>Ga0101944_10000093_pt1 | contig 295230 bp, 222 predicted proteins | sample DewCreD2012metaG_FD_75245 | JGI IMG/M metagenome (GOLD analysis project Ga0101944, IMG submission 75245) | Hot spring sediment bacterial and archeal communities from British Columbia, Canada, to study Microbial Dark Matter (Phase II) - Dewar... ... | reverse complement strand
ACAAAGAGTTTGTGGCGGCGTACCGGGAGGCGAGCGAGCGGCTCAAGACGGGCGAGATGAAGGGCGCGGTGATCTTTCCGGAGCATTGCTTTCCGCCGGGGCTTCCGTACACCGAGGACGGGGTGGTGCTGGAGAGCAGTTGAGCCGACACTGAATCTGACTCGGCTGCAAGAAAAGCTCGAAAAATCGCAAACCGGGCCTGGCAGGACTGGAAAAATCTTTTCAGAACGCGCCGGACGGAAACTAAGATGACCGAAGAGAAGCTCGTTTTCGGTCAAATCTCAACCAGCACGATATGAATGCCCCCCAAAACCCGTATCGCGCAGGAAAATCCAAACAAAAAAATCTCGGGGCGAAGGAAACCGGAGGGAAACCGTGGTAGGTGGAACTGAACACTGAGCCGGGAGGGAAGCGGAGGGCCAGGACCTCGGCCTGGATGTCGGGGGCGAGGAGTAGCAGGTTCATCACCTGGGTCAGGCGGGCGCGGGTGTGCGAACCGGAGTGGGTGGTACCGGGTGTTTGGGCGCGGGGCCGATTCGCCGTGGCAAGCGGGAACCACGTTGTTGGCGGTCCACCATCAGTCCGCGAACTCGAATGCAGCGTAGAAGAGGTTCACCCTGGGGTTCACCATGGGCTTGCCATCCGGGGTGATTGCCGTGGCCTGAAACCCGCTGGTGGTGACCTCTCCCATGTTGACCTTGAGTTGAGCCCCGGCGGGGAGCGAGACCGAACCGGTCGGGTCCGTATAGTCTTCGGCCAGGACGAGATCGGCGTACACCAGTTCGGGCGGCTGGTCCGGGTATGGCTTCGGGAACGCGACCGCCACCGGGCTGACGACGTTTATCAGTTTCTGCATGTTGATCAATCCCGCCGAGCCTGCCGAGCCGGGTCGGGGATCACAGAGATAGGTGGAGCTGTCGATTTCGTCCGTATCGAGGATCCCATCGCCGTCGTCATCGACGCCAACGTGCACCACACGGCCACCCATATCGCATGGGTCTCCGGCGGGTACGTCCTCGACCCGCAGCAGGCTGACACGGCCATCGTCCCCGTTGCAGACCGGCCGGGAGTCGATGATTTCGCTCTCGTCGAGGCTACCGTCGCCATCTTCGTCCGCGCCGATCACCAGGAGAACGCCCCCGTTCGGACATGCCTCCCCGGGTTCCCGGAACCCCAAAAGAGCGCGTGGACCGGCGTCCGAAGAATTGTCCACACAAGCGGGCAGCAGCAATAGAAGCAATACAGAAGATCGGCTCTTCATCGGCACCTCCCATGCCTCGGCTTCGGATCAGATCCCGATAGCAACAGCCGGCCGGCACGGTCGCTCGAGTTCTCGGAGTATGCTTTCCGCGCCGAGGCCATCGTTCCCTTCCTCTCGCTGATCCTCTACACGCACCGGGTCGCTGTCAAACAGAGGCCTGTGGCCCCTGCTCTCGCGCGGACGTGGATCTTCCTCTCGGCGTTCCGTTCTGGCGTTTTGTCCTCGTGAACGGGGCGCCAGAGCGGCTTGAAATCTTTCAAGACCTTCTTCGCATCATCTCGGCCTTGACCGCCTTGGCGACGTCACCGAGGCAGCACGCGCCCGAAGGGTTCTTCGCCTCGCACTGGCAGCCGCTCTCGCGCATGGCCGCCGCGATCCGCGCGGGGATGGTGCAGCCGCCGGTCTCGGCGATCTCCCGGCGTATGTCCGCAAGGGTGAAGCCGAAGCAGTAGCACAGCGGGACGGGGTCTTCGGTCTCCTTGATGCCGACGCGCACCTTCGCCGCGCTCTTCTCGACGAGGCGACCGTCGGCGCCGTAGTAGAGGACGTCGCAACCAGTCGTGGGACAGAACCATCGCTCGACGGCGAGGAGTGGCTTGGCGACCTCGGGGTCGAGGAGCGTGTGGAGAGTCACGTCCGGGACGGGACGGCCCGACGTGCCGCAACGAGGGCATGGAGGCTTGCCGACGACGGTTGGCTTCGGTGCTTCACAACACGAGTCCTTGCAACAGCATCCCATGGCAACCTCCTCGATGAGCTGTTCCCTGGCACGAGTATCCTGTCAAACATAGATCCACGAAAACGGGCGTAAAGTAAACCAGAGATCACGGCTCTCGACCCGCTCTCGGGGCCTCCGAGAGCGCTCTTTCGCCCTCCGCGAGCGTGTCCCCGCGGTCATCGTGATCTCTGTTTCGTCGCCAGTGACGAGCCGCGAGAGGGGCGTGAGGCGTGGCTCCCCAATAAACCGCGAAGGCTAACCTGCTCGCACTCTGTGGGTGCCAGATATTCTGCCGGATTGATTCCGGATATTCTGGCCGGTGTATTGGTTAGCTGCTGATCCTGGGTCGAGTCAAGGTCAAGGTCTTTGGTACGGATGGAGGGGCCGTCAAGTTTCAGCAGGCGGCCGCTCCGACGAGCTGCCTTCGGGCCCATTCTCGCGGCCGCCCTGCGCCTCGGCCAGGAAGTGCCGCACGTATTGCAGGTACATCGTGCCCGGGATGCCGACCGCCTCCGCCGGCATCGAGTACCGGTGCGTGTCGTGAAGAACCTCCTCGTCCACGAACCGCCGCTGTTTGAAGAACGACCCCTTCACCCAGCCCACCAGGTTCTCCACCGACCCCTTCTGGTTGCCGCTGTGCGGCCAGCACAGCTCCACCCCCAGCCCCAGATCCAGCACCACCCCGGCGAAGGTCGGGTTCCACTCGGTGACCGCCCCGTCCTTCGTCCAGGAGAGCGCGATGGTCTTGGGCCGGTCGAACACCGCCAGCAGGGGGATCCCCCCGAACGCCTCGAAGTGCCCCACCAGCGCCCGCAGCAGCGACTCGACCTTCTCGTCGGGCACCAGCGTGACCTCCGCCCAGCGCGAGTACTTCAGCCGCGAGGCGAAAAAATGCACCCGCTTCTTCGAACCGTCCATGAAGCGGACGTCCACGTGGCCGAAGTCATGCTGGCTGAACTCCCCCGGCAGTCTCTCGAACCGCACCAGCGGCTTGACCGGCCGCGGCCGGAGCGAGGACACCAGCGCGTAGAACGAGCTCTTGCCGCCGGTGTACCCCGCCTCCCGGGCCCGGCGCAAAACCTCCAGCGTCATCAGGTCCGGCTCCTGTGTCAGCAGATCCAAGGCGAATTTCCGGAACGGCTCCGCCTTCGCCGGCCGGCCGATCTGGCGGCGCAACCGCTCCGCCGCGGTGTCAGCTTCCACGATGGCCGGTTCGCCTTCTATCCGGCGGACGCTTCGCTCGGACACCCCGGCCAGCCTGGCCACCTCGGCCTGGGAGTGCCCCGCCCTTCGTAACACCTTGATTTCGTGACGCTTGAGCATGTCCAGCATCCTGTTCCTCGCCGTGTTTGGTCCCCGCGGCGATAGTCGGGCAAGGCGTGACTTCCGTCACGCCCGACCGGCCAGAATTTCCGGAACGGAACCGGCCAGAATTTTCGGAACGGAACCGGACAGAATTTTCGGAACCCGCACGCCGGAACTCGCGGGCAAATTCTATGCCTCGTGGAATGGAAGCTTCAGGATCTTTTTGCTACACGCGGGGATGAATGTTCGAGCGGCGCGATTGTTCTGCGGCGCATGCCAGGCCGGCGAGCGAAGGCGGGCATGCACCGCCGGAGCGAGGTGGGGTACGGGAAGGTGCGAGCGGCAGCGAGCCACCTTCCCGTCCTGTGATCGAGGCGCATCCGCTCGACCTCGTAATAACCCTCGAGCATCAAGAAGGCCTGCGGGCGGGGGACGGATCCTTGCAATTCTGGAGCAACGGTCCATAATTGCAAGGTATGATCCCGCGCCGCTTGCTTGCAGAACTCGAGGTCGGCTCCATAGGCCGCTTCACCTCGCTTTCGCGCAAACGGGTGGCGGTCTTCCGCCGGCCCGGCCTCCCCGGTTGACAGCACCGGCCCGGAAAGCCTATGAAACGATGCCGATTCCCGGACGGCGCCTCCCGGCATTCCGGGCGGCAGGCGCGGCGCCTGCGGAGGTGGCCCATGCGGATTCTTTCTTCGCTCCCGCTCATGCTCCTTGCCGGCGTCGCCCTGGCCCAGACCGCGCCCGCGCCCCCGCAGAAGGACTGGAAGATCGTGCTCCCGGGCATCATCGCCTACCCGGGCATCCCGGCCGGGACGGCGGAGGTGCTGAACGATCTCCTGCTGGAGGCCATGCTGTCGCGCCACGGCATCCGCGCCGTCGGCCCCTCCGACGTGCGCTCGCTGCTCAAGGCCGAGCAGCAGGCGCAGCTCCTCGGCTGCAGCGACGAGGGCTGCATGACGAAACTCGCCGGCATCCTGGGGGCGGACTTCCTCGTCGGCGGCACCATCGGCAAGCTCGACAACCTGTTCGTGCTGAACCTCCAGATCATCGACGCCCGCGAGGGCAAGGTCACCTCGCGCGCCAGCGACAGCTTCCCCTCCCTGGCCGAGGCCCCCGCCCGCGTCGGGCCGCTCGCGGATCGCCTGCTGAACGCCCAGCCCCGCTACCGCGCCTCGACCGCGGCCTTCTCGCGGCCCCTGCCCCAGAGGGCCATGGAGCCCGGCGAGTTCTGCAAGCGCCTCCAGGAATACCTCGACGGCGCGGCCCGGGCGCCGTTCTCTCGCGACCTGGTCACGCTCCGGCACCAACTCCTGACGGATCTCATCGCCACGCCGTACCAGCTCCCCTTCGATCAGAAGCGGTCCTGCTTCTGGTCGAACCACGGGCGCATCCAGGGCGCCATCCGCCTGCAGCGCTACCGCGCCGCCGACGACGGGGCGGCCTTCGACGCCTGGCGCCGGGCCCGGGAGTTCGACGCCATGGCGGACCAGCTCACCGTGCTGGCCGAGGCCTTCCCGCGGGGCCTGGAGATGGAGAAGAACGGCACCGGGCGGCGGCTCGAGGAGCTGCCCTTCGAGGTGCGCGAGGAAGCGCCCGAGCCCCCCGAGTCGATGCCGGGGTTCGGCGCGTACCGGCAGGCCTACCGGGAGGCCCTGCCGGTCTTGACGGAGGCGCTTTCACTGGTCGCCCGCGAGGATCTGAAAGCCTTCGCGGCGTTGTTCTCGAACCCGGACCCGAAACGCGCCAGCCGCAATCCGCCGAGCGTCCTGGACAACCTGCGCCACACCCAGAAGAGCGGCTTCTCCCTGGAGCCCTGCCCTCCCCTGGCCATGGGTGGAACCGACCTGGAGAGCGCCGTCGAGCGGTTTTCCAAGAACCGGGAACTCGTCGTGTGCCTGCGCAAGGTCAAGGACGAGTACGCCGCCATCGAGCGCATGATCCTGGTCCACGACGGCAAGGCCTGGCGCCTGCTCGGGACCTGAGCCACGCCCGCGCGAACGCGGGGCCACAAGAGCCAGCGCGTTCTCGCGAGCCATGGTGTCGCGACGAGAGGTCACGGCATGAAACGTCAGCTCGTCATTTTTTTCGCGGCCGCTCTCGCCTGCGCCTGCTCCGACGGAGGCGGGCCGGCGCTCTCGCACCTTCCCGTCCCGCAGCACCCCTTCTTGGCGCCGAACGGCAAAAGCAACATGCACAACGACGCCTACATGTCCGACAGCTACGAGATCGCCGGGCCCGAACGGGTCGGCGCTTCTGCCATGGTGAAGAGCTACGGCCCGGACATCAACACCTGCGCCACGGTGGTGTTCGACGAGGCCGGGCGCGTCGTCACCACCGGCGCGGAGATGCTCTCCTTCACCCTCCGGCTCATCGACCCGGCCAGCCTGGAAAGCCTCGCCGCGTATCCGCTGCCGCCGCGCGATCCGACCGATCCGTTGTTCCCGTACGACGACACCTCGGGCGCGGCGTACTTCGTCCTGGACAGCGGCGGGCGCATCGTTCTGGCCGACGCCGAGAACGCCGTCCAGATCGTGCGCTACGACGAGGGGCGCAGCGCTTTCGAGCAGGTGGCGCGGTTCGACCTCGCTGCGGCGCTGGCGCCGCGCACCTGGCCCTCGCGCGATCATCTCCAGATGGCCATCCCCGACTGGTCCGGCCGCTACCTGTGGTTCACCACCCGCTACGGCCGCGTGGGAACCCTGGAGCTGGCCAGCGGGACGGCGCGCACCCTGGACCTGGGCGGCGAGGAGATCGAAAACTCCTTCGCCGTCGGTGAGGACGGGGCGTACGTGGTGACCGACCACGCGCTGTACCGATTCTCGGCGGCGGCGGACGGGACGCCGGCCATCGACTGGCGCACGCCGTACGATCGCGGCACGCGGGTCAAGCCGGGGCAGTTCAACCAGGGTTCGGGGACCACGCCGCACCTCTTCGACGAATTCGTGGCCATCGCCGACAACGCCGAGCCCAGGATGAACGTCCTGTTCGTGCGGCGCGCCGACGGAGCGGTGGCCTGTTCCGTTCCGGTGTTCCCGGCCGGGCGCTCGGGCACCGAGAACGCCCTGCCCGGGCTGATGCGGCGGGGACCGAACGGCATGGAGTACTCCGTCGTCGCCGACAACAACTTCGGCATCGAGCGCAGCAACATCCAGGGCCCCGGGCGCTCCTGGACGGATCACCAGGGCGGCATGGCGCGGGTGGACATGAAGAAGGACGACCGCGGCGCATGGGCGTGCTCGGTGGCATGGGAGAGCCCGGAGAAGTCCTCCGGCGTGCTGCCCAAGCTCTCGCTGAAAAACGGCCTGCTGTACATCTACACCTACCAGCGGCGCCAGGACGGGGAGTACGACTTCTTCCTGTCGGCGCTGGATTTCGAGACGGGAGAGACGCGCCTTTCCATCCCGACCGGCGCGGGGCTTCCCTACGCCAACTTCGGCTCGCCCATGGCCATCGGACCGGACGGGGCGGCCTACCTGGGGACCCTGGGCGGGTTGCTCTCGGTCCGGGACCAATGAACCGCCGTCCGTCGAGGTCGCGCCCTTTGGAGGTTCGGCTGTCAACGCTTTCCGGTCTTCTCTTCGCCGGCGCCCTGCTTTCATCGGCCTGCACCTGGCGGCCGAGCGCCGATGGCGAAGCCGGCGCGCGGGTCCTGCGGGTCGCCTCCACCACCTCGCTCGAAGCCTCGGGTCTGCTGGGCCTGATCCGACAGGATTTCGAACAGCGCACGGGCATCGTCGTCCGGGCGGTGGCGGTGGGAACGGGGCAGGCCCTGCGGCTCGCCGAAAGCGGCGATTGCGACGCGCTGCTGGTCCACGATCGGGAGGGAGAACTTGCGCTGGTGGCGGCGGGGGTGCTGCTGGAGCGCCGGGTGTTCGCCCGCAACGACTTCGTCATCGTGGGCCCCAGGGAAGACCCGGCCGAGGTCAAGGCTGCACCCTCCGCCGCCGAGGCCTTGCGACGCATCGCCCAGAGCAACGCGGTCTTCCTCTCCCGCGGGGACGACTCGGGCACCCACCGCCTCGAGCGGCGCCTGTGGGCCGCCGCGGGCGTCCGCGCCGGCAAGGACGCCTACATCGAGGCGGGCCAGGGGATGGCCGAGACGCTTCGCATGGCGGATGAGAAGCGCGGCTATGCGCTTTGCGACCGCGCCAGTTTTCTTGTGGCCAGCCAAAGTCTCGACCTCGAGATCCTGTTCGGGGGAGATCCGGCGCTTCGCAACGAATACGCCGCGCTGCGGGTAAACCCCGCGCGCCACCCCCACGTGCGCGAGGACGCGGCCCGGCGGCTGCAGGAATTTCTCCTCTCGCCCGAGGGACAGGAACGGATCGCGTCGCTCAAGGCCAGCGGGCAAGCGATGTTTCAGACCGTGGCCCACGAGGACCGCTGATGGCGGATGGATTCGCACAGGCCCTAAAACTGATCTTCTCCGGCGACGCGGAGGTTTGGTCCGCGGTGCGGATTTCCTGCGTGGTGTCGGGCGCGGCCACGCTCGTCGCCTGCGCCATCGCCCTGCCGCTGGGCCTCTGGCTGGGCCGGGCGCGGTTCTTCGGCCGCGACGCCCTGGTGGCCATCATCAACACCTGCGTGGCGTTGCCCACCGTGGTCATCGGCCTGCTGGCCTTCGGCATGCTCTCCCGGCGCGGCCTACTGGGCGGGCTCGAACTTCTGTTCACGCCCGCAGCGATGATCGTGGGCCAGGCCTTGCTCGCCTTGCCCATCATGGCCTCCCTGGCCATCGCGGTCATCGAACGCATCGATCCCCGGCTGGCGCTCACCGCTTACGGACTGGGGAGCGGCCGCCTCGGCCTGTTTGGGTGCATCCTGCGCGAGCAGCGAAAGCCGCTCCTTGGCGCCATGCTCATCGGCTTCGGCCGGGTCTTCTCCGAGGTGGGTGTTTCCATGATGCTGGGCGGCAACATCCCGGGCTACACTCGCAACATCACGACCGCGATCGCCCTCGAGACCATGAAGGGTGAATATTCGCTGGGTCTGGCCCTGGGGATTCTGCTCCTGTTCCCGGCCCTGCTTCTGGTGTTTGCGGCGCGGCGCCTGTCGGCCGTGGGCCAGCGGAGGGAGCCATGACCGCGCCCGAACTCGAGCTGCGCTCGCTGCGGGTGGCACGGGGCGAACGGACGGTACTCGACATCCCCGCGGCCCGCTTCGGAGGCGGGGCGCTCAACATCGTCACCGGGGCCAACGGCGCCGGCAAGACCACCCTGCTCCTCTCGTGCGCGGGCCTGATGGATCTCGCCGACGGCGAGGTGCTCCTCGGCGGCGAACCCTTCCATCGCGGCCGCGCCCCCGCCCCGCTCGGACGGCGCCGCCGCACCTCGTCGTCCTTCCAGGAGCCGTACCTGTTCTCGGGCTCGGTGCGGCAGAACATCGAGTTCGGTCTGCGCTGCCGCAATCTGCCGCGCCGGGAACGAACCGAGCGGGCCGAGCGCGCCGCCGAGCGGCTGGGCCTTGGGCCGCTGCTCGACCGTCCCGCGAGCGAGCTTTCGGGCGGGGAGAAAAAACGCGTCGATCTGGCCCGGGCGCTGGCCGTGGAAGCGACGTGCCTGTTCCTCGACGAACCGACGCTGGCGGTGGACGATGGCAGCGCACAGCGCCTCCTCCGGGCGCTCGCGGAGCTTCTGGAGAAAGCCACCACCACCATCCTCGTCGCAACCCACGAGTTCGCCGGGTTCGAGAGCCTGCCCCATCGGGTTTTTGCAATCGAGAGCGGAAGGTTGAGGGACGCGACCTGAAGATCCGGGGAAACACCCGCCAAAAAATTCTTTGTTTATCAAGGCGTTTGCGCATCCCGAAACATTCGGGGTGCCGAGCCTCCAGATCTGGCCCGCAGCATCGTTGCGCCGGTGCCTGCAACTTATGGAAAAGGTTATTCTTTCTCCTTGGGCCCGGATGGCATGCAACGTGCATTGTTCGAGAGTGCGGATGCAAGGAAAGGAGACGGAGACAATGAAAAGCACGCTTCTTATTGGTTGTCTGGCCTGCGCGCTGTTCGCGCTCGGCTGCCAGAGCTACACGCCCGTCCTTCCCGGCGATCTGGACCGTGATGGGCGGCTCACCGACAAGGATCTCGAGGCCATGAAGGCGCTCATCGCCTCGGGCGGCTACCAGAAGGAAGCCGACCTCGACGGGGACGGCAAGGTGGACGCGGCGGATCAGACCGAACTGGAACGAATGCTATGCCAGAAGAACGGCGGCGCCATCACCCAGAGCGGCGACTGCTGCGTGAGCGCCAACGGCACGGTGTGCTGCGATCCCGAGTTCGACGGGCAGTTCAGCGAGTGCCAGCCGCCGGACATCGACTGCCAGACCGTTGCGGATTGCGGCGCGCTCAACTGCCCAGCCTACTGCGGCGCCGACGGCAAGTGCCACTGCCAGGGGATGTGCAGCCGGGACGAGGACTGCATCTTTTTGAACTGCCCGGCGCGCTGCAACGAGTACAACCGCTGCGAGTGCAAGGTCCCCTGCGCCCGCGACGATGAGTGCGCCTTCATCGAGCACTGTCCATCGGTATGCGACGAGGCGCGCGGATTCTGCGTGTGCGGCGACGATTGCCTTCCCGAGGGCGCCGAGTTCGCCGCCGGCGATCCCGCCGGCATGTGCTGCCCGGGCACCGATGCCATCCCGCTGCAGGTTTGGTGGCAGGGCGCCTGCTATCCGCTGAACCGCGCCAACTACGTGTGCGCCAAGTGCGGCAACAGCGAGTGCGGCCCGGGCGAGAACCCCTGCAACTGCGTCCAGGACTGCCCCGAGTGCCAGGCCGGGGAAACGAAGCTGTTCACCTGTCCGAGCGGCCGGAAGGTCCCCTGGTGCACCTGCGAGAACGGCGCCTTCCGCTGCATCAAGACCCCCGAGGCCCAGTGCGTGACGGAGTGCCGCGGCCTGGGCGAGCACTTCACCGTGGATTCGGAGAATCCCGACAACCCCGCCAATTTCTGCTGCGCCGATCTCGAGCGGGTGGCCGACTGCACCCCCGTGCTCAGCCCCGATGGCCGGCTGGACTGCTCCTGCCCGCGCTGCCTGTGCTTCGTGTGCATCCAGGGCGGCGACCAGTTCTGCGGCCCGGGCGAGAACTTCTGCAACAGCGCGCAGGACTGCCCCGTCCCGGAGTGCAAACCGGGCGAGCGGGTGGCCTGCTCCTGCCAGAACCAGTATGTGATCCAGCCGGATTGCTTCGAGTGCGGCAACGACGGCAAGTGGCACGAGATCCTGTACCTGGCCGACCCCTGCGACTGCCGCAACTGGCCGCACTGCACCGCCTCGCAGTTCTGCGACACCCAGACCGGCGTGTGCCGGCCCCTGGCCGGTTGCGAACCCGGCGCCACCCGCTCCTGCGACTGTCCGAACCTCTACCAGGAACAGCCGGCGTGCTACCGCTGCAACGACAGCGGCGAGTGGGAACGCATCCTGTGGGAGTTCGATCCCTGCCTGTGCAGCCACGGCCCGCCCTGCGCCGAGGGGCTGGTGTGCAACCCGGCCACCGACCGCTGCGAGCCGGACTGCCGGCAGGATCACTGCGCCCAGGTGAAGGACGAGATCGCCTGCCTGTCCATGAGCTCCTGCTGGCCCGGCTACGTGGGCCTGTGCGACTGCACCTGCCCCGGCTCCAACGGCTACGAGGGCGGCGGCTGCGCCGACTGCCCGCGGGAGTGTTTCCAGTTCGCCGCCTGCGTCGGCCTGAATTCCTGCTGGGCCGGCCAGACCTGCGACGGCGCGACCGGCACCTGTGAGACGTCCGGCGCGTGCCTGACGGCCGGCCAGACGTTCGAGAGCTTCGACACCCAGGGCCGCTGCTGTCCCGGGCTCGATCCCATCCCGGTGGCCCAGGCGGACAGCAGCACCTGCGCCTTCCCCAACTGCCCCTGCTTCGTCTGCAGCGACTGCGGCAACGGCACCTGCGACAGCGGCTGGGAGAACCGCTGCAACTGCGCCGAAGATTGCGTGGGCTTTCAAAATTGCCGCGCGGCGAATTGCCGCAACGTGGCGCGCTCGTACTTCGTGACCGGCGACTGTCCGGGCATTCCCTCGGGCGCGGCCACCTACCTGCCGGTGCGCCAGACGGGCTGCGCCTTGACCTTCACGGATGTCCTCGCGACCGTGCTAGGAGAAAAGGCCTGTCTTGATGCCGACGTGGTCTTCACCGAGAAGGGCTGCACCGGCTGGGTGAACTCAATCATGGCATCCATCACCATCTCCTTCACCTGCCCGCTGAATTCCCCCGGTGCGCCCACCAAGACCTGCCAGGTGCTTCTGGACGACGGGCTCGATTGATGGGCGGGCGCAAGCCCGCGATGAAGGGCCGGCCGCGCGGGCGGCCGGTCTTTTTTTATTGTTGCTTCCCCTCGCGCGCCAGGTCCACGAAGCGCTTGGTCACCTGCCCGCGCCGGATGTCCACTTCGACGGTGACGGAGAGTTCCAGCGCCGGGTTGACCAGGGTGACCCGGTGGCGTCCCACCGGCAGCACCAGGCCGGAGATGGTCGGGGTGGTGACCCCGGTATCCTTGCCGTCGACGAAGATCCGTCCCCAGGGTTCCGAATTGAGCAGCAGCGTTCCCGTAGGACGGGCCGCGGGCGCCGCCGCTGCTGGCTCTCCGCCCGGCGGCGCAGCCGCGTCCGCCGGCTCCACCTCTCCGCCATCGAAACCGTCCGAAACAACGTCCGCCTCCGCGCCGGCATCGGCCGCCCCCCCGTCCAGCGGATCCAGCGCGCCGCGGTCGGCAGGGTTCGCCGGCTGCGGCCTCGCCGCCGTGCCTCGGGTTTCGCTGGCCCCCGGCCACCATCCCAACAGCGCTACCAACAGAAGCGCGCCGCCGAACCCCAGCGCGAGCCACAGCCAGGGCAGCGCCGTTCGGCGCCGGGCCGGCGGATCGGCGGCAGACAGCGGACGCGTGCCCTGCGCGGCGGCTGCCGGCTGGGTGGCCGAGCCCAGCATGAAGTCCGCCGCGTGGGGGAGCGGCTGGATGCGGCGCGGCGGGAGCACACGCTTCAACCAATCACAGATTTCGGCCCGCGAGGCGGCCAGGCCGGCCTGCGCCGCGGCCTGTTCCAGGGCCCGATCGAATTCGCGGGCAGTGGCGAAGCGGTCCTTGGGTTTGCGCTGAAGCGCCCGCAACACCACCGGGTCCAGCACCGCCGGCGCCTCCGGGCACACCTCGGACGGCCGCGGCGTCTCCGGGGCGTATAGTTTGCGCACGATCTCGGAGAGGTTGCTCCCGGGGAACAAGGTCCGGCCGGTGAGCAGTTCGTACAACACCACGCCGGTGGAGAACAGATCGCTGCGTTCGTCCACCTCCTCTCCGGCCGCCTGTTCCGGCGACATGTATCCCATCTTGCCGCGGGCCATGCCCGCCTGCGTGGTCCGCGCCAAAAAACGGGCACGGGCGATGCCGAAGTCCGCCAGCTTCACCTCGGCGCTGTGGGAGATGAGGATGTTCGCCGGGCTGATGTCGCGGTGCACCAGGCGCAACGGCCGGCTGGCGTCGTCGCAGCGCCCATGGACGAATTCCAAGCCCCGCAGCACCTCGCGCACGATCCACACCGAAAGCGCCGCGGGTATCGGTTGGCCCCGCTGCGCCGCGCTCTTTTGCAACGCGTCCAGATCGGCCCCGTCCACGTACTCCATCACGATGAAGTAGCGCCCCTCGTGCTCGCCGAGATCGAACACCTGCACGATGTTGGCGTGGGTGAGCCAGGTGGCCACCTTGGCTTCCTGGATCAGCATGGCGGCGAGCTGCGGGTTTTCGGAGTACGCCGGCAGGATGCACTTGATGGCCACCGTGCGCTCGAAGCCGGCGGCGCCGCGGGCCTTGCCCAGGAACACCTCGGCCATCCCGCCGCTGCCGATCCGGCCCAGGATGCGGTAGGCGTTGGCCATGGCGCGCCTCAGGGACGGCCGAGGATGATCCGGTACCCAGGCTCATCCCCGGACAGGGCAACCGCCAGTCCCAGCGCGGCGCCCGCCGCCACCGCCGCCCCGAGCGAGGTCCAGAACCACCACCTCTCGTACCATGGGCGGGCGGACTCGACCGCGACCGCCGGCGCCGGCCCGGGGGCCGGAACGGGCAGCGAGGTGGACACAGGCGGGCGTTCCATCGCCGGCGGCCGCGGCGCGCGATGGCGGCCGAATTCGCCAGCCAGGCACCGGGCCGCGTCAGCCCAGGCGCACTCCGAAAACCCGTCCGACACGTCCGAGTCCGCGCGAGCGAAGACGACGCTGGCCATTTTTGTCCTGTCCTCGATCCAGATCATCCCGTCCACGCCATATTGCTGGGCGAGACGCCGGGCGGCAGCCGGCCTGGCATCTCCCGCTCCCTCGACCGACTCGGGCTCGGGCGGGAGGACGATCCGGCGCACGAGCGCGGCGCCGGGTTCGAGGACCAGCCGCTCCCGCCAACTCTCGAACCCCGGCCGGACAACGGAAAGACAGTGCTCCCCCGCGGGCACGCTCACGGGCGCGCCGGTCATTTCGATGTCGCGCCCATCCAGCGCGGGCCGGGCGCCCGCAGGCAGGACGTTCAACGCGAGCGAGGCTCCGGGCCGCGCCAGGGCCTGGGCGCGGGCCTTCTCGATCAGCGCCACGATCTTGGGGGAGAACATCTTCTCGTCGGGTGAATAGTCTGGATTCCACACGAAGATGCGGCCAAAGGCTTCCTCGGCCCGCTCCCGCTCGGAGGCGGCAAGATGGATGAGACCATTCAGAAGCTCGATGGCGGTGAGGAGTTCCTGCGCCGCCGGATCGCACGCCACCGCCACGGCCGCCCGCGCCGAAGTCAGCGAGGCCAGAGCGGCCTGGTGTTCGAAGCGCCGGTATTCCTCGCGAGCCCTCTCCAGGAACCGGCGGGCCTTGTCCGGCTCCGCGCCATTGTCGCCGCGGGGCGGGACCACGCTCACGAACAGCGGCTCCGGCAGGCCCCCGTCCCGAAAGGCTCCGGCGATATCGGCCCGCAAGGCTTCGAGATCGACATCGGGCGGGGCCGGCGATCGGACCCATACCACCCATCGATCGCCGCCCAGCGCCGACGCGGCCAGCAGCAGCGGCAGAACCGCCATCCAGGAACGGAGCGCGGACATCGCCGGCAGTCTATCCCCGCCTGCGCACCCATGACAAGTCCGGATCCGAAATCAGGCCTTGCCCCTCGCCGGTATGAATGTCTTCCAGGCGGTCTCGCGCGCGCGCCGGTCAGAGGACCCCGTACTGCACCAGCACGCCCCACACGGCCCCCGCCAGGATGGCCAGCCCATAGGGCACGGTCAGGCGCTGCGCCGAAGCGCCGTCGTCCGGGGAACGGCGCCGAAATCTCTGGCCGAGCCGGCGGAGCTGCTCCATCACGCGCCGGGAGGCCACGATCCAGACGAGCGCCAGCGCCGCGCCCGAGAGCCCGACGCACATGGCGAGCCCGAGCGAGCCGGAAAAACCCGAGAGAGCGCCCAGGGCGGCCATGAGTTTCACGTCGCCGGCGCCCATGCCGCGGTTCCAGAGATAGAACATGCCGAAGACGAAACCGCAGAAGGCCCCGCCAAGCACGGCCGACACCAGCCCGCGATCGAAGGCCCCACCCAGGCCGCCCTCGACGAAGGAGAGGACGAGCCCCGCCCCCAGCGCGGGCCAGGTGATGAAATCCGGGATGCGCCGCTTCCACAAATCCGTGACACATCCCAGCAGCGCGGCGGCCAGCAGGAGCACCAGGCGAGATATCTCGGGCCAGGACATGGCTGGAGCCTACCTTTCGCCCCCGCCCCAGTCAAACCGCTCGTCATCCATCGTCGAAAGCGTAAAAAAAACAGGCAACCGTAAAGGCTGCCTGTTTTCGTTCCCGCTCCGGGGCAGCGCCCCGGAATCCTGCGCCAGATCTACTGGCCTGCCTGTGTCTGGCCGAAGGACTTCAGGTTGCGGTGCCCGTGCAGCGCCGAGGTGGAGCTGTTGGTTTCCGCGGTGGCGGTTTCGTTGCCGGCCAGCGCGTTCGCCGAGGTGCCGAACAGCGCGCGGATGTTGTCGCCGAACAGCGACACCACGCCGATGGCGGCGATCGCGATCAGCGCCACGATGATGATGTACTCGGTCATACCCTGGCCTCTGCGTCCTCTCATCTTTCTCAGCATGACTTTCTCCTTTCAAAAATTCGGTTCGTTCGAACCGGGTTCAATGGCCTTTCGACTCCAGAGATACCCGCAAACCGGATCCGCATCAATCGGTCAAGTGACGTATCTTGCAACTGCCCATGATTGCAGCACAAATCAGAAACGGAACAGCAATCCGGCGTTGGCGTGGAGCACGCGCTTGTTCTCGTCTTCCTGGATGATGATCTTGTATTTCACCTGGACGAACGCGTCGATGTTCGAGAACAGGTTGAAGGACACGCCGCCGAGGCCGCCGATGTTGAACAGCGTGTCGTCTCCGATGGTGGTGAGACCGGGGACCACGCCCACGAACAGGTCGAGCTTCCACGCCGGGACGATGAACTTGAAGGCCAGCGAGATGTCGGTGGCGTTGATGTCCCCGAAACGGTACAGCTCCGCGGAGGGCGTCAGGTGGAAGGTCCAGAGCAGCGGGATGTTTACGTAGAAGCCCCAGTTGAAGCTGGTGGACCAATCGTCGTACTGGATCTCGCTCGACTTCCCCTCGGGCCAGGCGGCTCCGATCGACACCCCGAGCCCGACCGACTGGCGATCCGGCTGGGCCAGCGCCGGCGCCGCCGCCAACATCCCGACCAGCACCGCCATGGCGAACAACGCGATCTTCCGTTTCATGGGTTCCTCCTTTGGCTCTGCCGCTCAGAGACGTACCCGGGCGACGATGTCTTCAGCGCAGGACGCAAAACACCCTGGCACGAGACAGACAAATGATCAAGCCGAGGGCTCGATTCCGATTGGCGGACCCGCAACGCTGCGAAGAAGCGAGTTGTCCACCCGGTCAGAACTCCTGCGGCTGGCGCTTTTCGAAGCCGAACGAGAGCAGCAATCCCCAGGCGGGCTCGGCCGAGCTCGCCAGATAAGAAAACGGGAAGCGCATCATCAGGCCCGCCACGAGCTGCTTGTAGTAATAGCGCGCGCCGACCGCGCACCAGGTCTGGTTGCCCTTGACGTTGAGCCCGTGGATTCCGCCGAACTCGAGAAGCACGGCCATCCAGGAGAGGGGCTGGGTTCCGAGCGCCGCGCCCCACTTGAGGTCCATGACGGTCTTGGCGCCCGACTTCAGACCGAACAAGATGGGGAACTGCAGCTCGTTCTCCATGAAGAAGATCGGCTTGCCCAGGGCGAAGGTGGCCTTGGGGGAAAAGCCCAGCACGTTGGGCACCCATGCCAGCGGATCGTGCAGGAACATGAGGTAGCCCATGGCGGCCGCCTCGTTGCCGCCCCAGATCGACGCGACCGGAAGCCCGAGGTCCCCGCCGATGCCCCAGGCGGCGGGCAGCGAGTGGCCGCCGGCGAAGGGGAAGGTGAACTTCCACCCGCCGCGAAGCCCGAGACGGAAGTTGCCGGCGTAGAAGTCCGGCGAGCTGTCACCGGTTTTCATGTGGCCGACCGCGAACGGCCAGACGAAATCCACGATGAAGTTCATCTTGCGGCTGGTCATGGTAGTCCACACCGGAAAGGCCGTGGCCCAGCCATGGTCCGAGGCGGTGATGCCGAGGTCGATCCCGCCCGTGCGCGCCGGGGCCAGCGGCGCGCCCATGGTCCAGGGCACGGGAAAATACCAGTACGAAAGCGACACCTCGTCCGCCCCGGCCGCGGCCGGCGACAAGACGAAAACCAGAGAGAGCGCGAAAGCCACGCGACGCATGTCCGACCTCCCTGGCGGCGCAGTATGCGGCAACTCGGCACCGAAGGCAACGGAGACATGAAAAGAGACAAAAAAAGATCCGGCCAGGGATGTTTCCCCTGGGACCCTCGAGGCTAACCACGAAAAAAAGCCTTCGCCAGGCCTGAACAGTCAAGGCGGTTGAGATTTGCGAAGATAGCCTTCGCCCAACCTGCGCCGTCAAGGGTTTTCAATCGCTTCGCGACTCGCTGCGCTCGCCCTTGACGGCGGTCGGGCTTCGGCTGGAGGAGCAACTATGAGGAGCATGCAGGCATGCTCCTCACGTAGCAGGAGGATTTCCAATCGTTGACTGGCAGGTCTTTTCCAAAATTGTCCGATGAAGGCGAGTCTATTCGAAGGCGAGGTCTCGCGAATCGTGAGGAGAGGGAAAAAAAAGCCCTCCCGAGATCCCGGGAGGGCTTTCGCTTCAGGCGAGCAGAATCACATCACAGCGGGATGCAGCCCTTGTTGGTTGTGCCGTAGCACTCCCAACCCGTGGCGCCTCCCGGGCAGTCGGCGGCGGTGGTGCACGACCAGCCGCACCAGCAGGTAGTGGGCGGGTTGGCATTGCCCCAGTAACATACGGACGCCGGGCTGGTGTTGCAGCCGGAACCCGAAGTGCAGTCGCACTGCGGCACGCACATGCCGTTCGTCCGGCCCTGCAAGCCAACGCAATCCAGGCTGTCCGAGGGGCAGGGCGTGTTATCGTTGCAGAACTGGCCGGCGGGGATGGAGTCCACGCAGACGCCCTGGTCGCAGGACTTGCCGGAGGCGGCGCAGTCGGCGCCCGCCACCCATTGGCCGCCGGTGCAGGTCATGGGAACGGTGCCGTCGCAGTACTTGGTGCCGTTGGTGCAGGGGCCGTTGCTGTCGCAGTTGGCGAGGCACACGCTGTTGGTGGTGCAGGTCGAATCCAGGCACCAGCAGGTGGCGTTCCCGGTGCAGCCCGTGCCGCCGCCGCAGCCACGCGGCGCGTCGGTCGGGATGGTCTCGGCGGTGGTGACGCAGCCCATCTTGCCGTCGCCGCTAAGATTGACGCAGATCTGGTCCAGCGGGCACGGGCCGCAGTTCTGGGCGCAGACGGTGGAGGTGCAGTTCTGGTCGGTGCACAGGCAGGAGCTGTTCTTGATGGTGCATTCCACGGTCTCGGAGCAGCCGGTCTGGGAGTTGGCCGGTAGCTGGCCGTTCTCCGAGCAGGCCAGGAAGCCCTCGCCGCCGCTGATGTCCGCGCAGGTCTGGCCGGCCGGACAGCCGGAGGCAGTGCCGCCGGTGCAGACGCCGCCCGAGCATACCTTGCCCTGAGCTGCGCAATCGGTGGTGTTGGTCCAGGTGTTGTTGTTGCAGGTCTGCACCCAGTTGCCGCTACACTGAGTGGTGCCGTTGGTGCAGCCGCTGGTCACGCACTGGCCGTTGCTGCAGGTCTTTCCGGTCGCGGCGCAATCGGTGGTGTTGGTCCAGGTGTTGTTGTTGCAGGTCTGGACCCAGTTGCCGCTGCACTGAGTGGTGCCGTTGGTGCAGCCGCTGGTCACGCACTGACCGCCCTGGCAGATCTTGCCCTGGGTGGAGCAGTCGGTGCCGTTCACCCACTGGTTGTTCTGGCAAGTCTGGATGACGGTGCCGTTGCACTGGGTGGTGCCGTTCGTGCAGCCGCTGGCCACGCACTGGCCGTTGCTGCAGGTCTTGCCCTGGGCGGCGCAGTCGGTGGTGTTGGCCCAGGTGTTGTTGGTGCAGGTCTGGACCCAGTTGCCGCTGCATTGGACCTGGCCACTGGTGCAGCTTCCGCCGATGCAGGCGCCGTTCTGGCAGGTCTGGCCGGTGGTGGCGCAATTCTGGCTGTCCACCCAGGTGTTGCTCTGGCAGGTCTGGACCACGTTGCCGTTGCACTTGGTCTGGCCCGAGGTGCAGCCGGCCTGGGTCTTGCACTTGTGGACCGTGAGGTCGCAGTACTCTCCGGCGGCGACGTTGCAGTCGGAGTTCTTGGTGCATTCGAACTTCGAGCCACCGCCGCCGCAGTGGGCGAGCACCAAGCCGAGCGAGAACACCGCCAGCACGCTCAGGGTCACGAGCAAATACTTCCTCATCTTCGGTTCCTCCTTCTTGGGGATGGTTGCGCCTCGTCGGACGGCGAGGCGGATTCGGCCTTTCCTTGCTGAAATCCGCCCCATACTATGGAAAAGGGGTTTTCAATGTCAACCGTATTTTTTCCAGGATGTCACGGGCGGGTCAAAGAAGGCGGCGTGAACGGATACCGCCGCCTCGCCTCCGGCAGGCATTTTCCAGAACGATCGTCCGGCAAGCCCCCCCCTGCGCCAGCCGTTCACCCCAAGCGGCGGGAACGGGAAAGGCGCTGGCGCATCAACGCTCGCCGTACCAGGCGCCAGGGACGTCTCCCGAGATCACGATGGTGAAGGTGCCCTCCCACTTTCCGTCCTGGCTCTGCTCGTAGTTGGGGAAGCCCAGCTTGATGCCGTACGGGGGATCGCCCTGGGTGGTGACGGTGGCGTACCCGGTGAACTGGAGCACCTTCCAGCCCACTCCGATGCGGTCGAGCAGCGCTCCCAGGATGGAGGCGGCGTTGGGCTTGAAGTTGTTGCAGCCGTTCAAGGCCGCGTTGTAGGCGCTGTTGCAGTTGACGAAGCTTCCGAACCAGTCGTCGCACAGGTCGTAGGCGAAGTTGGCGATGGCGTTGCAGTCGATGATGTGCTGCAGGGCGTCGTCCAGGTCGTCGTACGGGGTGAAGATCGAGATGAGCAGGTTGACCAGATAGAGCACGAACTTGCTCACCTCCATGTTGACCTTGCGCGGGTCGATGAGCAGCGTGTATTTGGGCGTCGCGCCGCTCGTGTCCACCTGGATCTTTCCGGTGAAGGGCTCCACCGTCAGGCCCACCTGGGCGAACTCCAGATCCTGGCGCGAGATGTCGATGGTGGCGCACTGGGGAAAGTTGGGCCGAGAGAACGGGTTGCAGCCCGGCGGCTGGTTGAGGCAGCAGGCGTCCAGGTAGCGGACCAGGATTTTGTTCCACACCTCGGTGCCCGACACCAGCTCGCGCGGGTTGAGGTGGGTGAGCCGCATGGTGCCCTCGGAGCGAAGCTCGGCCAGGATGTTGGCCAGGTTGTCCAGGATGCTGACCAGGGTGCCCACCCAGTCCGGGACATACTGATGGATGAGGTCGCAGGCCAGGTCCTCCAGCAGGTCGCCGATGATGGGAATGTCCCCGATGAACGGCAGATCGCAGTAGTTGATGATGCGGTTCAAGATGTCCAGCGCCTGGGTCATGATGCTGCCGGCGTCGCCCAGCGCCGCCTGGGTGTTGAAATAGTGCTTGGTGTACCAGGTCCCGGCCAGGTTGGGGATCTGGGCGGTGGGATCGTTGTCGGGGCAGCACACGCCCTGGCAGCAGCCGAAGCCCGGCGGGCACTTGCCCGGGGTGACGCCGTTCTTGTCGCAGGTGAGGGTGCCGTTCGTGCAGGTGCAGCCGGTGGGCTGGCCCTGGCACTTGGGATCGGTGGAGGTGCTGGCGCAGGGGTAGCAGCGGTGGTTCTCGCAGTAGTAGCCGGCCGGACACTCGTCGCTGATGTTGCACGACTCGGGCAGGCTGCCCTCGGGGACGCATTTTTGGTTCTGGCAGACGTAGCCCGGCGGGCACTGATCGTTGGTCGAGCAAGAGCCGCCGCCGGAGTCGTCGCGGCAGACGTTGTTGACGCACACGAACCCCGGCGGGCACTGGGAGGAGTCGGTGCAGGAGGTGCGCGGCTTGACCTTGACGCTGAAGGTGACCACGCCCACCTGCTCCGTCTCTCCCTGCGCGCTCACGCTGTAGGTGGTGGCCACGCTGCCGGCGAGGAAGTTCGCGGTGGCCAGGCCGGAGACGTTGGTGGAGGCCTTCGACTCGCGCAGGGCGGCGTCGCCCGGGGCCGGCTGGCCGATGCTGTAGGCGATGCTCACCCCGCTCACCGGGGCGCTGGTGTCCACGTCCAGGAGCTTTACGGTGAGGTCGATCGAGTCGCCGACGTACACCTCGAGGTTCTTGCTGCCCACCGCTGAGAGCTGGCGGCGCACCGGCTTGATGGTGATGGAAAAGTAGACTCCCTCGGAATCACCCGCGGTCCGGGCCCACACCTGGAAGGAGCCGGTGCGGGATCCGGCGCGCAGCGTGACCTTGGCCACGCCGTTGGCCGCGGTGGTGGCGGTCGAAGCGGACAACGTCACCTCGGGCGGTCCCTGGAGGATCTGGTACTCGACGGTGGCGCCGGCCACCGCTCCCACGCACTTCTCCAAGAGGACCACCTGAAGATCCGTCTCGCCGCTGGGATAGAGCGTGCGGTTGGGGTCGCCGACCACGGACAGCGCCTGCACGCCGTTGCCCTGGCAACCGTCGCCGCCATTCCCGTCTCCGCCGTCGCCCGGCGACGACGTCCCGCCGCAGCCAAGCAGCGCAAGGGAAATCAGCAGGGAAAGCGAGGCCACCCGCAACAGCCGCAATCTCCATCGGTTCATGGAAAACCTCCTGGCAGCGAGAAGAAAGGCGCCGGTTTTCTCTCCAATTCCGCTTCATTATCCCCACGGGATGTCGAATTTGCAATAGGTCAAGGATCGGAGCTACCTTGTCCCCAGATTCTCTCGATTTCACGGAGGACGCATGCCGCAACAGAGTCTCGTCAGCCACCTCACCTGCGACACCTGCGGCGCGCGCTTCGAGCCGGCCGAGGGCGAACTCACCTGCCCCCGCTGCGGCCCGCTCGAAGGCACGCGGACCGTCCACTACCGGTATCCGGAGGTCCAGCGCCGGCTGACCCGCGAGACGCTGGCCGGACGCAGGGACGACTCCCACTGGCGCTACCGAGAATTGTTGCCGGTGGCAGGGCGGCCGGATTCGCTCCACCCCCGGGTGGGGATGACGCCGCTCTATCCCCTGCCTCGCCTGGCCCGGCGCCTGGGCTTGCGAGAATTGTATCTCAAGGACGACGGGCTCAACCCATCGGCCTCGTTCAAGGACCGCGCCTCGAGCGTCGGAGTGGCGCGGGCTCTCGAGCAGAATCGCGCGGTGGTGACCGCCGCGTCCACCGGCAACGCGGCGTCCTCCCTCTCGCTGTTCGCCTCCTGCGCGGGCTTGCGCTGCGTCATCTTCGTGCCCGAGACCGCGCCCCAGGCCAAGATCGCCCAGTTGCTGATCTTCGGGGCCGAGGTCATGGCGGTGCGCGGCACCTACGACCAGGCCTTCGATCTGTGCCTGGAGGTCGCCCAGCGCACCGGCTGGTACTGCCGCAACACGGCCGTCAACCCCTACCTGGGCGAGGGCAAGAAGACCGCCGCCCTGGAAATCTGCGAGCAACTCTCCTTCGATCCCCCCGATGCCGTGGTGGTGTCCGCCGGCGACGGCTGCATCATCGGCGGCCTGTGGAAGGGCTTTTGCGACTTCCATCGCCTCGGCCTCATCCCCCGGCTCCCCCGGATGTACGGTGTCCAGGCCGAGGGCAGCGCCGCGCTGGCGCGGGCCTTCGAGCGCGGGGCGCGCACCGCCGAGCCGGTCACGGCCAGCACCATCGCCGACTCCATCTCGGTGGGCCAGCCGCGGGATCACATCAAGGCCCTGCGCGCGGCCCGCGAGTCCGGCGGCGCCTTCGTCACCGTCCGCGACGGCGACATCCTGGCCGCCATGCGTTCGCTGGCGCGCGAGGCGGGGGTCTTTTCCGAACCCGCCGGCGCGGCGGCCTTCGCCGGCCTTGCACCGCTTTTGGAAACCGGCCGGCTGACTCCCTCGGACCGGGTGGCGGTGGTGGCGACCGGCAACGGCCTCAAGGACGTCGCCTCGGCCATCCGGGCGGTCGAACGGAAACCCGTATCGATCGAGCCCGACATCGGCGCGGCGCTGGACGCGCTGAAAGTCGAGGTGCGCTGATGTCCGCCGGATTGTGGCTCGTCCTGGCCGCCGCCGCCCTGCCCTTCGATGTCCGGCTCACGCCCGAGCAGCCGCTCCAGGGCCAGCTCTTCATCATCGAGATCCCCGGCGCGCAGCCCGACGACCGGCTCAGCGGCACCTTCGACGGCAGCCCCATCCACCCCTTCATCGACGCCCGGGGTCGGTTGCGAGCCCTGGCGGCGGTGAAGCTCCAGCGTCCCGCGGGCAAGGCATCGCTCAACCTGCGCCTCGAGCGGGCGGGCGAGCCGCCCCGCATCCGCAACCTGGCGGTGCGGGTGCGCGCCGGGTCCTTCCCCGAACAGACGCTGACGGTGGATCCCAAGTTTCTCGCCCCGCCCAAGAAGGCCTGGCCCCAGATCGCCGCCGACCAGAAGGCCATGGACCGGGTCTTCTCGGCGCCGGACAGCGAAAAGAAATGGCTCGGCCGGTTCATATGGCCGAGCGACGGCCGGCGCGGGGGCGGCTTCGGCCTGCGGCGGACCTTCAACAAGATCCAGCGCAGCCGTCACTGGGGGATCGACATCAGCGGCGAGGAAGGCGATCCGGTCGCATCCATCGGCGCCGGGGTGGTGGTGCTCAAACGCGACTGCTACTACAGCGGCGGCACCCTGGTGGTGGACCATGGAGCCGGTCTGTTTTCGCTGTACTTCCACCTCTCGCGATACGAGGTGGAAGAGGGCGAGAGCGTGGCCCAGGGCCAGATCATCGGCCGGGTGGGCGCCACCGGGAGGGCGACCGGCTCGCACCTCCACATCTCCACCAAGCTGGGAAAGATCCCCTTCGACCCGGCCAGCCTGATCGAGGCCGACCTCTCCGAGGACGAGCCGCCGGCGGCACAGCCCGACAGCGCCCCGCCGCCCCCTCCCATGCCGGCGCCCGCCGCGGATCCCGGCACGGGACCGGCCGCGCCCTGAGGCCGCGTCATGGAGCCCTCGCCCCCAAGAAGCCCCTCCCTGGGCCTGGCGTCCGGCGTCGGCCTGGTGCTGTCTTCCATGATCGGCGCCGGAGTGTTCCTCTCCGCCGGCTTCATGGCCCAGGATCTGACCGCGGGGCAGATCCTGCTCACCTGGGCCGCGGGCCTCCTCCTGGCCCTGCTGGGCGTGGCGGTGTACGCGGCGGTGGCGGCGCGCGTGCCGCGGTCCGGCGGCGAGTACCGCTACCTGTCGGAGTGGCTGCATCCGGCGTTCGGTTACCTGGCGGGATGGGCCTCGTTCCTGGTCGGGTTTTCGGCGCCGATTGCGGTCAACGCCCTGGCGGCCGAGGCTTTCCTCGAAACCATGATACCCCTTCCGGGCCGCGGTCTGGTCGCGGCCTCGCTGATCGCGGCGCTCACCGCCGCCCACGCCCTCGATATGCGCGCCTCGCGCCTGACCCAGGACGGGCTGGCCCTGCTCAAGGCGCTGCTGGTCGGGCTGTTCGTGGTCCTGGGACTCGCGCTCGGCAGCAACGCCTGGCCCGACTGGGCCCCGCCGAACGCCTCGCCGACCTTCCCCGTCTCCGCCTTCGCCAGGAGCCTGTTCTACGTGGGCTTCGCCTTCTCCGGCTGGAACGCGGCCATCTACGCCGCCTCCGAGTTCGGCCATCCTCGGCGCGACGTGGGCCGCTCGATGTGGATCGGCTGTCTGCTGGTGGGCGTTCTCTATCTTTTGGTGAACTGGGTGTTCGTGGCCAACCTCGATCCGAGCGAGGCGATGGTGGTCTTTCGCTACGACGAGGAGCACGTCACCCTGGGCCATCTGGTGGCCGGCCGCCTGCTCGGCCCCGCGGGGGGGGCGGCCATGTCCGTCCTGGCCATCCTGGCCTTCGTCTCCGCCATGAGCACCATGGTCTTCTCCGGGCCGCGGGTGTATGCGGCCATGGCCCAGGACGGCTTTCTGCCCCGCTGGCTGGCGGGACAATCGGGCCGACCGCCGCTCGGCGCGGTGCTGCTCCAGGGAGCGCTGGCGCTGCTGCTCGTGTTCACCCATCGGCTCCAACAGGTGTTGCTCAACGTGGGCGGCATCCTGACGTTGTTTTCGGCCCTGGTGGCGCTGGCGCTGATTGTCCGAACCCTCTCGCCGGCCGCGCCGGATCGTCCCGGGCCGTTCTCCGCTATCGCGGCCGGGCTGTACATCGTCTGCGCCGGCTGGATGCTGTGGTTCGGCTTCGCCGACGAGCCGAAGCTGCTGCTATGGGTCGGCATCGTGGCGGCGGCCGCCACGGCCGCCTACGGGCTCACCGCCCGCGGCCGGAATGCGAAGAAATCCTAGATCCCCGACAGGATCTTCCAGGAGCCGTCCTCGCGCACCAGTTCCATGCGCTTGACGTCGTCGGTCACCACCCACTTGTCGCCGGCGGGGAGGGTCATGCGGTAGCGGGCCACGTAGCGATAATCCACCTGCGCCTTGTCTCCCTCGATCGCCACCCTCTTGAGATGGAGGTCCAGAGACGGACTCTGAATGGTCTCGAAGTGCTTGGCGAAGTGATCGCGCAGCCCGTCGCGGTTGAAATCGTCTGCGGTGCTGGCGGTGCCGGCGTCCTCGAAGAACCGGCTGGAGCACAGCGAGGCCAGGCCCTCCACGTTCTTGTCCACGAAGGCCTTGCGATAGGCCTCCAGGAGTTTCAGCACCGCCCGATGATCCGGGGTGTCCGAAAGCTCGATCTCCAGGCCCGGGATGAGCTTGGGCCCGCAGCCGCACAGAAGCGCCAGTGCCACGGACAAAACCATCGATCGCATGCCGACCTCCTCGGTTGTGCCGCCGGCCCGGCCATTGAGCCCGAACCCGGGCGGGGAGTCAAGTTCCGAACCCAACAACCGGGCACCGGGCCTTCTCATTCCGAGCACGGTCCAAAACATTGACCCGGGCCGCGGCTTGGGGATATCTTGCCTGAGCCGATGCGGATCGAACCAAGGGAGGACCCATGACTCGTGGCTCGCTGAAATGGCTCCTGGCGACTCTGGCGCCGCTGGCGGCTTCGGTATCGCTCGCCCAGACCTTCGACGGCCTGGACGCCGAACGCTTCCGCCCCGCAACGGACACGCAGGGCCTGATCCTCACCGAGGGCGGCCAGGGCGAGGAGGGCGGCGACATCAACCTGGGCTTCTGGCTGCACTACTCCGACGACGCGCTCATCCTCAAGCGCAACGGCGAGATCGCCGAGCGGCTGCTCGACGAGCGCCTGGCCGCCGATCTGGTGATCTCCATGGGCATGACCTCCTGGCTCAGCCTGGGCGTGAATGTCCCGGTCGCCCTCTACCAGACCGGGCTCGCGCCCAGCACCAGCTCCGCCGGGACGAGCTACGCCGATATCACCTCGACCGCGCTCGGCGACATCCGGGTGGTGCCCAAGTTCACCCTGCTTCGCGAGAAGAAGCACGGTATCTCTCTGGCCGTGCTCGCGCCGGTGACCCTGCCGTCGGGCGACGAGGCGGCCTACCTGGGAAGCTTAGGCGTGACGGTGGCGCCGACGTTGGCTCTTTCCCGCCATCTGATCGGCGAGCGCCTCTTTCTCGGCGCCAACCTGGGCTTCTGGGTCCGGGAAGCGGCCGATGTGCAAAACCTCAAGGCCGACCACGAGTTCTTCTACCGGCTCGGCCTGGCGTTGAAGCTCACCCGGCGCCTCTGGGCGCTGGGAGAAGCCGCCGGCGCGGCCCGTCTCAAGAACTTGGGCTCGAACCGCCCCGAGGAAACCTCGCTGGAATGGCTGCTGGGCCTGCGAGTGCTGGGGCCCAAGGATCTGTGGTTCACCGTCGGCGGCGCGGCCGGCACCCTTCCCGGCTGGGGCACGCCGAACTTCCGCGGCTTCTTGTCCATGATGTGGGCTCCTCGGATCCACGACCGCGACGGCGACGGTCTGGATGATCCGAAGGATCGCTGCCCCGACCAGGCCGGACCGGTCGAAAACCAGGGCTGTCCCTGGCCCGACACCGATCAGGACGGCATCACCGACAACATCGACAGCTGTCCCGAGCAGGCCGGCCCGGCCGAAAACCAAGGCTGTCCCTGGGGCGACAAGGACAGCGACGGCCTCACCGACAACGTGGACCGCTGCCCCGAGCAGGCCGGCCCCAAGGAAAACGACGGCTGCCCGTGGCCCGATTCGGACAAGGACGGCGTCCCCGACAAGGACGACAAGTGCATCGGCGTGCCCGGCCCCGCGAAGAATCAGGGCTGTCCCTGGGGCGACAAGGACAGCGACGGCCTCACCGACAACGTGGACGGCTGCCCCGAACAGGCCGGCCCCAAGGAGAACAACGGCTGCCCCTGGGGCGACAAGGACAGCGACGGCCTCACCGACAACGTGGACCAGTGTCCCGAGCAGGCCGGCCCCAAGGAGAACAACGGCTGCCCCTGGCCCGACGCCGACAAGGACGGCGTCGCCGACAAGGACGACAAGTGCCCGGACAAGCCCGGCATGCCGGAGAACAAGGGCTGTCCCAAGGGCAAGGTGCTGGTCATCGTCAAGCAGGAGAAGATCGAGATCCTGCAAAAGATCCACTTCGCCCTCGGCAAGGCCGACATCATGCGCGATTCCTTCGGGCTGCTGGACCAGGTGTACCTGGTGCTGAAGACCCACGAGGAGATCAAGAAGGTGCGCATCGAGGGCCACACCGACAGCCAGGGCAGGCCGGAGTTCAACATGAAGCTCAGCCAGGATCGCGCCAACGCGGTGCGAGACTACCTGGTCAAGCGGGGCATCGCTCCCGAGCGCCTGGAGGCCGTCGGCTACGGCCTGACCCGGCCCATCGCGCCCAACACCACGCCCAAGGGCCGCGAGGAAAACCGCCGCGTCGAGTTCGTGATCGTATCCGAATGAACCGCTTCCGCCGCCGCCAACCGCGCGCGGCGCTGGACCCAGGAGGAGACGCCATGGGGCGCCTCGTGTTCGACATCTCTCGCGCTCGTAGCCGTGCGGGGGGTTCTTTCGCCATCGGGGCGGCGCTGCTCCTGGGCGCGGCGATCCTGGCCGCGCCGGCGCCGTGCCGGGCCGGTCCCAAGTCCGTCACCCTGCTCCCCGATCCGAGCTGCGCTTCTTCCTCGCTCAACACCTTCATCCAGGACGGGCTGTCCCGCCTCGGCGGCGAGAAGTTGCGCATGGTGAAGCCGGAGCCGGGCAAGAGCGGCGGCATCCAGATCCAATACCTGTTCCTGGTCCGCGAGGATCGCGGCTCGGTGACCGTGCAGATCGACGGGCGCGCCTTCGAGCGCCGCTCCGAAAAACTCCTGGCCGACGGGAGCGCCACCTCCGAATCCTTCCCGGCCGATGATGCCGGGCGCCAGAGCGCGGCCCGCCAGGCGGGCGAGCGGCTGGCGGAGTTGCTGCGCGCATCGCTGGAAAAGGCGCTGGAAGAACGCGGCAAGGGGCGCAAGGTGCTGGTCCAGGCGAGCTTCGCCGAGGAAGCGGCGTCGTCGCGCGATCCGGTCATCGCCGGCTTGCAGGGTTCGCTCCCCCGGGCCCGGATCAAGGGCTTCACCGAGCGCAGCGTGACCCTCCTGCTCGTCACCGACGAGTCCGCCCGCGCCCTGGCCAAGAGCGTCGAGCAGATCCTGTCCCGGCTCGGCGCGCTGCAGGCCGAATGGGTGGTCCAGTCGGACACCAACCTGGTGTTTCGGGTGCGCCGAAAATCCCCCTAGACCGGGAGGAGATCCCGGCGGGCCTCGGCGGGGTGTTCGGGGTCGAAGCTCACCAGGGCCAGCTCCGGCCCGTCGTGCGCGGCCCCGAGGCAGACCGTCCGGCCCACCCGGTCGATGAAATTCCCGCTCAACCGCACCGATTCGTGCACGTGTCCGTGGAGCGCAAGGTGCGGCTCCCGCTCCTCGAGAAAACGGCGCAAGGCAATGCTGCCCACGTGGGGATCCAACGGCGCGCCGTCGATGCGGCGGCCGGCGAGATCGGCCAGATCGAGCCGGGTGTCGTAGGGCGGGGCGTGGAACAGTCCGATCAGTCGGCCGCGGTCCACTGCAGGAGCGAGGCGCGCCAGATCCTCGCGGATGGTGGCCGCCTGGATGGCGTCGGTGTCCGCCGGAGCCGAATGCACGCCTTCCTCCGGCGGCACGGCGCCGGGATCGACGTAGCGCGACACGTCGTATCGCTCGAAATCCTTGAGCAAAAACGGCGTCGGCGGAACAAAGGCGTATCCCATGACCGTCCAGTTCCGCACCGGCACGCACTTTTGATGGATGAGACTCAACAACCCCCGGCGTTCGCCTTCGGCCAGCGCCTCCTCGCCCGCCCGGCCGTCGTCGTTGCCGGGAATGGCCAGGACGCGGGGATACCAGCCGCCCAGTTCGCGGCGCAGCCCGGAAAGTCCGGAAAACAGAATCTCTTCCTCGAAATCAGCATCGGCCTGCGAGAGCAGCCGCATCCCGCTTCCGCCGGGGAACAGGTCGCCCCCCAGCAACACCACCTCCGGGCGCCGCTCGCGAATGGCCTCGAACAGACGCCGGTACCGACCGGAGTGGCCGTGCAGATCGGAGACGAAAAACCATTCGCTCATCGGAGGCGAATATTGACCTCGGGCCCGAAATCCGTCAAGCTGGTACCGTTCCCGCTTGCCGGAGATCTTCTGGCGCTCGTCCCCGTCATGAAACACCATGGCGGCGCCAAGGATCCCGGCACCGCATCGGGGAGGCCGCAAATGGCGACTCGTTCGATTTCTGGTTGCGCTATCGCCTGCGCCGTCGTTTCTCTTTCGCTCTCGGCCGGCGCGCGGGAGCTCTTTCCGCTGCCCACCACCAGTCATTCGGTGCTCACCCTCACCACCGATGACACGGCGGGTTACCAGGTGGTGCCGGGAAAGCCGCTGAAATTGGAGGTGGTCGGCCCGGGCGAACTCAACCTCACCGTCCGTCTGGCCCAGAAGGGCAAGCCGCCCGTGCTGCAGGGCGCCCTGGAGATTGCGCGCGATAAGAAGCTGGTCAAGCGCGCCGATCTCAAGCTGCACCGCTCGCAGGTGGGCGCCTTCAAGGAGGACAAGGCCCTCTCGCCCTCGCTGCCCAAGGTGTTCAAGATCGCGGTTCCCGCGGGGCGGCAGACGTACTTCATCGCTCTCAAGGCGGCGCGCGGGGTTTCCATGTCGCTCGGCATCAGCTACCTGACCGAGGCCGACCAGAGCCTGGCCCGGGCGGATGCCGGCGGCGAGCTGGAGCTGGTGCCGCTGGTGGCGCCGGCGGCCGACGAGCCGGAGCTTCCGCTCGTCCCGCTCGAAAAGCCGGCGGCGAAGACTCCGGAAACACCGGCGGCCAAATCAGCCGAGCCCAAGGACAAAACGGCCGTGGCCGCGGCCAAACCCGCCGAAAAGCCCGCGCCGGAACCTGCCGCCAAGGGCGCCGCGCCATCCGGCCCGACGCCGCCGAGCCCGCCGCCGGTCGCGGAAAAACCGGCGCCGGCCGGGGAGACGGTCGCCGCGGCGACCCCGCCGCCGCCCGCGGAGAAGGTTCGCGTCTTCGAGGTGCGCGCCGAGCAGCCCCCGGCGATCGAGAAGAAATCCCGCGCCCGCCTGCCCGTGGCGTCGGTGGGCGTGAAACTGGGCCAGATCAGCCCCCTCGAAAAAGTCGGCGGCACCACCTTCTCCGGCAGTCTCGACGTGCGCTACGTGTTGCCCGTGTTCGAGGGACGGCTCAGCACCGGGGTGGCGACCGGCTATCACCGCTACCAGCTCACCCTCACCAACTGGGACGAGAAGCGGACCTCCACCGTCATTCCGATCTCGGTCCAGGTGTTCTACCGCTTGCCGCTGGGATTCTTGCTCGAACCGTTCGTGGGCCTCGGCGCCGATGTGTTCATCGTCCAGGCCACGCTGGAGCCGGCCGGAGACGCGCCCGACCGGAGCGCCTCCGCGGTCGCCTTCGGCGGCCATCTCAGCGCCGGCGTCGAGGCGCGGCTGGGCCCCGGGTTCGCCCTGGTCGAGCTCGCGGCCGGTTGGGCCAAAACCGATCTTTCGGGCATCTGGACCCACTTCAACCCGGCGGGTTTCTCAACCCTGGCGGGATACCGATTCGAGTTCTGATCCCTTGTCGTCCGGCCGGCATTGCCACCGCTCTGGCCAGCCGGCGTCCGCCTCCCCGCGACACCCGCTGCCGCGCCCGGGCTCCCAGCCGCCGGCGAAAACCCGCCGCCGAACCGGGGAGCGTTCTCAGGCGCGGATGAGCCCCTGCTCGCGGTAGCGCAGGATGTCCCGGCCCTGGCAGGCCTGGCGCGACCAATCTCCGTCCAGCACCCCCGCCCGCTGCAACCTCGCCAACTCCTCGACAAGAGACGCTTCGAGCGGCTCGGGCGGGAGCGGCCAGACGGGCGTCCCCGGCAGCGGCAGGAACACGTGAGCGTGCAGCCGGGCGCCGCAACGCTCCAGGCACCAGCGGGCGAATCGCAAGGTCTCGTCCCGCTCCTCGGCCGTCTCGCCGGGAAAACCGAACAACAGATCCACATGGGGCAGCAACCCATGCTCCCGGGTCCAGGCCACCGCCTGGCGGTTCTCCTCGACGCCGTGGCCGCGATTCATGAGCGAAAGCACCCGGTCGCTGCCGGACTGCGCCCCGAGCACCAGGCTGCGGTTGGTGCAGCGCTCGTCCAGGACCGAGAGCAGTTCGTGGCTCACGCGATCGGGTCGCACCTCGGAGGGAAACGTCCCGAGCATGACCTCGCTGGCGCCGGCCTTGCGACAGCGGTCCACCAGATCGCATAGCGAATCGGCCACCCGCTGACCCTGGCTGCGGTAGGTGAAGGCGTCCGGCGTCAGGAAGCGGAAGCGCCGGTATCCCGCCCGCGCCGCCGCGGCGATGCCGCGGGCCACCACCGGGGCCGGCCGGTGCCGCATGCGCCGGCCGAACAGGACTGGCACCTGGCAAAAGGCGCAGGCATGGGGACACCCCCGAGAGATCTCGGCAAAGGGAAAGAGCCCGCGCCCCGGATCCACGTGCAACGAACCATCGAGATCGTGGCGCTGGGGCTGGACGACCTCGGTCTCCCCGGCGCGGCGCCGATCCCAGTCCAGAAGCCACCCGCCCAGACTCCGCTCGCCTTCGCCGACGAACACCACGTCGAACCCCAGCGCGAGCGTCCCCTCCGGATCGGCCGAGGCATGAGGCCCACCGGCCAGAAAAAGCGCCCGCGGCGCCCTCCGGCGCGCTCGCGGCAGCTCCCTCGCGATCGCCGGCAGGTCCATGGTCATGAAACTGAACCCCACCGCCTCGTCCTCCGGACGCAGCTCATCGTCGGAATCGGCGAAGGAAAGCCGCCATCCCTCCAGCGCACCCGCCTGCGCGAGCCCGGCCGCGAGAAAGGCCAACGAGTTTCTGTTCTGCCGCGTGCGGCGCAGCACCAGCCGGCGTTCCATGGCCCTGCTCTACTAACCTGAGCCGGGCTTTCCGCGCAAGCGCGCCCGACCGGCACTTGCCGCCCCGCGGGAAGGCTGCTATTTTCGGGCCGCCGTGACTCAGAAACAAAGCCAGGACGAATCGGCCGCGAGCCAGCGGCCGGCCTTTCGCCGGCGGCTGTGGCTGCGCCTGCTGCTGGCCTATCTCCTGCCCACCGCCGTCATCGTGGCCGCGACCGGCCTCATCGCCTATCGGGCCGCCCGCCTGGCGCTGGAGGAGCAACTGGGCCAGGAGCTCGTCTCCATCGCCCGGCAGGCGGCGGACGGGGCGGCGCGCCCCTGGATCATGGAGCTCGCTCCGGGGGACGAGGCGAGCCGCACCTACCGGAACCTGCAACAGAAGCTCAATCGCCTGCGCGAAAGCACCGGCACCCGGGTCATCTTCCTCTTCGACGAGAAGGAACGGGCCCTCTGCGACAGCGAGAATCGAGTGCCGATCGGCGAGTCGGTGCCCTGGCTGGCCGCCAGCCGGACCGAGTTGCGCGACGTGTTCCAGGGAACGCCGCGCGCCTCCTCCCTGTTCGAGGGCCACGACGGAAAGCCGTACATGACCGGCTTCGCGCCGGTGGCGATCGAGGGGCGGTTCCGCGCCGCCATCGGGGTGGAGGGGAGCGCGCGCTTCTTCGAGGGCCTGCTCGACTTGCGGCGTACGTTGCTGTGGGTCGCCGCCTCGGCGCTGCTCATGGTGATCCTGGTCACCCTGCTTGTCTCGCGGCGAATCACCGGCCCGCTGCGGCGGTTGTCGGCGGCCGCCCGCTCCATCGGCGCGGGGGAGTTGCACCGCGAGATTGCGCCCGAGACCGCCGACGAGATCGGCCTGCTGGCCGCGACGCTTAACGACATGCGCCGCTCGCTGGAGGCGCGCGATCGGCAGCTGCAGATGATGCTGTCCGGCATCGCCCACGAAGTGCGAAATCCGCTGGGAGGGATGACCCTGTTCGCCGGCCTGCTGCGCGAGGAGCTGGTGGACCGGCCCGAGGCCCTGGGACACCTCAACCGCATCACCACCGAGCTCGACTACCTGGGCCGGGTGGTGAACGACTTCTTGGATTTCGCCCGCAAGCGGCCGCTGGCGCCGGCGGAGGTGGATGCCCGTTCGCTGCTGGACGACGTGGCCGGCCTGTGCCGGCCCGCGGCGGAAAAGGCCGGTGTCTCCATCGCCGTCGAGGGCGCGCCGCTGGGTCCGGTGCGCTGGGACGCGGAGCGGATGCGGCGGGTGATCCTCAATCTGGCGCACAATGCCATCCAGGCCTCCGCCGCCGGGCAGACGGTCGTGCTGGCCGTCGAGGCATCGGAGGGCGGGGTCCGGGTCGAGGTGTGCGATCGCGGCCGCGGCATCGCGTCCGAGGCGCAAGGCCGTATCTTCGAGCCGTTCTTCACCACCCGGCAACAGGGCACGGGCCTGGGCCTGGCGCTGGCCCAGAAGATCGTGGCCGCGCACGGCGGCCGCATCGACTTCGAGAGCGCGCCGGGCCGGGGCACCACCTTCCGGGTCTGGTTGCCGCGCGAAGCCAGCGCCGCGGAGCGGGAGGAATCATGGCCAGCATCCTGATCATCGACGACAACGAGACGGTCCGCGAGGGCATGGCCGCGGTGGCGGCCAAGCTGGGGCACAAGACCTACGTGGCCTCGGGCGGCGCCGAGGGGCTCAAGCTGCTCGCCCGCCGGCGCATGGACTTCGTCATCACCGACCTCAAGATGGAAGGCATCGACGGCCTGCAGGTGCTCCAGGCGGCGCTGGAGAAGGACGAGGACACGGTGGTCATGCTGGTCACGGGGTTCGGCACCGTGGAAACCGCGGTCGAGGCCATGAAAAAAGGGGCCTTCGATTTCATCACCAAGCCCTTCGGGCCGGAGGTGCTGCGGGCCAAGATCCAGCAAGCGCTGGAGGTGGCCCAGACCCGGCGCGAGCGCCGGCGGCTGCAAGGCGAAAACGAGCTGCTGCGCTCCGAATCCGCACCAGGGGATCCGTTCGCGTCGATGATCGGGAACTCCGCTCCCATGCAACAGGTACTGGAGACGGTGCGCAAGGTGGCCGCCTCGGATTCCACCGTCTTGCTCACCGGCGAGAGCGGCACCGGCAAGGAGGTGGTGGCCCGGGCCCTGCACCAGCAGAGCCGCCGGCGCGACCGGCCCTTCATCCGGGTCAACTGCGGAGCCCTGGCCGAGACGCTGCTCGAAAGCGAACTCTTCGGCTACGAGAAGGGGGCGTTCACCGGCGCGCAGCGGCGCAAGCTGGGGCGCTTTGAACTGGCCGACGGCGGCACCCTGCTTCTCGACGAGATCGGCGAGGTGGGCCCGGCGCTCCAGCTCAAACTCCTGCGCGTGCTGCAAGAACGCGAGTTCGAGCGGGTCGGTGGCGAGGAAACCATCGGGGTGGACGTGCGCCTCATCGCCGCCACCAACCAGGATCAGGCCTCGCTGGTGCGCGAGGGCCGCTTCAGGGAGGATCTGTATTACCGCCTGGCGGTGGTGCCCGTCCGGCTGCCGCCCCTGAGGGAGCGCCCCGAGGACATCGAGCCGCTGGCCCGGCATTTTTTGGAGAAGCTGCGCGCCCGCACCCAGAAGACCATCTCCGACATCCAGCCCGAGGCCCTCGAGCGGCTGCGCGCCTACCGCTGGCCCGGCAACGTCCGGGAGCTGGAAAACGTCATCGAACAGGCCATGGTGTTCGCCGAGGGAGAGGTGCTGCGCGCCTGCGATCTGCCGGCCGGCCTGCGCGAGGGCGCACCGAGCGAAACCGAGTGTCTGCACGTGCGTCCGGACGGCGCGCTATTGATCCAGGTCCGCGGCCGCCCGCTGGACCAGATCCTGGAGGAAATCGAGAAGCACCTCATTCTCGACGCCTACCACCGTTCGGGAGAGGTCAAGACCGAATGCGCCCGCCGGCTCGGGATCAAGACGCCGGCGCTGTATTACAAGCTGGAAAAATACGGCATCCTGACCAAAGAGGACGACAAGGAAAATCCATCGGAAATCTGATGGTCCTTTGATTTTCTGAGCCCGGCGCAGGCTACCGCGGCGGGACATCCGACAAGGATCGCCGGCGCTACGGCAAACTGATTGATTTTTATGGATTATATTTTATGCTGGCTCAACTCGCGCCGCCCACGTCTGGCACGGAGCTTGCTTGTTCTTCTGCCAGGATGAAATTTCTTCCCTCCATCCTGCTTTTGTCCTTGCTACTCCCGAATGCGGCGAGCGCCGACAACGTCCAGGCCCTCATCGACGAGATCTCGTCCCGGCGAGTGGACATGGAACGGCTCGATGAGGCCAGCGCGGTGCTCCTGCGCGAGAAGCGGCGCATCGAGTGGGATCTCGAAGACGGGGCCCGGCGCATCCAGCGGCACAAGGAGACCCATCCGGCCGGCAAAATCCTCCCCGACCTGGAACTCGGCCGCATGCTCGCCCAGAGCCGCGACTTGTCCGAGCGGCTCGCCGAATTGGGCCGGCAGATCAACCAGCTCGAAAGCGAAAAACGCAACACGCGGCAGGGGCTCCTGGACCTCTATGAAAGGCTGGTCGAACGCCTGGCCGGGCAAGCGCGCCAGAGCCAGGGAGAGCGGCGCGGCGGGCTGCTGGCGTTGCTTCAGCGGGTTCGCGCCGAACGCGATGCCCTGCGGGACAACCCGGCCGATGCCCCTCTCCGCCCCGACCGCCTCTTCGAGGAGAGCCTGCTTGCGTCGGATGATCCGGAGGAGCTTTCGGAAAGCGCCGACGCGGTACGCGACGAGCAGGATCGCCTGCGGCGCGAGCTTCTGCGCCTCGACCGGGCGGTGGCTCAGCAACAGGCGGATCGGCGGCTGGAGATGGAGATGCGCGACTTTCTCAGCGAGCGTTCGGTGTTCGGCGAGGAGTCCCGCACCTTGAAGCTGGGCTCGTCGTCAGCCACGAGCAAGACCAACGCGCAGGGCGCCGACCGCGACACCCCTCCCGCCGGTTTCGAATGGGGCGGAGGATACGATGCCGGCGCAAACCTTCCGGGCGCGAGCGGAGCGGCCTCGGGCGATCCGCTCTCGGGAAGAACCCCCATGGCCCTCGACCCCGACCGCATCCCGGCCACCCGGTCCGATCCCGGCGACGCTTCTTCGATCCAGGCGCGGCGCCAGCAGATCGTCGAGCGGCTCAAGAAACTTCAGCTTCTGCACGATCGCCTGCGCGACAAGGCGGAGACTCTCCTCGAACAACCCTGACGTCGCTGGCCGCGCGCCCGCGCCGGCTCCCCCCCCGCGGGCCCGGATGCCCGGCGCGCCATCCAGCGCTGGCTCCGCCTACCGCGAGATGAAGCGCACCGCCGAGCCCACCGCTCCCATGCACCAGTCGCCGACCTGGCCATTCTCGATGATCACGTTGAACGCGCGGTCCACGAAGTCGGGGAGGAAATACGTCGCCAGGCCGTTGTCGTCGGCCATCAAACAATGGGCCTTGCCCGGCAGCCAGTCGTCGAAACTGCACAGGGAGGCGTTGAGCAACACGTCCGTATTGGGAATGGTATTCACCAGCAATTGCGCCAGGCCGACGAAATCCTCCGGGCTGGCCTTGGCCACCTGCACCGCAAGTTCGCGCACGGCCGCCGCCGTCTCCGCAGGCAGGTCGCTGGCGATGAGCGGCTCCCAGACCTGGGGATAGAGCCAGTCGCCGGGCCGCACCTGAAGCTCCCATTCCGTCGCGAAGTCGGCACGGTCGACGCTCCGCTCCAGCACCTGTTTTTCCAACTCGGCCGCCTCGAGCTGCTCGTCGGTCGATACGGCGCTGCCGACGATCAGCCGGAGCCTTGCACCCACGGCCCGCCCCACCCGGACGCGGACCTTGACCTTCTCCCCGCCGGCGGCAATCGGAATCTCCTGGCCCATCTCGTAGGTTTCGGAGCCGGCCTGCACCTCGAGCAGCACCTGGGCGGCGGCCGGGCCGCGGGAGACGAACGTTCGGCGGGCGCGAATGGCATCGAGGACGCCCGCCGCGTCGGCGCTCTGCGCCCGCGCCCAGGTGGCGGGGAAGCCCGGCGGCAGGACCGTGTGCCGATCGCTGCCGCCCACGAGCGCGACGTGGACGCCGCGGGCCAGCAGGGCCTCGTAGAAGACGAGCGCCTGGTACGAACCGCCGATGTCCTGGCGGGCGGCGGCCTTCTTGAAGAACACGCTGGCGGGACCGGTACGGGCCTCGCGCTCCGCCAGATCCGCGAGCGTGTAGGTGGGCGACATGAGGCCGAAGCCGCTGTTCCAGATCTCCACGGCATCGTGGTCGCGGACATCGAAGGAAAACTCCATGTCCGGATGGAAGGGATGGTTGAGCGAAAAGATGCCGCCCTGGGAATGGGTCTCGGCGACCGAGCGCCGGACATCGTCCTGGGTCACACCGTCTCCGTCCGGGTCGTGCGGCACCAACATCTGGACGCCGATGCAATTGGCGTGACTGGGGCCGCCCCACTCCATTCCGTTCAACAGGATCAACCGCTCGCTCCTCCAGCCCGGGTCGGCATGTCCCGCGACCGTCCGGTGGTCGGTCATGGCCAGAAAATCCAGGCCGTTCCCGGCATACTCGGGATGTACCCGCAGGAACAAGGCGTCCTCGAAAAACTCTCCGATCGCGGCGAGCACGGCCGGCGGATCGTCGCCATCGCTGTAGGTGGTATGAAGGTGGAGGTCTCCGCGCAGCCAGCCCATCGCGCGGGTCGCGATGCCCTCGACGCCGGGGTCGTCCCCGGCCGCGGATTCGCCACAGGCGAGCGGCAGCAAAGACAGCAGGCTCCCCAGCAGGCATCGAGGGACGAGAAGGTTCTTTTTCATTTCGCGGATTATAGAGATTTTCGCGCCCGAAGGAAACGCCCGGAGCCGCCGGCCCGCGCGCCCGTTCTTTGCCCTCTGGCGGGAATATGCTAGCGTCGGGCCATGCCAGCGGGCCGGTCGCTTCTCGTTCTCCTGGGGTTGTGCCTGCCGGCCGCGGCCGGAGCGTTCGACGGCCGCCTGCGCTTCCAGGCGGGCCAGGAATACGACACCAATGTCCATCGAGTGTACACCCTCCCCGCGCCCCAGCAGGAGATGGATCGGGTGGTGGAGGACGGCCTCACCCGGTTGTTGTGGCAGGCGGACTTCGACTTCGAGAGCGCCGGCCACCGATTCAGCCTCGACTATCTCGGCGGCGCCCGTTTGTTCCACCATCAGACCTCGGAACACATGGTGGCCAACCGGCTGGACGCCGTCCATCGCTGGACGTCTTCGCCGTGGACGCTGGGAGAACACCTCCTCCTCCAGGACAATACCCAGGCGGTCCACGACCGCGATTTTTTTCTGGCCCTGGCGGAAGCCTTTGTCATCCGCCGCTTCTCGGCCCTGGAGCTGATCCTCGCCCTGGGAGGGAGGGGCCTGGCCTTCAAGCCCGACTGGTATTCCGAGCGGAGCGGCCGATCTTTGCTCTCGCACCTCGGTCCGACGGCGACCGCCAGCCTCTCGTTTCGACCCGGACGCAGGTTGCTCCTCGGCGCGAGCTATCGCTTCGAGGCTCGCTTCTTCCCCCGGCAACCGGCGCTGCTGCCGGACCCGGGAGGCGGGGTGCACGCCGGGCCCGATCCGCGCCGGGATTGGGTCCACGCCATCGGCCTTCGGGCGCGGCTGGAACAGCCCCTGGGAGAACGCGCCGGCCTGGTGGCCGAGATCGCGCCGGAGTTGTCCATCACCGACAGCAACAGCTTCGGCTCCTCCCTGATCTTCCAGCGCCTGCGCCTGCTGCTGGCGCTGCGTCTCCCCACAGGGGTCACGCTGCAAGCGCTGGGCACGATCCAGATATCGAGCTACCACGACGGCATCCTGCTCGACGCCTTCACCTACGAACCCGAAGCCGACGAGAACGAGAACTCCCTGGTGCTGCGTCTTTCGGTGCGGCTGTGGGGCGGCGCCGGCCTGCTGCTCCAGGGCGCCCTGTACCGAAACAATTTCGGCGGCTCGGACAGCCTGCCAGACTACCGGCGCGAGACGCTTACGCTGGCCCTGAGCTGGGACTTCGACCTGTAAAAAAAAGCCGCGCATCGCTCGGATGCGCGGCCACATCGGGAAGACAGGATTTGAACCTGCGACCCCCTGGTCCCGAACCAGGTGCTCTACCAGACTGAGCCACTTCCCGATTATCAAGCTCTTCCGGCCGCGACAGCCCTTCTCAGTCCTTCGACGGCCTTCTGCAAATCCGGCTCGCCGAACAACCCGGTGCCGGAGACGAACACGTTGGCCCCGGCCTGGGCCACTCGAGCCGCTGTTTCCTTATTTATCCCACCGTCCACCTGAATGTCAACAGACAATCCTGGCCGGGCCGTCATTCTCGCGAGCGCCTCGATCTTGGGCAGCATTTCCGGGATGAAGGACTGCCCGCCGAAACCCGGCTCCACCGTCATGATCAGCACCAGATCGCACAGGCTCAGCACCTGCTCCACCGAGCACAGCGGCGTGGCGGGGTTGAGCGCCACGCCCGCGCGCGCTCCCGCGGCCCGGATCTGCTGCAAGGTTCGATGGAGATGGAGCGTGGCCTCGGCCTGCACGGTGAGAATGTCGGCGCCGGCGCGCACGAACTCTTCGATGTATCGTTCCGGCTCGGCGATCATCAGGTGCACATCGAGAGGGAGGGCCGAGCGCCGCTTGAGCGCCGCCACCACCGGCAAGCCGACGGTGAGGTTGGGCACGAAGCGCCCGTCCATCACGTCCACGTGCAGCCAGTCCACCCCGGCGCCCGCCAGCCGCTCGCACTCCCGCCCGAGTTCGCTCATGTCGGCCGACAGCAGCGAAGCGGAGATCAGCGCCTTTCGCGGGGCCATGCTCCCTCCCCTTCAGCCCTTGCGCCGCAAGCGAACGGCGAAGAAGGCGTCCATGTCGTGCGCGTCCGGCCAGGTGCGCAGGGCGCCGCCGGCGTCGAGCAGGGCATGCCAGGGCATGCGTTTACCCTGGCGGGGGTCATCGAGTTCCATCTCGGGATGGTCGGCGAGGAAGGCGCGGATCTGCTCGGGGCCCTCCTCGTCGGTGAAGGTGCATACGCTGTACACCATGCGCCCGCCCGGAACGAGCATTCGGCACAGTCGATCCAGAAGCTCCCGCTGGATGCGGGCCAGCCGCTGGACATCGTCGGGCGCGGTACGCCACTTGGATTCGGGGTGCCGGCGCAGCACGCCCAGCGCCGAACAGGGCGCGTCGAGCAGGATGGCCTCGAACCGCCCCAGATCCTCGGTGCCCGGCTGGCTCAGGTCGGCCACCTGGGTGCGCACGCAGTTGAGACCCAGCCGCTCCATGAGCTTTCGCACCAGGGCCAGACGGGCCGGATGGACATCCGCGGCCAGGATCTCGCCCTGATCCTGCATCAGCTCCGCCAGGGTGGCGGTCTTTCCGCCCGGCGCCGCGCAGGCGTCCAGGACCTTTTGGCCGGGACGGACGTCGAGCAGGTGGCACACCGCCTGGGCGGCCGCCTCCTGGATATGGAACAGCCCGGCCTCGTGGGCCGAGAAGGCGCGGACCTCGGAGAGCTGCTCCACCCGCGCCGCCCCGGGCACCAGGGCGGACGGCTCCACTCGAAGCCCCGAGGCCGCCAGCAGCTCGCGCAATCCGTCCGGAGCGATGCGCACGGTGTTGGCGCGAACCCATATGGGCGCGGGCCGGTTGCTGGCCTGCATGAACGCCTCGGCGCGCTCCCGGCCGAACAGCTTGATCCACCACTCCACCATCCAGTCCGGATAGGAGTGCAGGATGCCCAGCGCCCGCACCGGATCGACGGCGGGATCCGGCCACTCGATCCGGTCGCGCGTCGAGGAGAGCCCGCGCAGCACGCCGTTGACGAAGGCCGCCACGCGCCGCCCGCGAAGCTGCGCCGCCATCTCGGTCCCCTCGTCGACCGCGGCATACGCGGGCACCCGGTCGAGGAACAGCAACTGATAGGCGCCCAGGCGCAGGATGCGCAGGATGGAGAGGTCCAGGCGATCCAGCGGCCGGTGGCTGTGCGCCGCCAGGGCGAAATCCAGCTTGCGCCGCCAGCGGACACAGCCGTACACCAGCTCGGTGGCCAGGGCGCGGTCCTCCGCGGAGAGCGGCCGCCGCTCCAGGGCGTGGTCCAGCGCCAGGGTGGCGAAGGCGTTCTCGGCCTCGATGCGCCGCAGCACATCGAGGGCCAGGCGGCGCGCCGGGCTGATGGATTTGGGCTTGAGCCTCATTCAGCGGCGGTCATACCGCTTCTGGCATCCGCTTTCAAGTAATTGCTGGCCGGGGGGCGGGTTTTCGTCTAGCATTCCTCCAAGAAGCTGGATCCCGCTTGGAGGAACATGAACCATCATCGTCTCCCGATCGGCCGGGCGCTCCTTCTCGCCGTTCTACTGGCCGGCTGCGCCCATCGCGACGGTCCCGGCTCCGACGCCGCGCCGGCCCGCGAGCGCTTTTGCGGCTGCCCGGCGGACCTGATGCAGAACATCACCGCCATCGAATCCGGCGACCGGCCTCGCTTCCGCGTGACGGCCCTGCCGGCCGCGCTCTCGCTCGACAACCGCTCCGGCGAAGAGGACCGCCCTTGCGAGCTGGAGCTCGTCGGCCCCGCCGCCCGCCCGGAGAATCTCTTCTTCCGCTATGGCCGTCCGGTCGAGGGAGGCCTCCGCGTCACCGCCATCGAGGGCGGCGTGCGTATCGCCTATCCGGTGCGAAAACGCTCCTACGCCCTGATTTCGGTGGAGACGCCGCTCTCGCCGCCGCCCGATCCCTGCCGCTCCCGGGCCGGGGATATCGAGATCGAGGTGGCCCAGGGCGCGCGGGTGCGCGCGCACGAGCCGGGCCTGCGCGTCCGCTCGCTGGGGCCGGCCACCCGGGTTTGGTTGAAAAACCTCTCGCCGTCGCCTCGGCGCATCGAGCTGATCCTGGAGAACACCTCCGAGCGCCTCTCCCGCCCCCGGGCCGCAGGGCTCGAAAACAGCTCGCTGGTGCGCACCGGCCTGCTCGAAATCTCCCTGGCGGGCGATCTGCCGCCCGGCCAGGAGGCCCGCCTGGACCTCGAACCCCTTCCGCTCCAGCCGCCGTTCGTCGTTGCCCTGGCCGGGGACAGCCGGGAGCGGCGGGACATCTTTCGCCGGATCCTGGCGCGCATCCCCGGGGAGGCGGAGCCGCTGTTGATGATTTTCACCGGCGACCTCACCTACAACTCCCTGCCGGCCGAACTCGCCCCGTCCGCCGAGTTGCTGGCCTCGCTGCCCTTTCCGGTCTTTACCCTTAAGGGCAACCACGACACCCGCGCCCAGGGCGACGCCTGGTACCGCACCCTGTTCGGGCCGGAGCGCTACGCCTTTGCCGTGGGACCGCTGTTCTTCGTCATGCTCGACAGCAACCGCTGGGACGAGGGCGGCTACCATCTGGGCGGCGAGCAGCTCGACTGGCTGGAGCGCGAGCTGGCCGGCTCCCCGGCGCCCTGGAAGATGATCGCGCTGCACGCGCCCCCGTTCCCGCTCCACGGCCCTCCGCCAGCGGGCCCGAACCAAAACAACCTCGCCGAGGCCGACGCCGAGCGCCTGCGCGCCATCGCCTCCGGCGCCGGCGTTGCCTACGTTCTGTCCGGACATGCCCATCTCTACGCCCGAACGGAACGGGACGGCGTGGTGTACCTCACTGACGGAGGCGGCGGAGCGCCGCTCTACGGAGCCGAGGAACTTCCCGGCTTCACCGTGGATACCCGCAAGGGGCTGTCGCTGCTCCATGTCGAATCGACCGGCATTCGCGAGCAGCGCATCGCCCTCGAGCGCGCCGAAGCCCCGGAACGCTGAACGCGGACGATGTTGACTCGGAGCGGCGGCACGGCCTATTGTCGCACGCGAACCTCGCACTTCGGGAGGATGCCATGGCCCGCCACCCCGCCATCGAAAAAATCGACCCCGAGATCGCCCGGCTGATCCAGGCCGAGGAGACGCGGCAGTTCGAAAAGATCCGGCTCATCCCATCGGAGAACTACACCTCCGCCGCGGTCATGGAAGCCTGCGGCAGCGTGCTCTGCAACAAGTACTCCGAGGGCTACGCCGGAAAGCGCTACTACGAGGGCCAGCAGAACATCGATCCCGTCGAACGGCTCGCCATCGAGCGGGCCCAGAAGCTGTTCGGCGCCGACCACGCCAACGTGCAGCCGTACTCCGGCTCGCCGGCCAACCTGGCGGTGTATCTGGCCTTCTGCAAGCCCGGCGACACGGTGATGGGCATGGCGCTGCCGCACGGCGGACACCTGACCCACGGCTGGAACGTCTCCATCACCGGCCTCTTCTTCCGCTCGGTCCAGTACAGCGTGCGGCGCGACGACGGCCGCATCGACATGGACATGGTGCGGGAGCTGGCCCGGCGCGAGCGCCCGCGGATCATCTGGTGCGGCGCCACCGCCTACCCGCGCATCATCGATTTTGCGGCCTTCGCCGAGATCGCCCGCGAGGTGGACGCGAGGCTCTGCGCCGACATCGCCCACATCGCCGGCCTGGTGGCGGGCGGAGCCCATCCCAGCCCGGTGGGGCACGCCGACGTGATCACCACCACCACCCACAAGACGCTGCGCGGGCCGCGGGGCGGCATGATCCTGTGCCGAAAGGAGCTGGCCAAGGACATCGACAAGGCGGTCTTCCCCGGCCTGCAAGGCGGCCCCCACAACCACACCACCGCCGGCATCGCGGTGGCGCTGCACGAGGCCATGCAGCCGGCCTTCGCGGACTACGCGCAGCAGATCGTGAAGAACGCCAGGGCCCTGGCGGAGGAGCTGCTGGCACGGGGCTTCGCGCTGGCCACCGGCGGCACCGACAACCATCTGATCCTGGTCGATCTGACCGGCAAGGGCATCCCCGGCAAGGTGGCGGCGAAGGCCCTGGACCGGGCCGGGCTGGAGCTCAACTACAACACCGTCCCGTTCGATCCGCGCAAGCCGTTCGATCCCTCGGGCATCCGCCTGGGCACGCCGTCGGTCACCAGCCGCGGCATGCGCGAGCCCGAGATGAAGCACATCGCCCGCTGGATCGACGAGGTGTGCCAGGCGCCGGCCGACGAGACGCGCCTGGAGCGTATCGCCCAAGAGGTGCGCGAGCTGTGCGCCGCCTTCCCCGCGCCCGGCATCCGCGTCGACGGACCGTGAACGCCGTGACGCCCTTTCGCCGGACCGCCCGCTCCCTCCCGGCCGCTCTGGCCCTGTCTCTGGCTCTGGGCGCGGCCGGCTGCCGTTGCGCCCGCTTTGAACCGAGCGAACTCGACCTGGACGATTTTTCGCGCTCGTTCTCCGAGGCGTTCTGCCAGCAGCTCTTCCGGTGCTGCCAGCCGAATGAAATCGCCGACATCGGCGGCAGCCGGTTCGCGGACGAAAAATCCTGCCTGCGCCATCACGAGGGCCTCACCCGCCAGTATCTGGTCCAGCCCATCCAGCGCGCCATCGCCGAGGGGCGCGCTCGCTACCGGCCCGATCGAGCCGCGGCCTGCCTCGCTCTGGCCCGAAAAGATGGCTGCGGCGGCTGGACCGACATGAACGCGATTTTCGAGTCCTGTCCCGATATCTTCGAGGGCGCGCGCGCCGCCGGTGAAGCCTGCCACAGCGCCCTGGACTGTCCCGCCGAACACGCCTGTCTGAAAAACGGCGAGCAGAAGCTGTGCGTCGCGTTGCTGGCCTCCGACGCCCCCTGCCGGCCGGATCAGGGTCCGGGCTGCCGCACCGATGCCTTCTGCGACGAGGAGTCGCAAAAGTGTCTGCCGCGCAAGGCGGCGGGCAGCCCCTGCCGCGGCTACGGCGAGTGCCAGAGGGGGCTGGTGTGCGAGCGCCAGTCCTGCCGGCCCGAGCGCCGGCGCTGCCTGCACGATCGCTGACCGGCACGTTCGCCAGCCATCCCGCGACAACGGCTGGCACGCTGGGGTCAGGGACCGCCATCGGCACGAACGACAACCCAGCGGCTCAGGGCAAAACCAGATCGAGCACCAGCGGGCGATGTCCATCTCCGGTCAGAGCCACCCGGTGCGCTCCGCGTCCGATGCGCAAGTTGGCGAGCGGGGTGAGACCTCGCGGTGCGCCATCCACGGCGAGCACGGCGAAGGGCCGGGCCTGAAACGCCAGCGAGTACCCGCCGTTTTCGTTCTCCAGCCGGACCAGGACCTCAAACCCATGTTCGTCTCGGATGGCGAGCAAACGAGGTCCGGAAAGACCGCCGGCGATTTCGAGCGGGCAAGGTGCAGGCGGGGCGCCGTCCAGGGCGCACGCGACGGGGCGATTCGCCCGAACCGAAAAAACATCGTTGGCGGCCCGCCGCGGGGCATCCGGCATCCCGCCGTCCCCTTCCCGGACCGACTCCGGCAAAAGTTCATCGGGCGGCTGCGGCCCACCCGCGTCGCGCTCGTCGGCTGCGGCTCCGGCTGCGGCGCCAGCCCTTTTCGCCGCCGGCCCGCGGCGTCCCCCATCCGGCGCGCCGGCGAGACGACCCGCCTCATCCCCGCCGGCATCCGCATCCGGCGCCGTCACCGCCTCCGCCGCGATGCTCGGTGCATCCGACGGCGCCCCGGCCGCGCCGGCGTCGGCGGCCGCCTCGGGTTCCGCCGTCGGCGCGCCCGGCCTCGGCGCATCCGGCCAGGCCCAGTACACCCCCGCCAAGAGCAGCGCGGCAGCCCCGAGCCCGAGCGCCCAACCCAGCCAGCGGCGGCGCGGCAATCGTCGAGCCGGCGGCCCGGCGACCAGGGTCGGCGACACCTCGCGCGCCGGGGCCCTTTCCGCCTGCGCCATCGCCGCCTGGCAGAACTGCGCCACCGCCCGCGGGCCGATTTCGGCGCCTTCCGCGGCCGCCAGGCGCAGCACCGCGTCCTCCATCTCCTGGGCGGACGGGAACCGCTCCCGCGCATCGGCCGCCAGAGCGCGATGGACAACGTTGGCGAAACCTTCGGGGATTTCGGGCCGCAACCAGCGCAAGGACGGAATGCGGCAGCGCCGGGCTTTCTCCAGCGGAGAGATGTCGTTCTCCGCGGATTCGAATGGGCCGACCCCGGCCAGCAAGTGATACAGCACCGCCCCCGCGCCGAAGATGTCGGCCGCCGGTCCGGCCCTCTCGCCGAAGGCGACCTCGGGCGGCATGTAGGCCGGATGGCCGCGCACTTCGGCTTGCGCGTCGCCCGGGCGCGCCAGCCGGGCCAGGCCGAAGTCGAGCACCTTCACCTCGCCCGAGGCTCCGAGGAGAATGTTCGCGGGACAGACGTCCCCGTGGACCAGCGGCGGTTCCTTTTGATGGGCGTGCTCCAGAGCGCGCAGACAACCGGCCGCCACCGCCAGGGCCAGCGGCCGAGGCACGGCCAGCGCGAGAAAACGGGCCCGGTCGAGCAGGCGGGCCAGATCCAGGCCCGGAATGTACTCCATGGCCAGAAAGAGTTCGGGCCCGACGCGGCCGAAATCGAACACCTGGACGATGTTGGGATGGTGCAACTGCGCCGCCAGGCGGGCCTCGCTGGCGAACATCTCGCGAAAGCGCGAGTCCGCGGAAAGCTCCGGCCGGACGCGTTTCAGCGCCAGGCGCCGGGTGAACCCCTGCTCACCGCGAAGCTCCGCCAAAAACACCTCGCCCATGCCGCCCCCGCCGAGGCGTTCGAGCAGCCGGTACCGTCCGAGTTCCGAGCCGAGATCGTCCACGGGATCGATGCTAACAGAGGAGGCCGAAAACACAACCGGGCAAAAAAAAGGAACGGCCCCGCGGCCGTTCCTCTCATCCCGGGGCCGGCCCGCTCAGCGGACGCACACCCCGTTCATGCAGCGCATTCCGGAGGGGCAGTCCGAGTCCAGGCGGCAGGGCGTCCCGCAGTCCTCGTCCACCAGCCCGTCGCAGTCGTTGTCGAGGCGGTCACCGCAGGTCTCGGCCGCTGCCGGGTTGACCGCGGCGTTCGCGTCGTCGCAGTCGCGGCCCGCGCAGAAGCCGTCGCCGTCGCGATCGACGCAACCGGAGTGCTCGCAGCGGCAGTCGCGGCACAGGTCGGTGGTGTTCGGGTCGCCGTCGTCGCATTCGCTGTCGGTGCGGCAGTCGCAGGCCGGCCGGCACTGGCAATCCACGCACACCAGGCCCGCGGCGCAGTCGGCATCCGTGTTGCAGTAGCACTCCGGCACGCACACGCCGCTTTCGCACACGAATCCCGGGGCGCAGGTGATGCCGCCGCAGGGATCCCCGCCGGCGCAGGCGCCCCGCAGGCATCTCTCCCCGGCCGCGCAACTCATCCCGCAGGCGCCGCAGTTGTACGGGTCGAAGAGCAGGTCTACGCACAGGCCGGCGCAGCAGGCGAGCCCCGCCCCGCACTCGCGGTCCGAGGCGCAGCGGCCGGGCACGCACGTGCCATCCCAGCACATCTCGCCGGCGGCACAGTCGGCGTCCGAGGCGCAGGGAAGCCCACCACAGCCGTCGTCCACGATCCCGTCGCAGTCGTTGTCCAGGCCGTCTTGACACACCTCGCGCATGGCGGGGTTGACGGCCGGGTTGTGATCGTCGCAATCGCCGCGGCAGGAGTAGTAGCCGTCTCCGTCGGAGTCGGGGCAGTCACCGGGCACGCACCGGCAGGCCTGGCAGATCTGGCCGGCCGGGCAATCGGCGTTCATCTGGCACTCGCACAAGGGCTGGCACAAACCGTCGATGCACGCCTCGCCGCGGGCGCAGTCGGCGTCCGAGACGCAGCGCTCCGAGGCGCAATCCTCGTCGATGACCCCGTCGCAGTCGTTGTCCCAGCCGTCGCAGACCTCCACCATGGGCTGGCAGGACTGGACGCAGAAGCCCCGCAAGCACACCTCGTCGGGCAGGCAGTCGGCGTCGCTGCTGCACTCCACGTTGCCGTCGAAGCACAGGCCGGCGTAGCACACCATCCCGGCGGGGCAGTCGGCATCGGCGGCGCAGGCGATCGGGTCGCCGCAGTTCTCGGCGCAGGTGAGTTCGAGGCGGAAGGTGCCGGTGCGCGGGCCGGAGGCCACGTCTACCAGGACAAGGTAAGTCCCGGCGCGGGGAGCCTTCCAGCCGTTGATGGAAAGCTCGCGGGCATCCGCGCTGGTCCAGGCCAGCGCCTCGCCGAAGGTCTGGCCCTCGAAGGCGTAGATCACCTCGGCTGGCACGTCCGTGCCCGAGATGCGCGTGAGCACGATGTTGTAGGAGGCGCCGGCGGCACCCTGGAAGATGAACCCGAGGTAGCGGCCCTCGCCAGGGAACCGCCCGCTGTAGGATCCGCCCGCGACGAGCGGCTGGTCCGAAATCGAGAGCGCGCTTTTCTCCTTGCCGAGGTCGGGAGGGGCATAGCCCGAAAGCTCCGAACTCCCGCAGGCCGCGAGCAGGCAACAGAGAAGACCGGACAGACACTGTTTCATCATTTTATCCTCCTGGGTTGATCGTTGCGGGCATCTGGCATTGCACGGATTGTGCCACTGCATCGAGTCGCAACCCGAACTTCCGGCGCCACGGCAACACTTTGAAACAGATGAAGATTCCAGCACAGCCCCCAGGGACCTTCCCCGACATCATGCGACTTGCCGAATAGAAAAGAGGAAGTTTTTTTTACGGATTCAACGCCGGCACGAATAACAAGCCGAAAAATATTCTTTTTTTGTTACAGAGTCGCCGGGCATTCCCGGCCGTCCGGTGACAAGATTTTTTGTCGCACACAGCGCGCCTCGGCAGGAGAGGAACCCGACGTCGGGCTATCCTCCAGCCGCGCCGACCACGAAGAACGCCGCCTTCGCTTCCCAGGTCTTTTGAAGCCCATTGACGCGGATGAGCGCCTTGCGTTCTCCCACGCGCGCCATGGCGTCGATGAAGAACACCACCTCGAGCCTCCCCTCGCCGTCCAGCGACCAGCGATCGGGAAGCCGGCACCCGTCGCCGAAGCTCACCTGGCTGACGTAGGCCTTGCCCTCGGCGAGCTGCGCTCGGATCTCGGTCCCGAGGTCGGCGACGATGACGGCGTTCTTGCCGCGCAGGCCGAAGTCGGGCGAGAGGATCATCGGCACTTCCATCAGGCGCAGCGACGGAAGCGCCGAGAGGCCGTCCGCGCAGCCGAAATGGCCCGCGACCAGCCAGCCGACAGCAAAAAACCAGACCGCGCTTCTCATGGCGCTCGAACGCACAGATTGTCCACGCACGCCTGGCCCGCGAGACAGTCGCTGTCCAGCCGGCAATAGATGCGGCACAGGCCTTCCAGGCAGGCCTGGCCCGAGGGGCAGTCGCTGTCCGTCGAGCAGCGCGCCGCGCACCACCCGCCGCCGCAGCCCTGGCCCGCCGGGCATCTCGTCCCGCAGCCACCGCAGTGCTCGGGATCGCTCCCGATGTCCTTGCAAAGGCCTTCGCAGCAGTTCAGCCCTCCGGCGCAGTCGGCGTCGGAGGCGCAGGTCGCGCATCCTTCGTCGACGGTCCCGTCGCAATTGTTATCGATCCGATCGAAACAGGTTTCCGCGGCGCCCGGGTGGACGGCGGCGTCGGCGTCATCGCAGTCGACGCCGGAGCAGTACCCGTCTCCGTCGCCGTCGACACACGGCGCGTGGGAGCAACGACAATCCCGGCACAGATCGATGGTGCCCGGGTTGGCGTCATCGCACTCGACGTCGCTTTGGCACTCGCAGGATCCCGTGCAGGCGCCATCGAGGCACACTTCCTGGACGCCGCAGAGGTTTCCGCAGGTTCCGCAGTTCTGGCGATCGCGGGCGGTATCGGCGCAGCGGCCCGAGCAGCACCGCTCGGAGCCGGCGCAGTCTCCATCCGCGCGGCAGGCGGCGCAGCCCTCGTCCACGACCCCATCGCAGTCGTTGTCGAGGCCGTCGCAGATCTCCGCCTCGCACCCCGACGGCAACCGGCACAGGCCCGCCTGGCACACCTGGCCGACCGGGCAATCCGAATTCGCGGCGCAGGCCATTCCCTGGATGCAGGTTCCGCCGGCGCAGAACTCGCTCGCGGCGCAGTCGGCGTCGGAGGCGCAGGACGAGCCGCAGCCTTCGTCGGCGAGCCCGTCGCAGTCGTCATCGAGGCCGTTGCCGCAAATCTCGCCGGGCAGGTAGGCGTCGCAACGGCAGGCGAAGGCCAGGGCGATACCGGCGCAGCGCAGCTCGCACAGGTTGGCGTAGGTGCGGCCGTCCGCCCCGCACACCGGCGAAAAAGGCTCCGTCTCGCAGCCGCACACCGCCCGGCAGGACCCGTCCCGGCAAACCATGCCCGCCGGACAATCCGCGTCGGCGGCGCACTCGCTGCGGCAGGGACCGGCGTAGCCCTGCGCCACCCCGGCACAGGCCAGACGGCAGGCGTTGGGATAGGTCTGACCGTCCTCGCCGCACACCGGATCGTACCGATCGTCCGCGCAGGCGCAGGGGTCCGCCTGCAGACAGAGCCCGTCGCGGCAGCGATACCCCAGTGCGCAATCCGCGTCCCGGACGCACCCGGCGGCGCAGGCGCAGGTCGGACAGGGGCCTTCGTACACGAAGCCCGCCGGGCAGTAATCTCCGCACAGCCTCGGCGTACAGCCCGGTGGGGCGCAGCCGGCGCTGCAATCATACGAGAGCGAAAACGCAGCTTGCGGGCCACCCTCGACGCGGCCCAACACCAGGTAATCTCCCCCTCCGGAAAGCCGGATGTTGGCGAGATGGCTCGCGCCTTCCCCCGCGGCACACGACAAGGCTTGGCCGAAAAGCCCCCTCCGGTCTCGCGGGCCGTAGAGCGCGATCTCGGTCCGGGCGGAACGGTCACCGGCTTCGAGCGCAAGCCGCACCGTCGCCCCTTCCGAGGCCCCCAGCACAAAACCCATGAAGGGCGCCCGGCCGGACATCTCCGTCATGCGGGTCTCGCCCATAACCAGGGCCGGGGGCACGACATCCACAAGGCCGGCCAACCCGCCCGAACCGATCAGCAACGGCGGGTCGAACACCCGGCCTTCCTCGGTGCACCCGCAAAAAGCAAAAAACCCGATCGCGAAAACCGCTCGCCGGAACATGGCACTCCTCCGACCGGCGTTGTTGCACAAAGGATACCAACCCGAAAAGACGCGGACAAGCGCAAAAAATACCGAATGTTACGGCCGCCGCCGGAAGCCCGCGGCCAGCCACTCCTCGCAAAGCATTCTTGTCACCTCGCAAAAAGTGGGCCTGTCCCAGAATTTTTAGCAAATAATCCAAAAAGTTACACATGCGGCCAGGCGAACCGCCCGGCGCCGCGACCGACAAGTTTCTTTGGCGGCAACGTTCTTCGAGGCGAAGATTCTTTACAAGTCGCGCCGCGCCAGTTATTCTCTGCCGGGACTCGACCCGACAGGGGGTCAGAACATGAAAGTCTCGAACGACCAGATCCTGCTCGGCAAGCTGCGTTTTCAACTCGCCGTCACTTCGGCCATGCTCGGCACCCTGGAGTTGGATCAGATCTTGTATATCATCCTGTCGGGGATCACCCACGGCGAAGGCCTGGGCTTCAACCGGGCCTTCCTGTTCCTGTCCGAGGATTCCGCTCAGGAGCTCAAAGCCTACACGGCGGTCGGCCCCGTCAACGCCGAGGAAGCCCACCGGATCTGGGAAAGCATGGAGGAAAAGCGCCTCGATCTCGACCGGTTGCTGGCCGACTACGAGGCCTCGGCCAAGGACGCCCGCGCCCATGCCCTGACCCAGTGCCTGGCGGGTTTCTCGGTGCCGCTGTCGGCGGCGACGATCGCCATCCGCGAAGGCGACAGCGGCGTTCCGCTCCAGGCTCTGATCGCCCGGGCCGCGGCGACCCGGCAGGCGTTCTTCTTCAACCGCGTGGAGGCGCAGTTCGAACCTCCGCTCTCGGGCGGCGGCACGCTCATGGTGTTTCGCAAGATGGCGGTGGTCCCGTTGCTGCAAAAGGACGCGGTCATCGGCGTCATCCTGGCCGACAACACATTCAACGGGAGAGACGTCAAGCCGGAGGACATGGACGGCATGACCACCCTGGCCAACCTGGCCGCCATCGCCATCGACCGGGCGCGGACCCACCAGCGCCTCAAGGAGATGGCGGCGGTCGACGGCCTGTCCGGCGTGTGCAACCGCCGCCATTACGAGCTGCGCCTGCAACAGGAGATCTCCCGGGCGCAGCGCAACGGCCGGCCGCTGTCATTGCTGCTGTTCGACATCGATCGCTTCAAGACCATCAACGATTCGGCGGGACACGAAGTCGGCGATCGGGTTCTGAAGGATCTGGCCGGCATCTTGCGAGCCCGGGTCCGGACCGAGGACCTGGTGGCGCGCTATGGCGGCGACGAATTTGTCGTGTTGCTCACCGGAGGCGCCACCGCGGAGGAGGCCCTGCGCGTGGCCGAAAAGCTCCGCCAGGAAGTCGCCGAACGCACGCTGGGCGACCGGCCGGAGGGCTCGGTCACCGTGAGCGTGGGCGTGGCGTTCGGGCTCAGCGAGGGCCTGGACGGGAGCGAGCTGTTCCGCCGGGCCGACCGCGCCCTCTACCAGGCCAAACAGGAAGGGCGCAACTGCGTCCGCAGCGCTTCGTAAGGTTCTTCCTTGGGCGTGCTCAATCCCATCCGCGATCTCTCCGACCCCCCGAAGCGCAGCTTCCGGACCGTGCTGATGGGGTTCCTGCTCGGCCTCGGCGTCGGCGGCTTCGGCGGTTTCTTTCTGGGTCGAACCCTGCCGGCGGAGGAACCGCCAGCCGCGGCGGCGGTGGCAGCGGCCGAACCGGCGATCGCGGCCGACGGCGGGAGCATGGACGGAGAGGGGCCGGGGGAGGCCGCTGACGCGGGCGCGGAAGCGGCGAAAGACCCGCTGGCGGACCGGGCCATCCGCCTGGACATCGAGATTCACGGATCGCTCACCGCCAGCCTGGCCACCCGGATGGGCAGCCGCGAGGCGGACACGCTGGCCGCGCAGGTGAGCCGGATCCTGGTGTGGTGGTTCGATCTGCGCCGCGATCTCCTGCCGGGCGATCGGCTCCAATTGCTGTACGAGCCCGTCGCCGGCCCGGGCGAGTTCCGCGTGCTCGCGCTCCTGTTCTCGTCCGAGTCGAGGGGCATCACCCGGCGGGCGTACTATTTCAAGTCCAAAGATTCCGCCTACGGGCGCTACTTCGACGAGCAGGGCCAGGAAATCGAAAAGCGCCTCGAGAACAGCCCCATCCAGGAGTATGAACAAATCACGGAGCTCATGGACGCATCCGGCCGGCGCCACCGCGGAGTGGACTTCAAGGCAGACGTGGGCACGCCGATCCAGGCGCCGTTTCGGGCCGTGGTCGTCCGGACCAACTGGCAGACCCGCGGCAACGGCAACTGCCTGGAGCTGCGTTACCTCTCCTCCGGCGTCAGCGCGCTGTTCCTCCACCTGGACGAGGTGCTGCCCGAGATCCGCCCCGGCAAGGTCGTGGAGGCCGGCACGCCGGTCGCGCGCTCGGGCAACACTGGCCGATCCACCGCGCCGCACCTGCATTACGAGCTTCATGGCCCGACCGGCCGGCTGCTCAACCCGTTCGAATTCCACCCGACCGTTCGCCGGGCCCTGGAAGGCGACGAGCGGGAGGAGTTTTTGCGCCTTCGCCAGAGACTGGATCAATCCCTGTCGGCGGGCGTCAACTGATGGATCCGCTCTCGGGCGCGTTGGCTCCAGACTCCTTCCGGAACGGACCACATCAGCTTGCGGTAGTCGCGCACCGCGTCCTGCCAGTTGCCGCGGCGCTCCTGAATGATGGCGCGCAGCAGGTGCACGCCGGGCGCGGGGCCCTCGCCCATCTCGGCAAGTTTTCGCATCATGCCGCGCAAGGCCTGGCCATCGAGATCCTGATCCATGGCGTCCTCCAGGCTCTCGGCCGCGCGATCGAGCTGTCCGGCCAGCGCTTGGCATAGGGCGGTGTCGAAGCGCACCGAAATGAGATCGGGGAAGTCGCCGACGAGTTGCATTCCTTCCCGCGCGCAGCCGGCGAAGTCGCCGGCCTCCCGCAGCAAGCCGATCAGCATGACCCGGTTGTCTCCGTCTCCCGGATCGAGCCGCGAGGCCTGGCGCACCTCCGAGATGGACTCCTCCAGTCTCTTCTGCATGTGCAGAGCCACGCCCAGGGCGAAGTGGATCTCGGCGGAATCCGGCGATTTCTCCAGCGCCAGGCGCAGCGTGCGCTCCGCGGCGGCCGCTTCTTGGGCCTGGAGGTAGGACTGCCCCAGGGCGAAATAGCCGTCGGCGCTGCGACGCCCCATGGACACGGCCTTCAGCAGGTAGCGGATGGCCCGCTCCGGCTGGCGGCACATGAGCAGCTTCAGGCCCACCAAGAAATGGCCGTCGGCGTCCTGCGGCCCGAAGGCGAAACCGCGTTCGAGCGTCTGCGCGGCCTCGGCCAGCATTCCCTGGCGCACCTGGCTCACGGCCAACAGATGGTAGATCTGGTGGTTCTCGGGCATGGATTCCAGCAGGCGCTCGAACACCCGGCCCGCCTCACGATCCAGGCCCACCTGTTGCAGCGAGAGCCCGAGACCGAGGTCCACCACCGCGGATTCGGCGCCCAGCTCCCGGGCGCGGGCGAAGGCCACCGCGGCCAGCACCGGCTCGCGGGCACGCAAGCGGGACAGGCCCTCCATCATCCAGGAATCGGCAAACGCTCCGGCATGCTCGGTGGAGCGGCGGAAGGCCTCGGCGGCTTCGCCGAACCGCTCCATTTCGAGCAGGACGACGCCGCGGTTGAACTGCGCCGCCAGCGAGCGCCCGTCACCGCTCGCCGCCCGTTCGTACTGAGCCAGCGCCTCCGAAGCGCGCCCGGCGCGCCGCAGTGCATTCCCAAGGTTGACCCGCGCCAGCGTCGCGTACCGGGGTTGGTTGAGCAGTGGGGCGAACTCGACCGTCGCCTGGAGCGGCTGGTCGAGTTCGGCGTAGATGATGCCGAGCCCCGCACGGACGTTCGGGTCGTCGGGAAAGTCCGCCAACGCCCACGAGTACACCCGGGCCGCGGCCATCAGCTCGCCCTGGAGCAGCAGGCTTCCGCCCAGTCCGCAGCGCAGTTTCGGCCCGGCCGCGCCGGCGCCGATCTGCGAGCGGAAAAACTCCGCGGCCGCCAGGTACCGACCCTGCTCGAGCCACTGGCAGGCGGAGGTGAACGTGCGGCAATCCAAGCCGGGGAGCACGGCCAACACTCCGATGTCGCCCATCTTCTCGCGGGAGAAAACAACCCCGCCTTCGTCCCAGCGCACCACCCGGGCCGGCGCAAAAGACCGCTGGCCGAGCGGCATGCTCAGCGTGATGTTCTTGCCCTCGCCGGCCTCGGGACGCAGACTGCCCAGGTAGTTGGCCGGCAGCGCCAGAAGGACCAGTGCCAGACCGGATATCAGGCCGGAGGCCTTGCGGGGCGGGCAGTGAAAGCGGCAGGGACGACCGGCCACAGCGATCCTCCTTCCCAATACTCAGGACGGAGGACCAATGTCGATCTGAAAGGCTCAGCGGCGAGGCAAGCTCCGCGTCTTGGGGGAAGCGGCCGACAGATGCTTGCGCGGGGCCGTCTGCTCCCGAAGAGATCGAGTCATGGCCCGGGCGCGATCGAGCAGCGGCGCCGGCGCCACTGACCGGGCGGCGTTTTGAAGCATCCGGTGCAGGGTGGCGAACTCCTGGGCGCATCGGGGACAATCCGCGATGTGGTTGCGCACGGCTCTGGCGGACGCCCGACCGAGCAACCCGTCATAAAGAGCGGAAAGTTCTTCCGTGCTGGGACAGTTCAACGGTCACCTCCCTGGCCATCCCGAGATTTCAAGGGCAACTGGACGGAAGCCTCCGCAGAATCTGAAAGGTCTTCCTCGAAAAATCCCGTCCACACGTTCGCGATGAGATCCTGGAGCTGACGCGCCGCGTCGAGGTCCACGCCCTCTTTCTTCAACGCGGAGCGGATGCGGCGCCGCGCTCGCGCCAGTTCGTCGTACACCCTCTGGCGGCCGCGAAATCCCATGACGCGGGCGATGGCCTCGCCACCAAGCCCCTGTCGCCAGGCCAGGCGCAGCACCTGGCTCGTGACCGGGGGCAAGGCCCGGATGGCCCGGTCCAGGGCCTCGGCCATCCGGAGCGCCTCGGCCCGATCCTCGGACTGTTCCAGCGAACGTTCGGGACGTTCTCCCGATGGGACGTCGAGCGGACGTCCGTCCCGCGCCGCCGGTTCCCCCAGCGGCCGGGCCGGCATGCGCCGCAGCAGATCCTGAAATACGCACCAGAAGTTCCGCTCGCTCAAGTGGCGATACACGTGCAGCAAGTGGCGCTCGAACTCCTCGGACGACAGATCCGGCCGCTGGGCCCGGAGGCGCTCCCAGGCTTCCCGCTCCGTTCCCCCTTTCCAAAAAACGATGCGAAAGATCTCCTGATCCAGCGCGTCCAGACCCTCGATTTCCTTGGGAAGCACCCTCCTCCCTCCCTGCTCCCGAAACCAATCGCAGAAGAGGTTTTTCGCCACCAGGGCCAGCCAGGTGATGAACCGGGACCGGGCGCCAAAGCGCTCCAGGGATTCGAGGTAGCGCCGCAGGCGGTAGAACGCCTGGCCGTCGGCGTCCGGGCGGCGCAATCCCTCCAGCACCGCGAGCACCAAGTCCTCGGCTACGTCCTCGTCGCCCCGGGCATACCGCCAGGCCAGCGAATAGAGAAATCCGCAGCTGCGCTCCACCAGGGATCGCCAGGCCCTCTCATCGCCGCGGACGACCGCTTCGATCAAGGCGATCGGATGATCGGGAAGAACCTTCGCTCGACGGGAACGGGGCATGCCTCATAGTAACCCGGTTCCAATACCGAGAAAAGAAGTAACCACAAGGTAGATCCGGCGACGCACCTGCCACCCAGATTACACACATAAGCGAACGGATCGCGCCAACTTCCCTGGCAGTGGCGACGAAAATTGAAATCATCTGCACAATCCGTTTCTTGACGCACTGCCGCATCGCTTTTTCCGGTGCCGTCCGCCTGTCCACGGGAGCGAACCGGGGTCCCTGGCACCACGACTTTGACACACCGGTCAAATAAATTTACCAGCCAATACAGACATATAAGCTCTTACACCTCCAAGGCACGATATTTGCTTACAGCGCGGGCGCCGAGAGATCCCCAATCAGGAGGTCGTCGATGTTCGAGTCATCCATGCAATCCGAAGATCTCGATCTGGTCTTGCAGACCCTGCGCGACTTTCAGAAACGCAGGCTCGACGAAAAGACGCTGCTCGCCCTCGACCGCGAGGGCCGCTGTCCCGAGGAGATCATCCGCGAGATGATGAGCCCGGACGTGGGCATCCATCTGGCGTTCATTCCGGCGGCCTATGGCGGTCTGGGCGGCGGAGCGCGCGAGATCTTTCGCATTTCCGAATGCGTGGCCGGCATGGATCTCGGCATCGCCACGTCCCTTCTGGGAGTGTCCCTGGGAACCGACCCGCTGCGCGTCGGCGGCACCGATGCCCAGAAAGATCGCTGGATGCGCCAGGTCGCCGAACGCGGCCTGGTGGTGGCCTACGCGGTGACCGAGCCTTCGGTGGGTTCCGATCTCGCCGGCATCCGCGCCACCGCGACGCCGGTGGTGGAAAACGGACAGACCGTGGCCTACCTTCTCAACGGCAACAAGCAATTCATCACCAACGGGGGCATCGCCGACCTGTACACGGTGCTGGCCAACGCTCCCGGAGGGCCGTCGTTCTTCGTGGTTGAAAAAGGGGTGAGCGGCCTCACCGCCGGTCCTCCCGAGCACAAGCACGGCATCCGGGCATCAAACACCACCGCCCTCTGTCTGGAGAACGTCCGCGTGCCGGCCGAGGCGCTGATCGGCGGCCAGGAAGGACAGGGTCTGCGACAGGCCCAGATGGTGTTCGGGTACACGCGGGTCATGGTGGCGGCCTTCTCGCTGGGCTGCGGCGCCACCGCTGTCGGCCGGGCCGCGCTGTACGGAAGAGACCGGGTGCAGGGCGGCGCCCCCCTGTGCCAGCACGCCGGCTGGAGCCACAAGCTGATCGTTCCCCACACGGTCTCGCTGGAAGCCTCGCGCGCCTATATCGAAGACCTCTCCCGCCGGCTGGACCGCCAGGAACCCGACCTGGAGGTGGAGGGCGCCATCGCCAAGCTCACGGCGTCGGAGGCGGCCAACGCCGCGGCCGAGGCCGCCATCCAGGCCCACGGCGGCTACGGCTACATCCATGACTATCAGGTGGAGAAACTCAAGCGCGACGTTCGCATCACCCTCATCTACGAGGGCACCTCGGAAATCCTGCAGCGCACCATCGCCCGGGACCGCTGGCGCCGCCACCTCCAGACGGCGGGCCGTTTCTACTCCGACCTGGCGCGCGAGATGGAGTCGATCGAGGCAGCAAAGCCCGGGTGCGGCGGCGCGGCTGCGGCGCTCTCCGCCTCGGCTCTCAAGGAAATCCTGGAGGCCTGCCGCATGGCTCACCTCACCCGCCACCAGCACATCCTGTTCTCGCTGGGGGCGTTGTGCGCCCGGGCCGAGGTGGCCGCGGTGTTCGCACGCAAGGCCGCGTCCGGTCAGACCGACACGTCCCGACTCGATGCCCAGACGCTCTGCGCCGCCAGCCGGTTGTGGGCTCGCCGCGCGGCTCGCGACATCGTTGCCGAGGGCACCGCACTGGTGGCCGGCGGAAAAGCGCTCGCCGGAGACGGACTGCGTTCGTTCGAAGCGCGCCTGAACCTGCCCGCCATCCACGACTCCTTCGCCGGCGAGATCGACGACATGGACGCGCTGGCCCGTTTCGTCAACCAGAACTGAGGAGATCACCCATGTCCCACACCCCCACGCTCAAGCACCCCGTGGCCATCATCGGCGTCGGCGCGATCATGCCCGACGCGAACGACGCCGCCGCTTACTGGCAGAACATCGTCTCGGGCCGCTACTCCATCCGCGAGGTGCCGGCCCGACGCTGGTCCATCGATGACTACTACGATCCGGATCCCCGAGCGCCCGACAAGACCCACGTCAAGATCGGCGCCTTCGTCGATGGGTTCGCTTTCGACGAGCTGCGCTACCGCATTCCGCCGCGGGTGGCCGCCTCCATGGACGATGTGCAGAAGTGGGCCATCGAGGCCGCGCGCCAGGCCCTGAGCAACGCCGGGTACGACCGCAAACCGTTCGACCGGGAGCGAACCGCGGTCATCGTGGGCAACGCGATGGGAAGCGAGTTGCACCACCTGACCAACATGCGCGTCTCTCTGCCGAGAGTGATCCGGGCGCTTCAGAAAACCCCGGCCTACCTGGGCCTCGAGCCGGCCGCGGCCCGGGCCCTGGCCGATCAGCTCCTGGCCACGCTGCGCGACCAGCTTCCGCCGCTCACCGAGGACAGCATGCCGGGCGAGCTGTCGAACATCATCGCCGGCCGGGTGGCGGCGATATTCGACCTGCGCGGGGCCAACTTCACCACCGACGCGGCCTGCGCCTCCTCGATGGCGGCGCTCCAGTCGGCCCTGGACGGCCTGGAGGCGGGCCGCTTCGACATGGCGCTGCTGGGCGGCTCCGACTCCAGCATGTCGCCCATGACCTACGTGAAATTCTGCAAGATCGGCGCCCTCTCGCCGGACCTGAGCTGCCCCTTCGACGCGCGCGCCAACGGCTTCGTCATGGGCGAGGGAGCGGGCATGTTGCTGCTCAAGCGCCTCTCGGACGCCGAACGGGACGGCGACCGCGTCTACGCCGTGATTCGCGGCATGGGCTCCGCCAGCGACGGCAAGGGCAAGGGCATCACCGCGCCCAACCCCATCGGCCAGCGGCTGGCCATGCAACGCGCCTACCGCCAGGCGGGGATCTCCCCCGCCGATGTCACCCTGCTCGAGGCGCACGGCACCTCCACCACGGTGGGGGACATGGTGGAGGCCGAGGTGGCCAACGAGCTGTTCGCCTCCGCCGGAGCGCGGCCGGGCGCGGTGGCGGTCGGATCGGTCAAGTCCCAGATCGGACACCTGAAATCTGCGGCCGGCATCGCCTCGCTGCTCAAAACGGCGCTGGCGCTCCACCATCGGGTGCTGCCCGGCTCCCTGAATTTCGAGCGCCCGAACCCCAAGATCCCCTTCGGCACCGCGCCGCTGGCGGTGAACACGCGCACCCGCCCATGGGAGATCGAGCCGGGGCGGATGCGGGTGGCGGGGGTATCGTCGTTCGGCTTCGGGGGGACCAACTTCCACGTGGTGCTCAGCGAGCATCAGCCGGAACCGCAGCGCCTCCCACCCGCGGGAGGATCGAAGAAAGGATCGAACGAAACCATGACCAACACCGAACAGCCCGTCTCCCGTCCCAAGGTCTTTCTGGCGACGGCGCCCGACGCCGCCGCCCTGATCGCCGAGGTGGAACAGCGCCTGGCGCAGCCCGCGGAGAGCGACGATGCCGCGGCCGCGGCGAAAGGCCCCGAGCGCGCCGCCTTCTCCTACCGCACGCCGGCCGAACGGGAGAGCCGGGGGCGGATGCTCCTTTCGACCCTGCGCAATCCCCAGCCGGGAGCCCTGCGCGCGCTTCAGGGACAGGGGATCTTTCGCGCCAGCGGCACCGGCCGGGTGGCCTTCCTCTTCCCTGGACAGGGCTCGCAGAGCATCGGCATGCTGCGCGAACTGCGCGAGAAATTCGCCGTGGTGGCCGAAACCTTCGCCGAGGCCGACCGGGTGATGAGCGGCGAGCTGCCCCGGCCGCTCTCGTCGTACATCTTCACCGAGGACACGCCCGAGAACCAGGCCGCGCTGCGGGAGACCAAGGTCTGCCAGCCGGCCATGCTGGCCGCGGACATCGCGCTGTGCCGGCTGCTCGAGCAATTCGCCATCCGCCCCGACATGGTGGCGGGTCACAGCCTGGGCGAGTACGCCGCCCTGGTGGCCGGCGGCATGCTCGGCTTCGCCGAGGCCCTGCTGGCGGTCTCCGCCCGCGCCCGCGAAATGTCGGGCGTCCAGGTCGTCGATCCCGGCCGCATGGCCGCCGTCATGGGACCGGCTGAGGCGCTCCTGCCCCGGCTGAAGGAATTCGCCGGCGTGGTGCCGGCCAATTTCAACAGCCCCAATCAGACGGTCATCGCTGGCGCCACCGAACCGATGAACCGCGCCCTGGCCGCCCTGGAGCAAGCCGGAATCCGCGCGGTGCCGCTGAACGTGTCCCACGCCTTCCACTCCCACATCGTGGCGCCGGCGGTGGAACCGCTGCACCGGGTGCTCTCGCGCCTGCCCTTCTCGCCGCCGCGGATTCCGATCGTGGCCAACCTGGACGCCGAGCCGTACGAGATGGATCCGGCCGCCATGCCGCGCAACCTCGAACGCCTGGCCCGCCAGGTGGCCGCGCCGGTGCAGTTCGTGCGCTCGGTGCAAAAGCTCTATGCCATGGGCGCCCGCCTGTTCGTGGAGGTCGGCCCGCGCCGGGTGCTGGCCAATTTCGTCCAGGACATCCTGCCCGGCGAAGACGCTCTGGCGGTTTCCTGCAACCATCCCAAGCTCGGGGATCTGCCATCGCTGGGCATGGCCCTGGCCGCCGCCGCCGCTGCCGGAACCGGCGCTTCCGATGAGCCGCACCACCGCGCTCGCGAGAACGCCGGCGCCGCGGCGACGGCGGTCGCCCCGCAGGCCGCCGCGACGCCCGCACCGGCCCCGGCGGCCGCCCCGGTGCCGGTGGACTTCGAGGCCATCCGGCAGAAGGTGCTGGCCATCGCCTCGCAGAAGACCGGCTATCCCGTCGAGATGCTCGACCCCGAGCTCGACCTCGAGGCCGACCTCGGCATCGACACCGTCAAGCAGGCCGAGATGTTTGCCGAGATCCGCGCCGCCTTCGGCATTCCACGACCGGAAGGGCTCAAGCTCTCCGACTACAACACCCTGGCCAAGGTGATGGACTTCGCCCGCCAGCGCGTGGTGTCCGCGGCGGCTCCGGCCGCCCCCGCTCCCGCGGCCCAACCCGCCTCTGCTCCGGCGCCGCAGCCCGAGCCCGCCCCGGCGGCGGCGACGACGGCCGTACCGATCCCGCCGTCTCCAGCGATCCGGGCCATGGCGGCAACTTCGACGACGGCGCCGGCGGCGGATCGCGCGCAGAACGCGGCTCCGGCCGCTTCGCCCGCACCGACGGTGGTGGTGAGCGGAGCGAGCCTCGGCCTGCCGGGAGAGCGTTTCGAACTCTTCGGCGAGGACGTGGTGGAACGGCTCCTGCGCGGCGACCCGGGCATCGACCCGGTGCCCGAGGAATCCCGCCGGCGCCTGGCGGCCCAGCGCATCACCCGCCTGCTCAAGGACGCTCCGGGAGGGCCGTCCTTCGAGGTGCTGGACCAGCCCGATCGCGTGGCCCGGCTCACCGGCCGCCGCGGAAAATTCGACCTGGCGGCGGAGTTCGGCCTGGAGCCGGAGAGGGTGGCCGCCTTCGACATCACCACCCGCCTGGCCATCGGCGCCGGTCTGCTGGCGCTGCGCGACGCGCGCATCCCGCTGGTCATGCGCCATCACACCGCCTCCAACGGGCGCAAGCTCCCGCTCGGCTACCGCTTGCCGGACGCGCTGCGGGACGACACGGGCGTGATCTTCGCCTCGGCCTTCCCGGGGTATGACGAGCTGGTCCAGGAGATGGAACGCCGCCGGCAGGCCGCCGAGATCGAGGCCCGCATCCAGGAACTCGACGCCATCGAGCGCGAGGTGGGCGCGCTCCACTGGGTGCGCGCGCGCCGCGCCGAACTGGCGCGCCAGGCGTCCGAACCCTGGAGCCTGGACCGCCGGTTCATCTTCCGGGTCCTGTCCTTCGCCCACGCGCAGTTCGCGGAGCTGGTCGGCGCCCGCGGGCCCAACCTGCACATCAACGCCGCTTGCGCATCCACCACCAGCGCCGTGGTGCTGGCTCACGACTGGATCCGGGCCGGGCGCTGCCGCCGCGTGGTGGTGATCGGCGCCGACGACATCACCAACGAGAACCTGGCCCCGTGGCTGGTGGGCGGGCTGCTGGCGACCGGGGCGGTCACCACCGAGGCCGAGTTGGACAAGGCGGCCCTGCCCTTCGACCGCCGCCGCAACGGCATGATTCCGGGCATGGGCGCGGCCGGTCTGGTCGTCGAGTCCGCCGACGCCGCCGCCGAGCGCGGCATCCGGCCGCTCACCCGCATCCTGGGCGCCATCCTGGCCAACAGCGCCTACCACGGCTCCCGCCTGGATCCCGGCCACGTTTCCGAGATCATGGGCCGCCTGCTGGCCGCAGTGGAGCAGGAGCACCGGCTCGACCGGCGCCGGCTGGCCGAGGAGCTGGTGTTCGTCTCGCACGAGACCTACACCCCGGCCCGGGGCGGCTCCGCCAGCGCCGAGGCCCGCGCGCTGAGGGAGAACTTCGCCGAGGCCGCGTCGCGCATCGTCATCGCCAACACCAAGGGCTTCACCGGCCATCCCATGGCGGTGGGTATCGAGGACGCCGCCGCGGTCAAGATGCTCGAACGCCAGGCCGTGCCCCCCATCGCCAACCACCGCGAGCGGGATCCCGAACTGGGCGAGCTCAACCTATCCCATGGGGGTTCCTACCCGGTGCGCTATGCGCTGCGCCTTTCGGCGGGATTCGGCTCGCAGGTCGCTATGACCATCCAGGAGCGCGAACCGGGGCTGCCCGAGCGCATCGCCGACGAAGCGGCGCACCACGCCTGGCTGGCCCGGGTCAGCGGCCTGGCCCGCGGCCGCCTCGAGGTGGCGAACAAGACGCTCCGCTACGTCGAGTCGGCCGATGAAGTCTCGCAAACCTCGGCGCAGATTTCGCAGTCTTCGCCAGCGCCGATCTCCCCGGCGCCAGAAGCCGCCTCGGCTCCGGCCGCGGCAATCCCCGCCCCGGCCGCTCCGGCTCCTTCTGCCCGGCCCGAGAGCGTTCCCGCTCCGGCCCCGGCGGCGCCCGAGATGTCCGCTCCGCCGGCCGCCACCGCGCCGGCGCCAGCCCCGGCGGCGAACACGACCCCGGTGGACTTCGAGACCATCCGGCAGAAGGTGCTGGCCATCGCCTCGCAGAAGACCGGCTATCCCGTCGAGATGCTCGACCCCGAGCTCGACCTCGAGGCCGACCTCGGCATCGACACCGTCAAGCAGGCCGAGATGTTTGCCGAGATCCGCGCCGCCTTCGGCATTCCGCGGCCGGAAGGGCTCAAGCTCTCCGACTACAACACCCTGGCCAAGGTGATGGACTTCGCTCGCCAGCGCGTCGTGTCCGCGACGGCTCCGGGCACTCCGGCCGCTCCGGCTCCTTCTGCCCGGCCCGAGAGCGTTCCCGCTCCGGCCCCGGCGGCGCCCGAGATGTCCGCTCCGCCGGCCGCCACCGCGCCGGCGCCAGCCCCGGCGGCGAACACGACCCCGGTGGACTTCGAGACCATCCGGCAGAAGGTGCTGGCCATCGCCTCGCAGAAGACCGGCTATCCCGTCGAGATGCTCGACCCCGAGCTCGACCTCGAGGCCGACCTCGGCATCGACACCGTCAAGCAGGCCGAGATGTTTGCCGAGATCCGCGCCGCCTTCGGCATTCCGCGGCCGGAAGGGCTCAAGCTCTCCGACTACAACACCCTGGCCAAGGTGATGGACTTCGCTCGCCAGCGCGTCGTGTCCGCGGCGGCTCCGGGCACTCCGACCGCTCCGGCTCCTTCTGCCCGGCCCGAGGGCGTTCCCGCTCCGGCCCCGGCGGCCGCGAGCGCGGCGCAAGAGCCTCCGGCCCCGGAGCTGCTGCGCGCCGACCCGGTGCGCTACCTCTCCGGCAACGCGGAGCAGACTCGCATGTGCGTGCCGGTCCTCGCGCTTCGGCCAGCCGCCCGGGATTGCCGGCCCACCGGCTTCTCTCCGGCCGGCCGCTTTCTCTTGGTCGGCGAGCCGCGCCACACGATGGAGCTGGCTCGATCCATCCGGGCCCGCGGTGGCCAGGCCGAAGAACTGGATCTCCCTCCGGATCGGGAAGCCGCCGGCGAGACGCTCGCCCGGACCATCGAATCCTCGCGCCCGGATGGAATCTTCTGGCTGGCATCTTGCGCAGATCCGGTGCTTCCCGGCGGCAATTCGCCTTTCGCCTGGCAGCGTGCGCTGGATCTCCGGGCGCGGCTGCTCTTTCGCGCCGCCAAGTCCTTCGACGGCATGCGCCAGGGGCGCAAGACCTGCCTCATCGCCACCACGAGGATGGGCGGCCGGCTGGGGCTGGACGGAGCGAACCCCGACCCGGCCGCCGGAGCGACCGCGGGCCTGGTGAAGTCCCTCGCGCGCGAGTGGCCCGAGACGCTGTGCAAGGCCGTGGACTTCGGCGCCTCCGCCTCTGCGGCCGAGATGGCCGATGCCCTGCTGGAGGAGCTCGAACGCGATCCGGCGGTGGTCGAGGTCGGCCGTTTGGGAGAAGAACGGGTTTGTCCGACCCTGGCGGAACTCGGCCCCAACGATCCGGCGCAAGCCCAACCGGGCTTGCCGCAACAACCGGTGGTCCTGCTCACCGGCGGAGCCGGAGACATCGTGGGCGCCGTGGCCATCGACCTGGCCCGAAACTTCCGCGGCGCCTTCTACCTTTGCGATCGGGTGCCCGCGGCCGAGCCCGGCGATGCCGACGTCGGTCTGCTGCGCTCGAATCGCGAGGCGCTCAAGCGGGAGCTCGCCCGACGCCTTTCGCAAGACGGCGCCCGGGTCACGCCGATGCAGGTGGAACGCGCCCTGCGCCAGATCGAGCGCCAGTCCGTCGCCCTGGCCACGATGGAGGCCATCCGCCAGGCGGGAGCCGAGGCGCATTACATCTCGGCGGACGTCACCGACGAAGCGGCGCTGGCCGAGGCGGTGGCCGGCATCCGCCAGCGGCACGGCCGGCTGGACCTGGTGGTCCACGCCGCCGGGCTGGAACACAGCCAGCTCGTCGCCCGCAAGTCGGCCGAGGACTTCGATCGCATCTTCGGCGTCAAGGCCGACGGCCTGAACGCGCTGCTGTCCGCCTGCGGCGCGGATTCGCCGGCGCTGGTCATGTTCGGCTCGGTGGCCGGCCGGTTCGGCAACCTGGGACAGACCGACTATGCCGCGGCCAACGACCTCCTCGCCCGCTGCGCCTGGGCCCTGCCGCGGCTGCGCGGCCTGCGCGCTCTCACCCTGGCCTTCTCCGGTTGGGAAGGCGTCGGCATGGCCACCCGCGGGTCCATTCCCGAGCAGCTCAAGGCCGCCGGCGTGGACCTCATCCCGCTTTCGGAAGGCCAGGCCTCGGTGCGGCGCGCGCTGGCGCTCGGCGGTTCGGGGGAAGTGATCGTGGCCCGCTCGCTCGGCCGCATGCTGGACGGCCTGCGCCAGCCCGGCGTGGAACTGGCCCCGATCCGCAACCGGCTGCAAAACTCGCCCCAGCGCTTCCCGCTGCTCGGCCAGGTGCGCGACTGGACGGTGGCCGACGGACTGATGGTCGAGGTGACCTTCGATCCGCGCCGGGAACCCTATCTCGACCATCATCGGATCGAGGGAACGGCGGTGCTGCCGGGGGTCATGGCGGTGGAAGCGTTCGCGGAGGCGGTCTCTTTGCTGTGCCCCGAACAGCAGGTGGTGACGGTGGAGGACCTGTGCTTCATGGCGCCGCTGAAGCTGTACCGCGATGAGCCGCGCTCGGCCATGCTGCGACTGCTGCCTCTTTCCGGCCCGCAAGGCCGGGAATGGCTGGCGGTGATGGAAACCTGGCGCGAACTCGCCGGCGGCCGGCCGCAGCACACCTTGCACTTCCACGCCCGGCTGAAGCTGGACCGCCAGAAGCCGGTCGCGCGCGACCGCAGCCCGGGCAACGGCTCCCACCGCGCGGTCGAGCGGCAGAACATCTACCGCGCCTTCTTCCATGGACCGAGCTTCCAGGTGCTGGAGAAGGTCTGCATCGGCGACGGCGGCCAGGTGACCGGCTGGATGGCCCCGGGAACCGAACGCCCGGCGCTGTCTCGCCCGGGCGAGCTGAGTTCGCTGCCCATGTTCACCGAGCTGGCCTTCCAGGCCGCAGGCGTCGTGGAAATGCAAAACACGGCCCGGATGGGCCTGCCGTCCCGGGTGGGACGCCTGCGCCTGCACCATCTGCCGGAGGCGCCGCGCCGGGTCGCCGCGCGGGTGGTGCCCCAGAACGGTGGAGGGCTGTACCAGGTGCAGGTGCTCACCGAGGAAGGCGAGGTGCTGCTGGAGATGGACGGGTACCGCACCTCGGCCCTGCCACAGGAGCTGCCGCCGGACCTGCGGCGCGCCCTGCAACCCACGGAAGGACGGTCGTGATCCGCTGGCTGCTGGGGCGCGACACGCCCGCTCTCGATGGCGCGATCGCCTTCGCGCCCGAAGAAGAAGCCGATGGCGCGCGCCTGCGCCACCCCGGGCGGCGTCGAGAGTGGCTGCTGGGCCGGGTCACGGCCAAGACCCTGATCCTGCGCCATCTGCGGGAGTGCGGGCAACCCGTCGGCGATCCGCGCCGCATCGCCATCCGCGCCGCCGAGAGCGGCGCGCCCCGCGTCTTCCTCGACGGGCGCGAGCTGCCGGTCTCCCTCAGCATCAGCCACTCGCACGGCAAGGCCCTGTGCGCGGTATGTCCGCGGGAGCGCGGCCTCCTGGGGGTCGACCTCGAACGCATCGAGCCCCGTTCGCCGGCGTTCGCCGCCGACTACTTCAGCGAACACGAGCGGTTCCTGGCCGGCGCGGTGCCCCGCCCGGAACGCGACTTCGCCCTGACGTTGTTCTGGTGCGTCAAGGAAGCCGTGCTCAAGGCGCTCGGCACCGGACTCCGGCGCGATCCGCGCACCGTCGAGGTGTTGGACCTCCCCGCCGGCGGGGTCGATCCCGCCCGCGCGCTTTCGGTGAAACTGGCAGACGGCACGGTTCCTGCGGTATGCTGCGGCCGCATGGAAGGCATGGCCTGCGCCATCGCCGTCCTGCCGGAGAAATGACGTGACCACCGATGCCCGCCGCCACAAGAAGCGCCGGGCCGCCGCCCTGGCGGCGGTGGCCTTCCACCGGTCCTCCCGCGCGCCGGAAGCGAGCATCGGCGCCGCGCTCACCCGGTGGAAGCTCTCGGGACTGCTCGGTCTGATGCAACGCCCGGAGTTCCCCGCTGCGCGGCGCTTTCGCACCTGAGGAGTTCCCATGAGCCCCGAGTCGAGCCACCCGTTGCGCATCACCGATCTTTCGTTTCGCGATGGCCATCAGAGCCTGCTGGCGACCCGCCTGCGGACCGAGGACATCGAAAAGGTCGCCGAGGACGTGGGCCGGGCCGGCTACCACGCCCTGGAAGTATGGGGCGGAGCGACGTTCGACACCATGCACCGCTTCCTGGGCGAGGATCCCTGGGAGCGCCCCCGGCGGCTGCGCCGGCTCATCCCGAGCCGGGTGCAGTTCATGATGCTGCTCCGCGGCCAGAACCTGGTGGGCTACCGCAACTACGCCGACGACGTGGTGGACGCCTTCGTGGAGGAAGCCGCCGAGGTGGGCATCGACATCTTCCGGGTGTTCGACGCGCTGAACGACGAACGCAATCTGGAGGCCGCCGCCCGGGCCATCCTGCGCGCCGGCAAGCACTTCCAGGCCGCGCTGTCGTACACCGTCACCGACGGGCGCATGGGCGGGCCGTTGTTCACCCTGGAGTACTGGGTCGGGCGGGCCCGGGCGCTGGCCGCTCTCGGCGCGCATTCGTTGTGCATCAAAGACATGGCCGGGCTGCTGTCGCCGGATGACGCCGCGCAGCTCATCCCGGCGCTCAAGCGCGCGACCGGCCTGCCCATCGAACTCCACAGCCACTGCACCGCCGGCCTGGCGGAGTATACGCTGCTGCGCGCCATCGACGCCGGGATCGACATCGTGGACACCTGCGCCGCACCGCTGGCCAACCGCACCAGCCACCCCGCGGTCGAGCCGCTGGCGTTCTTGCTGAAAGGTTCCGCCCGCGATCCGGGCCTCGATTTCGCCGCGCTGGAGCGCGTGGCCGCCGGCCTGGAAAAGATCCTGCCACCGTATCGCAAGCTGCTCGACGACACCCGCCTGGCCATCGTGGACATCGGCGCGCTCTCGCACCAGGTGCCCGGCGGCATGCTCTCGAATCTGGTCAACCAGCTCCGCGAGGTGGAGGCCGAACACCGGCTCGGCGAAGTCTTCGAGGAGTTGCCGCGGGTGCGCCAGGATCTCGGGTTTCCCCCGCTGGTCACCCCGACCAGCCAGATCGTGGGCGTGCAGGCGGTGCAGAACGTGCTGTTCGGCAAGGGCGACAGCATCCAGGGCCGCTACGCCATGATCACCGCCCAGGTGAAGGACTACTGCTTCGGCCTCTACGGCCGGCCGCCGGCGCCCATCCATCCCGAGCTGCTCGCGCTCGCGCTGCGCGACTACCCTCGGGGCGCAACCCCCATCCAGTCCCGGCCCGGAGACATCCTGGAGCCGGAGCTGCCGAAGGCCAAGGCCGAATTCGGCGAGCTTGCCCAAAACCGCAAGGAGCTCCTGCTGGCGACGCTGTTTCCCACTACCGGACGGCGCTTCCTGCGCGTTCGGCGCGGCCTGGAGCCGGCCCCCGCCGAGTGGGCGCCCGCCGCGAAGGACGCTCCCTCCGAACCGGCGCCCCAGGCGGCCTCGGCCTCTGCTCCCCCTCCCATCCCCGTCCCGGCGGCGGCCCGCCTCCCCGGCGCCACGGTCTATCGGGTGCGAGTGGAAGACGAGATCTTCGAGGTGGAGGTGGCGCCCGCCTCCTCCCGGCCCGCGCCCGCGGCCCAATCGGCGGCGGCGCCGGCCCGTCCGGCACCGGCGAACGCGGCCGCTTTGGCGTCCGCGCCGGCGCCGGCCCCGGCTGCGCCGACCGGCGATCCCGGTGCGGTGCTCTCGCCCATGCCGGGGACCGTGATCCGCTACCTGGTCAAGGAAGGAGATCGGGTGGAGGCCGGAGCCGCCGTGGTCGTCGTCGAGGCCATGAAGATGGAAAACCGCCTCACCGCTCCCCGCGCCGGCACGGTGCGCGACCTCCGCTACCAACCCGGCGATCGGGTCGCGCGCGGAGCGGCGCTGCTCAGCATCGGCTGAGCCCGACCGCGCATCCCGGTCCTTCGGCCATCGATAAATCCTTGATCCGCCGGTTCATCGGGAGTATGAACCCTGCCCGAAACGACAGGGAGGTGCCATGGTGGAACGAATCCGGCACGAGGTGATCATCCTGGGCGCCGGCCTGGCCGGGCTGCGCGCGGCGGTGGAGATCTCGCGCCGCCTCGGCGACCGGGCCGACATCGGGATCGTCTCCAAGGTCCAGCTCATGCGCGCCCACTCGGTGTGCGCCGAGGGCGGCACCGCGGCGGTGCTGCGGGAGGAGGAAGGCGACGCCATCGACCTGCACGCCTGGGACACGGTGAAGGGCTCCGACTTCCTCGCCGACCAGGACGTGGTGTGGCGCTTCGTGAAGACCATCCCGCAGGAGATCATGCAGCTCGATCACTGGGGCATCCCCTGGACCCGCGACGAGCGCGGCCGCATCGCCCAGCGTCCCTTCGGCGGACACTCCTACCCCCGCGCCACCCTGGCCGCCGACAAGACCGGCTTTTTCGAGATGGCCACGCTGTACGACACGCTGCAAAAGTACAACCGCTTCGCTCGCTACGACGAGCTCTTCATCAGCGACATCCTGATCGAGGACGGGCGCTTCGCCGGACTGCTCGGCATCCACGCCCCCTCGGGCGAGACGGTGCTGCTCGAGGGCAAGGCCCTGCTCATCGCCACCGGCGGCGGCGGAACGCTCTACGGGTTCACCACCTATTCCCAGACCGTCACCGGAGACGGAATGGCCATGGCCTACCGGGCCGGCCTGCCGCTCGAGGACATGGAATTCCTCCAGTTCCACCCCACCGGCCTGGTCCCGAGCGGCATCCTCATGACCGAGGCCTGCCGCGGCGAGGGCGGGTACCTGCGCAACGCCAAGGGCGAGCGCTTCATGGACCGCTATGCCCCCTCCAAGATGGAGCTGGCCCCGCGCGACATGGTGTCCCGCGCCGAGATGACCGAGATCCTGGAGGGCCGCGGCTTCTCCCACCCCGACGGGCTGGACTACCTGCACCTCGATCTCACCCATCTCGGGGCGGAGCGCATCAACACCCGCCTGCCGCTCATCCGCGAGGTGTGCATCAAGTTCATCGGGGTGGACCCCATCGAAAAGCCCATACCCATTCGCCCGGTGGCCCACTACTCCATGGGCGGCGTGGAGTGCGACATCAACGGCCGCACCCGCGTGCCCAACATCTGGGTGGCCGGCGAGGCTTCCTGCGTCTCTCTGCACGGGGCCAACCGGCTCGGCAGCAACTCCACCGGCGAATGCCTGGTGTGGGGCGGCATCACCGGCGCCGAGATCGCCGCGGCCCTGCCCTCGCTGAATGCGATCCCGCTGACCGATGTCCGGGCGCAGCAGGCCGAGGGCCATGTGCGGGAGATTGCTTCCCGCGAGGGCGGCGAGGACATCTACGATCTGCGCCGCAAGCTCCGCGCCACCATGGACCGGCGCGTGGGCGTGTACCGCAAGAAAGACGATCTGGCCCAGGCGCTTTCCGAAATCCGCGACATCCGCTCGCGCTCGAAAAAGGCTCCGGTGCGCGACCGGTCGAAGGTCTACAACTCCAATCTGTTCAACGCCCTGGAGTTGGAGAACCTCATCGATCTCGCCGAGGTGACGGTGGCCGGGGCCCTGGCGCGTGAGGAGTCCCGCGGGGCGCACGCGCGCACCGACTTTCCGCAGCGCGACGACGAACGCTGGCTCAAGCACACCCTGGCCTTCCACACGGCCGAGGGCCCGCGGCTCGAATACAAACCGGTGACCATCAACACCTGGAAGCCGGTCGAGCGCAAATACTGAGGAGGCGCCATGCCCAGCGAAAAGCACTATCCGAACCACCTGGGGATCCGGGGCTGGTTGTTCGGCGGCCGCTACGGCTTCGAGCGCTATCTGTACCTGCTGCACCGGCTCACCGGGCTGGGGCTGCTGGCCTATTTCACGCTCCACATCGTGGTCACCTCCTCGCGGGCCTTCGGGCCCGAGGCCTGGCACTCGGCCATGGGGATGGTGGAAGGGCCGCTCTTCAAAGTGGGCGAGTATCTGGTCTTCGCGGCCTTCGCCTTCCACGGCCTGAACGGCATCCGGCTCGTGCTGCTCGAACTCGGCATCGCCGTGGGCCGGCCCATCGAGCCGGTGTACCCCTACCGCACCTCGGTGCACGTGCAGCGGCCGCTGGCGGTGGCGGTCATGCTGCTGGCGGCGGCGCTGGCCGTGCTCGGCGGCGTCAATCTCTTTGGATGAGGGAGGGCGTCATGCGCGATCAGAAACTCTGGAGCTTTCACATTCTGGCCGGCATCGCCGTCGGGCTCTTGCTCGGGCTCCACATGATCATCATGCACCTCGACCGCACCTTCGGCATCTTCAATCCCGCCGGCGGAAAGCCCATCGCCTGGGCCAACGTGGCCGCCCGCAGCCAAAGCGCCTGGTTCACTGCGGGATACATCCTGCTCTTGGGCGCGGCGCTCTACCACGGACTGTATGGGTTTCGCAACATCCTCTTCGAGCTGTCGCCCCCGCCCGGGCTCAAGAAGGCCATCAACGTCCTGTTCTTCCTCGGCGGCCTGGGCCTGTTCGCGCTGGGCACGTGGGCGGCCGTGGCTGGCTGCCTGACGGCCCGGGCGCTATAGGAGATCTCCGATGGGCGAGGTCATCTTTCACATCCGCCGCTACCAGCCCGGCAAGGATGCCGAGCCGCATTACCAGGAGTTCCGGGTGCCGTTGACGCCCGGGCTCACCGTGCTCGACGGGCTGTGGCACATCAAGGAAACCCAGGATCCGACGCTGGCCTGGCGCTTCTCCTGCCGCATGGGCATCTGCGGCTCCTGCGGCATGCTCATCAACGGGCGGGCGCGCCTGGCGTGCAACACCCAGATCGCCGAGTTGGGCGCCGGCCGGGTCTGCGTGGCTCCGCTGCCCAATTTCGAAATCATCCGCGATCTGGTGCCGGACTTGCAGCCCATGTTCCGCACCCACAAGGAACTGATGCCCTACATCATCCGCGAGGACGGGCTGACCGATTCGGCGCAGGGCGAGTTCATCCAGACCCAGGAAGACCTGGAACGCTACCTCCAGTTCTCCTACTGCATCAAGTGCGGCTGCTGCATGGCCGCCTGCCCCACCGTGGCCAGCGATCGAGAGTACGCCGGCCCGATGCCGCTGGCCCAGGCGCACCGCTACAACCAGGACAACCGGGACAAGGGATTTTCGGAGCGCAAGAAGGTTCTCGGCGGAGGCCGCGGCCCCTGGCGCTGCCACTACGCCGGCGAGTGCTCCCGGGTGTGCCCCAAGGGCGTGGACCCGGCCCGGGCCATCCAGCTCATGAAGCGGGAACTCTTCCTCGACGTGCTGCGCCTGCGCCGCGCGCACCGCGAATCCCCGTGCGCCGGAAAACCCACCGACGCCAGGCGCCGCGAGGGCATCCCCGAGGCGCCGAAACCCACCGTGGGGTGAGTCCTTTCAGGCCGCGGCCTGTTGCGCTTGCCCCCGATCGCTCTGGATCATCTTCGTGTCGCGAGGCTTGATGGATCTGGCCTGGTACAGACAGGAAGAACCCATCGCCCGGCGAGGCCGACGAGAACGGCCCGCCGCGGTCAGCGCGCTGCGATCAGCTCGTCGCGTTTCTTGCGGCTGTCGTCCAGCACCGTCCGGTGCAGGCTGCCGCCGGCGGCGTCCATGGTGACCACGCCGCGGAAATCCTCCACGCGGCACACCCAGAATGCCTCGGGCACGCCCAGCTCATCGAGCATGAACACCTGCTCGACCTCGCGGATGCAGTCGGCCAGAAGCACCGCCGCCCCGCCCACCGCGTGCAGGTACACCCCGCCGACCTTGCGGCAGGCCTCCAGCGTGCGCGGGCCCATGCCGCCCTTTCCGATGATCAGGCGCACCCGGTACTCCTGCATCACCTCGGCCTCGTAGGGCTCCTCGCGGATGCTGGTGGTGGGGCCGGCGGCCACGGCGCGCCAGCGCCCGTCTTTTTCCCGCTTCATCACCGGGCCGCAGTGGTAGATGGCGCCGTCCTGGAGGAAGGGCCGGATGAAATCGGGGCGCTTCTCGACCATGAGCTTGTGGGCGGCGTCGCGGGCGGTGACCACCCGTCCGAACAGAGCCACCTCGTCTCCCACCCGAAGCTCCCGGATCCGTTCTTCCGCGACCGGCAGATCGAGCCGTTTCATGAGTGACGCTTCCTTTCCGGCGCCGGGCGGTAGCGCAGGGCGATCTCGCTCTCGCCGCCGAAGCGGGCGCGCCCGCCCGAGATCAGCACGCTGCCGCGCCGGCAGGCCCAGCACATGTAGGCCAGCGAGACGAAGAACGACGCCGGCAGGCGATGGCGCTTGCCGATCTTCACCCCGAGCACGGTGGTGACGCCGCCGAATCCCATGGGCCCGATGCCCAGGCGGTTGAGCTCCGCCAGCAGGCGCCGTTCGAGCTCACCGAGCGCGGGATCGGGGTTGCGGTCGTCGAGACGGCGGAAGAGCTGCTCCTTGGCCTCGAGCATGCTGGTGGCCCGATCGCCGCCCACGCCCACGCCCACGATGCCCGGCCCGCATCCCTGTCCCTGGGCCGCGAACACCCCGTCGATCACCACCCGGCGAACGCCTTCCAGATCGCGCCCGGCCTTGAGCGAGGAATCCGGCAGCGAGTACTGGGCCGAGACGTTTTCCGACCCACCTCCCTTGAGCAAGAGGTCGGCGCGGACGGTCTTCTTGCCCCACTCGTGAAAATGGAGCACCGGCAGTCCCAGCCCGGTGTTGTCGCCGGAGTTCTTGCCCGTGATGGCGTCCACCGCGTTCGGGCGCAGGTAGCTCCGCCGGGTCGCCTCGCGCGTGGCCCACAGGATGTCGCGCTCGAGGACCCGGGGGCTGACGCCGGCGGGATGGTACACCATCCAGATGGCGGTGCCGGTGTCCTGGCACACCGGGCGGGAACTCTCCGCCGCCAGGCGGCAGTTCTTGAGCACGTCCTCCAACACCGAGCGGGCCGGGCTTCCGGCCGCCTCGGCATCCCGCGCCATCTCCAGCGCCGCCAGCACGTCGGACGGGATCTGGCTGGACGTGCGCCGGATGAGCTCCAGAAAGTGCTTTTTCATGCGTGCCCCTTTTCGATCGCCGCCCTCATACTCCCGCGGTTCAACCCTGTCAACCCGAAAGGCCCGCCACCGGCCCGGGCACTGGAGCCGGGATCGATTTTCTGCTAGAAAGGCAAAGGAAGCGAGAGGTGTGCATGACCCGATCCCTATCTGTTCGGCTCGCCGCCTGGGCCCTGGCCGCCGGCGTGACCTGGCTCGGCGGCTGCGACTGCGGCGGCGGCGGGCTCACCAAGGGCAAACCCCAGATCTCGGTGGATCCGCAGGCGCTCGCCTTCGGCGCCCTGAGCCGGGGCAGCGGGCGGGTGCTCTCGCTCTCGGTCGAGAACATCGGCGACGCCACCCTCAACATCGAATCGATCGCCCTGGACGGTCCGGCGGTTTTCGAGCTGGTCGATTGGGACGGCGTGGACTTCGAGCAGGCGACCTGGCCGAGCGGCATCGTTCCGCCCGGGGTGGGGCCGCCGCCCGCCAAGGTGCTGCGAGTGCGCTTCGTGCCCGACAACGAGGTGGACTTCGCCGGCACCGTCACCATCCGCTCCAACGCCCAGAACGCCCGTGAGGTCCAGGTTCCGCTCAGCGGCTCGGGCTCGGTGCCCATCATCGATGTTTCTCCGGCGCTGCTCGATTTCGGGACGGTGTCGCTCGACTCTTCGGCCTCGCTGACCCTGACCATCACCAACCGCGGCGCGGCCGATCTGGCCATCGCACGGACAGGGATCACCATCACCTCGAACTCGGATCCCAAGCCGTTTTCGCTGACGCTGCCGGCGACCGATCTGGTGTTGTCCAGGGACGCGAGCCGGTCCCTGGAGGTGATCTTCGCTCCGCACGACTATCGGGTGGATCCCGTCACGCACCAGGTGGCGCCCCACGAGGGGACCATCGCCATCGTCTCCAACGACCCCGACCACTCGCCGCTCGAGGTCCCGCTGCGCGGCCTTCCCGGCGTGAACCTTCCCCCGGTGGCTTCGATCAAGGTGGTGGCGGCCAAGAAACTCGACGGCACGCCGCTGGCCGACCCCTGCGCGCCGGCGCCCACCGACACGCTCACGCTGGAAGGCCAGGCCCTGGACCCGGAGGGCAGCACGGTGCAGGCCTCCCACCTGCGCTGGGCCATCGAGGGCCGGCCGCCCGGGAGTTTCCGCGAGCTCATCGCCACGCCCGACGCCTTCCATCCGACCTTCCAACCGGACCTCACGGGAGAGTACGTGGCGTGCCTGTCCGCCGCCGACCCCCAGGGCAACCGGGGGAGCTACGATCCCGCCGCGGCCTGCACCTGCGCTGCGGCCAACAGCGACACCGGCTACGGTTGTCCCTGCGTGAAGATCCCGGCGCTTCCCCGCGAGGACATCCGGGTGGAACTCACCTGGGAGTTCCTCGGCCCGGATCTGGACCTCCACCTGGTGGCGCCGGACGGCGAGTTCTGCTCGCCCACGCGCGAGTGCCGCTTCGATCCGCTGGATCCCAACAACCCCAACTGGACGCGCACCGCCTGTGTAGACAGCGGCGGGATCACCACCTGCCGCACCCCCAATTGCGACCCGGTGTCGCTGGGGTGCCTGTCCGGCCAGCAGTGCTATGACGACGGCGTGGCCGGCTCCCCGAAGTGCCACTGGTCGACCTGTTCCGGCAGCGATTGCTACTGGGACGCGCGCAACCCGGACTGGGGCGTCCCCGGAGATCCGCGCGACGATCCCCTCTCGGCCATCGATTGCACTCGCGGCTGCCGGGCGGAAAACATCAACCTCAACAGCCCGGCGCCGGGCCTGTACATGGTCATGGTCAACTACTACGAGGGCAGCACCCAACCCGAGGCCACGGTGAAGATCTATTTCAAGGGCAGCAGCGATCCGGCGGCGGTGTTCACCTCGCGCATGATCTCGACCTGCGACACCTGGAACGTGGCGCTCATCGACTGGCAGGATCACGAGACCCACCACATCACCTACCTCCAGGACGCCCATTCGCAGCGCTGCTGCAATTGATCCGGCGGAGGCCGATCTACCCATGAGACCGCGTGGCTTGCGCTTCTTGCTGCTGGCGGCGGCCCTTGCCGGTTGCCAACGAAACCCCGGACCGGAACACGCGCCCGGCGACGGCACGACCGAGGCCTCGGAGGTGTCCGCCGCAGAGGCACCGGAGAGCCCGAACGCGGCCGAGGAACCGAGAGAAAGCGACGTCCCCTCCTCGCCCGACCGCCCCGACGACGCCTTTGTGGCGGGATCGGTGGACGATGTGACCCTGGTGCGCATTTTCGCCGACGCCTTCGGAGACCTTGCCCAACGGGATCGCCTGCAGGCCTATCATCTGTCCCGGGCGGTGCTCGCGGCGCGCGACATCGCCTTCGATCAGATCCACAAGGACGGCGTGGAGACGCGGCGCTTTCTCGAGAGCCTGCTGGCCGCGGGGCTGCCATCCGAGCCGGCGCTGGAGATCCGGCTCTGGACCTATCTCGGACAGCTGTGGATCCATGGCGGCGTTTTCGACCGCCTCAACGGGCGCAAGCTGCCGGCCGGGTTCGGCCGCGAGGAACTCCAGCGGGCGGCGGCGCTGGCCAGCGCCGCCGGCGTCGAGCTCGACCTCAACAAGGGCGAGCCGCTGGAAGAAAAGCTCTCCCGGCTGTCCGCCATCCTGTTCGATCCCGGGCGCCTGGCGGGCCCCATCGCCCCACCGCCGGCGTCCCAGGACGAGCTTCCCCCGCTGCAGGCCAACCTGTACGCGGGCATCGCCGTGCGTGATCTGGCGGGCCTGACCGAGCGGAATCCGCACAACAGCCGGCTCATTCGCATCGATGGGCGGCCGTTCGAGGAGATCTATCGCGCCGGCGATCGGCGCCGGAAGATCCCCGCCGGACGCTATGCGGCGGAGCTTTTGCGGGTGATCCAGCGATTGCAGGACGCCCAACTGGTGGCGCCCCGGCCGCAGCGCGAATATCTGGCCGCGCTCATCGAACATTTCCAGTCCGGAGATGGAGATGCTTTTCGCGAGGCCTGCCAGCGCTGGAACCTCCTCGATCTGCCGGTCTTGGCGGGGCTCGGCTTTCTGGACGTCAACCTGGATCCCCGCCGGCAAAAAGCCGTGTTTTCCGGCATGGCGGGCGTCCGCGACGCGCCGCCCAGCTCGCTGCTCGACTCGCTCATGGCCCAATGGCGGGAATTCGAACAATTCCTGCCTGAGAAAGCCCGCCCAGAAAAACCCTCCGATCCGCCGGGGGCGACGGCCGTGCAGTTGCTGGCCTTCGGGGGACGCCATGCCGCCCCCTGTCCGGTCTCGTTCTTCCTGCCGCGGGATGGTGCCTCGGGAGACGAGCCGCCCCAGCGCCTGGCGCTGTTTTCCAATGTCATCGAGAGCCTCCGGCGCGCGGTGGACGTGCCGCTGGCGCGCCTGCTGCTGCCGCCGGAGGAACAGGCCGGCGCGATCGCGGCGCTCGGCAGCGGCTCCTTTCTGCTGCGGGCGCTGCGGGAGGTCCCGGGACGCTTCCTGGGCAATCCGGGCAGCGGGCGGCGCGGCATTCTGCGAGGCCTGGACGAGACACTGCAAGCGGCGCGGGCCGAGTGCATCTCCCTGTGGCTGCTCCATCACCCGCGTCTGCTGGAGCTCCACTGGCTCCAACCGGGCGAGCCGGAGCGGCTGCAACTCTTCTGGGCGGCGGCGGCGGTGGCGCGCCAGGCGCTGGCGCGCGGCGAGATTTACGACCCGCGGGAACTCGGCCTGCGCCTGGTGGCGCGCTACCTGGTCGAGAAAGCCCGGGTGGTGTCCATCCAGAAGCGGGACGGCCGGCTGTTCGTGACCATACCGGACCGCGAGGCTTTCCAGCGCGAGGTCGGCTCGTTGCTCACCCGCCTCGACCGGATTCGCACGCAGGGACGGCGCACCCAGGCGTTGTCCTGGATTGAGCGCTACGGGGCGCCGTGCGCCTGGCCCGAGCTGGATGCCCTGGAAAAGCAGCTTCGCGCCGGAGGATTGCGGCGCCTGTGCGCCTGCCTGATGCCCCGTCTGACCCCGATCAAGGACGACGCGGGAAAGGCGCGCGACGCCGGGATCTCCTACGAGGAATCCATGGAGCAGCAGGTGCTGCGGCTGCGCCGCTATTGACGACCGTTGGCGGCGCCAGGGAGGCATGGTCCCATGAAGCGTCTGTTCTCATGCGCCGGCGCGCTTTTCTCCGCGCTGGCACTCGGGCTCCTTGCCGGTTGCACGGATACGGGCGATGCCGCCGACGCCGGATGGGATGCCGGCAACGACGCCGGCATGGACGCCGCGGATGGCGCGAACGCGGATGATGGAGCCGCGGGAGATGACGGCGACGCGGGCGCGCCGGCCGACGACGGCGGGCCGGCGGATGCAGGCGCGGACCTCGGGCCCGACGAAGACCCGCCCGATCCGTTGCAGTGCCAGCCCGGGGCAGCGCCCAGCCAAAACGTTCGCGATCAGGTGCGCCTTGCCATCATCACCGACGACGCGCTGGTCGATGCCTTTCGAGATTTCGCCGACTGGAAATGCGAAAAAGGGGTGCCCACCGAGATCGTGGCCACCTCATGGATCGCCGCCAATGTCGCCGGCGCCGATCTGCCGGCCCGGATCCGCCGCTACATCCAGGAGCGCAAGGCCACCGGTCTCGCCTACGTGCTGCTCGGTGGCGACGCGGAGCTGGTGCCGCCGCGGCAGGTGCATACCCGGGCGCTGCTGCAATACGACGACACCTTCGCCTCTGATTTCTACTATTCGGACCTCGACGGCACCTGGGACGGCAACGGGAACGGCACCTACGGCGAGCTGGCCGACGGCTGCGAGATGCATCCCGACATCGCGGTGGGGCGCGTCCCCGCCTCCACCGAGGCCGACGTCACGGCGTTCACCGACCGGCTGCTGTTCTATGAGCAGCAGGATGCCGGCGACGCGCACAAGGCACTGTTCATCTCGGAGGACACGGGGTTTCTCAACTTCGACTCGGCCCTGCAGCTCAACCCGCTGGCCGAAAACGTGTTCCCGGCCTCCTTCGCCAAGCAGAAGCTCTACTGGAAATACCAGAGCTACCCCGGGGCCAGCGAGAACACCCTGGCCGCCCAGGTGGCGGCGCTGGCCGCGGGCCAGGGCTTCGTCACGCACTACGGCCATGCCAGCGAGTTCGACCTGAACATGGAAATGGACTTTGGCGACGTGGACCAGCTCACGAACTCCCCTCACTTCCCCGTCTATGTCACCTGCGGCTGCCAGGCCGGCAACTTCGCCTTCGAGCCGCAGGACTCGGCCGGCGAGCGGTTGCTCACCAACCCGCGGGGTGGCGCAGTGGCCTACCTCGGCAACAGCAACATCGGCCTGGGCCCCGGCGGCGGCACCGCCCTGATCGAAGCCTTTTATCGCGCGGTGTTCGGCGGCACGACCCGGCTGGGCGACGCGCTCAACACTGCGCGCAATACCTTCTTCAGCCAGGAATCGAGCCTCCAGAGCGAGCTTCTGGGCATCCGCTGGACCCAGTTCGTGGTGACGCTGCTCGGAGACCCCGAGATGGAGATCCGCACCGAACCCCCGCGGCAGCTCCAGATGTTCCACGAGCGGCGCATGCCCCAGGGAGAGCAGTGCCTCGAGGTGGAAGTGCGGCGGGATTCTTCGCCGCTGTCCGGGGCGCGGGTGACGCTCTATCGGGCGGGCGTCTTCCTGTATTCGCAGACCACCGATTCGGCCGGAAAGACCGTCTTCCGCTTCGCCCCGGGCGGACCGGGCGTCTTCCAGGTCACCGCCACCTTCCCCCAGTCGATACCGGCGCTCTCCAGCGTCCGGGTCTTCTGAGCCTCGGCCCGCCACCGGCGATCCCGGCCGAAAATAAACTTCTTGCACTTTGCACACAGAACCGCTAAACTTCGCTCGATTTCCCCACAGCACCTTGGGCTGGGGGACGGGATCGGCCGGTTCGCCCGGGCTCCCGCCGATTCTCGAACTCGATTCGTCCGGGCAAGGAAAGGGTTCGTCGTGAGAGTGTACGTGGGTAACCTACCATTCAGTTGCACCAATGACAAACTGCGCGACCTGTTCGCCAAGCACGGCCAAGTGGAATCGGCCCAGGTCGTGACCGACCGGGAGACGGGTCGTTCCCGGGGGTTCGGATTCGTCGAGATGGCCGACGAGGACGCGCGCAAGGCCATCGAGGCCCTCAACCAGCAGGATTTCGACGGGCGCACCCTGGTGGTCAACGAGGCCAAGCCGCGCGAGGACCGCGGTCGCGGCGGCCGCGGGGGCAGGGGTAACTTCTAGCCGATCCCTCCGTTCGAGCCGCTGTCTGTCCTGAAGTCGGCTCCCATGCGGGTTGTCCTGCTCTTTCCGGCCCCTCGCCGGGACAGGGAAGATCCGTCCTGTGCCTTGCTTCCCGTTGGCCTCCTCAGCCTGGCGGCCGTGTTGCGGGCTCGCGGTCATCGGGTGCTGGTGATCCATACCGGTGGATTCGGAGAGCAAGATACGCTGCGCGCCGTGCGCCGGTTTCGCCCGGGGCTGGTGGGTCTTTCGTGTTTTTCCTACCAGCGGCATCTCGTCGCCCGCTGGGCGCGCCGGGTTCGCGCCTCCCTGGCGCCCGCGACGCCGTTCGTGGCCGTGGGAGGTCCTCATGCCAGCGCCCTGCCCCGAGAGATCCTCGATCGCTGGCCCTGGATCGATGCCGTGGCGGAAGGCGAAGCCGAGGCCACCGTGCTCGAGCTCGCGCATCGCCTCGAAGCCGGCGCCGATCTCGCCGGCATCCCGGGCCTGTGGCTGCGCCAAGACGGCCCGGTCGCGAGCGGACCGCCGCCCCCTCCGCAGGTCGATCTGGACCGCTGGCCATCGACCCTGGGTCTGGAGCCGTTCGTCCGCGGCGTGGACTGGCGCGTGCAGGAACGCCACCGCGTCACCGGGCGGGGTTGCCGCGGCGGATGCCGCTTCTGCTGCGCGCCGGCGCTATGGCGAGAGCGGGTCCGGCGGCACTCGGTGGAGCGGCTTCTCTCCGAGATCCGGGCGCTGCGGCGACGGGGACACGCCTGGCTGAGCTTTCGCGACGACAGTTTCGTCTCCGATCCCGACTGGACCGCCGAGCTGTGCCGCCGGCTCATCCGCGAATCTCCCGACCTGATGTGGGATTGCCAGGCCGACCTGGCGCGGCTGGACAACGAGCTGATCGAACTCATGCGCCGCGCCGGCTGTATGCAGATCCAACTCGGCGTCGAGTCGGCCGACGATCGGGTGCTGCGGGCCCTGGGCAAGCCCCACCGGCTCCGCCACATCCAACTCGCGGTGGACGCCGTCCGGCGCGTGGGCCTGTGGATGTCGTTCTACCTGATGGCCGGGTGCCCGGCGGAGGACCGGACCGCCCGGCAAGCGACCATTGAACTCGTGCGCCGCGCCCGGCCCGCAAGCCTCTCGGTCTCCCGTCTGTCGCTCTATCCGGGCACCGCGCTGGCGCGTCGCATTTCCCCCGGCCGTTTTTTCCGCGTTCGGGCGGCGAGTCTGTTCTACCGGAGCGATCCGGCCGCCATCCGGTACGCCAACGTTCTGCGGACTCTCGCCCGCGCTTGCCTCCGGCAGGAACCCTACACCATCGAGGAACTGGCTTTGGCCGAGGAGCGGACCGGCGGAGCCCCGTCCGTTCGCCTGACCCTGGCGCAGGCGGCGCTTCGGCAAGGGGAACATCTCCTGGCCGAAATGGCCTGCCGGCGCTGGCTGCGCGATCGCCCGCGCTCGGCCTGGGCCCGCTTCACGCTGGCGGAGATATTCTTCAGCCAGGGCCGCCGTCAGGACGCCGCGGCCGAGTTGGAGCGAGCGCTCGACCATTTGCCCAATTGGCGGGAAGCGCGACGCCTCCTGAGCCTGGCGCGGCGGTGCGGCCCAGCGCCCGATCAGGATGCGGACTGAACCCCCGCCTCCGGCTCGCGGATCTTCCACAGCTTGAGCACATCGGTTCGCCCGGGACCGGTCCGGTCCTGCATGCCGAAGGTCACGGCGATCTCGTCGCCGGGCGCCACCAGACCGTGGGAGAGCAACTCGCGCTCGGCCTGTTCCATGACGGCGTGCACCCCGCGAACCCAGTCTCCGTGCAACGGCAGCACGCCCCACCGGAGCTGGAGTCTTCGCAGCACGGAGTCGTGGCGCGAGAACGCGACCAGCGCGCATTCCGGGCGGCAGGCGCTGACCAGAGCGGCGGAATGCCCCGTCTCGGTGTACACCGCCAGCGCCTTGAGCGTCAGGTCCTCCGCGGCCTTGACCGCGGCCCGGGCGATGGCATTGGAGAAGGTGTGCTCATCGACTCGAATCGGGTCGGGACGGTGGCGAAAGATGTCGCTGCCCTCGACCTCCTCCACGACCCGGGCCATGGTGCGCACCGCCTCCACCGGGTAGCGTCCGACCGCCGTCTCGCCCGACAGCATCACCGCGTCGGTGCCATCGAGCACCGCGTTGGCCACGTCGGATACCTCGGCCCGGGTGGGACGCGGGTTTTCGATCATGGACTGGAGCATCTGGGTGGCCGTGATCACCGGCAGACCGCGGATGGCCGCGTCCTGAATGAGGCGTTTCTGGAGCAGCGGCACTTTTTCGGCTCCAGCTTCGACGCCCAGATCTCCGCGCGCCACCATCAAGCCATCGGCGACCGCCACGATCTCCGCGATCTTGTCCACCGCCTCGGGTTTTTCGATCTTGGCGATGACCGGGATGTCGCCGGCCAGGCGCTTCGCCTGGACCACATCGTCGGGCCGGCGCACAAACGACAGCGCAAAGTAGTCCACCCCGAGCCCGCGGGCGAACTCGAGATCGGCCCGATCCTTTTCGGTGAGCGCCGGCGTGGACAGCCCCGAGCCGGGAATGTTCATGCCCTTGCGATCGGACAGCACGCCGCCGACCACGACCCGGCAGCGAACCTCGGGCGGGCGCACCTCCTCCACTCGCAGTTCCAGCATCCCGTCATCGAGCAGGATGCGATCCCCGGCGCGCACGTCCTGGGGCAGCAGGCGGTAGTTGGTGCTTACGCGCTGTTGGTCCCCTTTCACCTCATCGGTCGTCAGCGTAAAAGGGCGGCCGGCGAGCAACTCGACCTTGCCGCCTTCCAATGTGCCGATCCGGATTTTGGGACCGCACAGGTCGGCCAGCACCGCCACCGGCTTTCGGCCTTGCGCCACTCTCCGCACCAGCTCGAAGTTCTTCCGGTGGTCGGCATGGCTTCCGTGGGAGAAATTCAGGCGTACCACGTCCAGCCCGGCGTCGATCATCTCGGCCAGGATGCGCTCCTCGGCGCAGGCGGGCCCAACGGTAGCCACGATCTTGACCTTTCGCATGATTCCTCCGTGTTCGCCGCGTCATGCGGCGGGGCGATCCCGGCCGGGATCTAGCGGACCATGTCCCACAGCGCCTCGTTGAGGCGCGCCGTCTCCGCCAGACAGCGCGCGGCGAAGCCCATCAGCGCCTCCGTCGTCTCGGACGGCATCAACGACATCGCGGGATCGGCCAGACGCGAGCGCCGCGCCAGCGCCCGAAAGTCTTCCTTGCGCTCGGCCACGAAGCGACGCAGCGCGCGATACAGCCGCTGGCAATCGTCGCCCGCCGCGGCGAGCACACGCTCGACATCGCTGTGAAACAGCTCCACGAAAGCCATGGGGTCGGCGTCGATACGGCCGCCGTCCGGGGGAGACGCGCCGTCGCCGCGACATCCGGCCAGCGCGAGCAACCCAAGACCGATGCCGGCGAGCCGCATCACGGCTGGGCCGCTCCCTGGATCGCCGCCAGGGCCCGGCGCGCCGCCATCTGCACGCCGGCCTCCGAGTCCAGCGCGGCCTTGTTCAGCGCCGGCACGGCCTGGCGCGCCCCCGGACCGATGGCGCCGAGGGCGTTCGCGGCCAGTTCACGAAAGCGCGGGGCGGGATCGGCCAGGGCCTCGATGAGCAGCGGCACCGCCCCCGCGGCCGGCGGCCCGATTCCGGCCAGGGCGGCCAGGGCCGCCTGGCGCACTATCGGATCCTTGTCCTTCAGCAGCCCCATGAGCACCGGGACCGCCTCCCCGGCGGCCGCTCCCATCGGGCCCAGCGCGCGGGCCGCCGCGGCCCGGTTGGCCCCATCGCCCGCCAGCGCGCCGATCAACTCCCGTACCGCCTCCGGGCCGGGGCATTTCATGAGCGCGATGGCCGACGCCGCCTGGCGGGCCGCCTCGGCATCGCCCTCGCGCAGCAACCGGGCGGCGGCCAGCAGGTGTTCGGGACACGGCTCTCCCAGCTGGACCAGGCCGGCGTGGGCCCACGCCGCCACCGCGCCGTTCTTGTCGGACTGCGCCGCCCGGAGGGCATCGGCCGCCTCGCGCGCTTTGAGATGAGCCGCCACCTCGGCGGCATCCTGCCGCAACCGGGGGTCGGCGTTGCGCAGCACGCGCAGCACCTGGGGCAACGCGCCGCGGGCCTCGGCGCCCCAACGAGCGAGGATGTCCACCGCCTTGCGTCTCACTGCCGGGCTGGGGTCCTCGAGGTACTCGGCCACTTTCGGCGCCGACCCGGGCCCGCCCAGGGAGGCGGTCTCGATTCCCGCGGCCCCGATCTTGTCGGACTGGGATCCCACATCCACGCTGCCGCCGATCTTGGCGCCCCAGTCAATGCCGCCCGGTTGACCCGGACTTCCCGACGGCGCCGGCGCGGGAACCGGCGCGGGCGCGGGCTTGGCGGGGGGCGGCTTCGGGCCTCCCGAGGCGCAAGCGAACAACCATCCGAGCAGCATCCCTGCGGCGATGATCCGGCTCATGCTTCCCTCCGCGTATCGATCTTCATTCTGCGCCCGGCCGCGCCGGCTCTCATGGGCCCGCGGTCGACCGCGCTCGCTGTTGGTCTTGTACCATAATCAAGCCTTGCATGAATTGACAACACTCGAGCTAGAACACCACTTCGGTCTGGATCGAGAAGGTGTCCACCGTGCCGGAGAAAGCGCTGTTCTGTGGAGGGTCCAGTACCGAGTCCGTCACTTCCTGGTAAAGGTACCAGTAGCGGTAGTAGGTGGCCGAAAAACGCCAGTGTTCGCCCAAGAAGTATCGCGCTCCGAGCGAAAATCCGGTCAAGTTGACCGTGGGACTATCCAGGCTCTTGGTGTGGCTGGGCGCCGGCGAATGATCGTAGCTCCAGCCGGCCATGAGATCGAGCGCCAGCGATGAGAACAGCCGCGCCCGCGCGCCCAGCGAAATGGTCCAGGAGTCTTCGTATTCCTTGGGGGTATTGAAGGTCTCGGGGGTGAGAAAGGACGCCAGACCCGGCTTGACGTCGGTGATGTTGGTCTCGATGCGCTGGACTTCGTACACCCGGTAGAACCAGTAGCGGAAATCGGCCGCCACCTCGAGTTCGGGAATGATATCCCAGGAAAGCCCCAGGTTGAGCCCGGGCGGCACCTCGGCGGTCATCTTCTTGAGGCGGTAGTTGCCGGCCAGGCCGCCGACCCCCGAGAAGAGATCGGTCTCGGTGCCCGGCGCGAGTTCGATGTCGAGCCTCCCTTTCATCTCGACCGAGGCCCCGCCGATGAACGAAGCCCCGAAGGTCACGCTCCCGGGCAGGTCCACCGTGACCCCCAGGTTGTAGAACGGCCGCCAGTCCTCGCCCACGATGTGGATGCGGTATTCGTAGTGGGCCAGGCGCAGCGGGTTGAGCCACTTCTTGCCCTCCTGGCGGATGTAGAGCGCGCCCAGACTGCCGCCCACGCACACGCGCGAGAGCGGCTCCGGCAGCCGCCAGGCCAGGCTGAGCGAGGTCACGCCGGCGATGAAGTACCCCTCGGTCACCAGATACCGCGAGGGCGCGTCCTCGGGCATGAAGGCCCCGATGAAGTCCGGAACGTACAACGAGAGCGCGGCCACCGGCCCGTTCGCGAAGCCGAAGTCCGAGCTGGCCGCGAACATGGGCATGACGCCGAAGTATCGGGTGGGTTGGATGTTGCCCTCGAAATACCCGTCCGGGCCCACCGGGGTGTCGATGTAGCCGTCGCTCCCCTCCCAGGCCTTCAGCTTCAGGTCGGCATCGACGATGGAAAAGCCGCTGGAGAGATGCAGCCGGGTGCCGTGCTGATCGGCCAGGCCCGCGGGGTTGTGGTACACCGCGCTCAGATCGTCCGGCCGGGCGATGCCGGTCATCATGCCGGTCTTCCGCGTCCCCACCTCGATGATGGTGAACCCGCCCGCTCCGGCCTTCTCCGCCCGGAGCCACATGCCCACGATGAGTAGCGCAATCTTTGTCGATCTCACGTGTTCTCCCGCGATGGATCCCGCCGCCCATGGTCCCATAAACCGGGTCATGGAGCAACTTCGCGAGCGGCCCGCCGGCCGCCTTGCGCCCGCCGGCGGCGCTGCACTAGACTCGTCTCGTTGCGCCTCAGAAAGGAACTTCGATGAAGAACATCATCCCGCTGGCTCTTCTCGCGAGCGCGATGGGAGCCGCGCCGGCCGCCGGGGCCGAGCCCGAGGTTCGTTTTCTCGCATCGGATCGACCCGTGACCCCGCAGCTTGCGGCCGAGATGGGCGTCCTCGTGCTCGAGGTCGCGCCGGGCAAGGGCGCCTGGGTGGAGGTGCCCGCCGGCGCCGGCGCGAACGCCGTCCCGGGCGCCACCCTCGGCATGCTCCCCGGGCCGGAGAAGCTTTCCCCCGAAATTCGGGAATTGCTCCAGCGCACGCCGGGCCCGGGGACGGCCGCCATGCTGCGGGCGGTCACGGCGCGCGGGCGATCGGCAAAGCCCGTCGCGAACCTCCTCGAGAGTCTCTCCGGCTTCCATGCCGATCTGGCCGCCCGGGACGATTCGACCGGCCGCGGCCACCTCTGGATCCGGATCGCGTCGGCCGAAGACCTGCGTCGGGCGGCCGAAGCCCTGGCCGCGCGCCCGGAGATTGTCTGGGTCGAGCCTTATCGCCTGCCGGTGCCGAAGAACGACAACTCCTCGTGGCTCATCCAGTCCGGCAGCGAACAGAGCGGACGCTCCGTCTGGCGCCACGGCATCACCGGCTTCGGCGAGGTGATCGGCGTGGCCGACAGCGGCCTCGACGCGGACGCCTGCCAGTTCCGCACCTCCTCCGATCGCGCCTCGGTCACCCTGGCGGTGAGCGCGCCCCAGCCGCCGGGCGCCATCATCGACCGGCCGGAAAACAAAGTGCTCACCTACTACGTCGTCGGGTCGGCCGAGGCCTACGACGACGCCTCGGGCGATTTCCACGGCACTCATACCGTGGGCAACGCCGCCGGAGACAACTACGCCAATCTGGCCACCGCCTCGGCCGCCGGCCACGATGCCCAGGACGGCATGGCCCCCGGCGCTCGGGTGGTGTTCCAGGACATCGGCGACTCGGCCGGCTACCTGAGCGGCCTGATGAACGTCTCCATGGCGGACCTCTTGCGCCAGGCCTACGACACCGGGGCGCGCCTGCACAACAACAGCTACGGCTTCGAGGGTCTGATGACCGGCTACGACACTGACTCGGCGTCCATCGACGCCGCCACCTGGAAGCTCAACGACCTGGTGGTCGTGTTCGCCGCGGGAAACGCCGGTGCCGACGATCAGGGGAGGTTGGTGCCGCGGAGCCTGGGCGGGACCGGCAGCACCGCCAAGAACACCGTGGTGGCCGGCGCCTCGGGGCCGGTGGAACTCGACATCTACGGTTCGATCTACCACTTGCAGGACGACCTCATGTTCTTCTCCAGCCAGGGACCGACCGCGGACGGGCGCATCAAGCCCGACCTGGTGGCCCCCGGACTGGTGTTCTCGGCCACCTCGGATCGCAAGACCGCCATCGACCTGGGCTGCTGCGACGCCTACAACAATCGCAAGCGGGCCAGCAACAACGAGGACAACAATTGCAACGTGGACACCGGCTGGCCCACCATGGGCACCAGCTTCTCCTCGCCCATCACCGCCGGAGCCGCGGCGCTGGTGCGCCAGTACTTTCGCGACGGATTCTGGTTCGCCGGGCAGGCCGACGCCGGGCATGGCTTCAACCCCACCAATGCCCTGGTCAAGGCCATGCTGCTGAACGGGGCCGCGCCACTGGCCGGGCGAATCGTGGGCATGGGCGCGGACTACGATCTCACGCCGGTGCCGTCGTTCGAGCAGGGATGGGGACGCCTCCACCTGGAGGGTTCTCTGTGGTTCGCCGAGGATCGTCGCCTCACCATCATCATCAACGACACGCCCAATCCCGCCCCCGACAACCCCATGCTCTCGAACTCGCCCGGACCGTTTTTGGGGGCGCTGCCCGCGCTACAAACCGGCGACGAGATATCCTGGAACCTCCCGGTGGCCGACCCCTCGGAGCCGCTGCGCGTCACCCTGGCCTGGAGCGATCCGGCCGCCGCCGCCGGGGCCTCCCCCGCCCTGGTCAACAACCTCGACCTTTCGCTGACCGACCCGCACGACAACGTCTATCGCGGCAACATGAACTTCGGCGGCGGGCGCTCGTACCCGGCGTATCGGCCCGACACCGACCAGCGCAACAACGTCGAGGCCATCATCCTGGATCCGCCCGAGGCGGCGAGCTACCAACTCACGGTGAAGGCCGCCGCGGTGCCGGGCAACGGCGAAACCGGGAGCGACGGCCAGGGATACGCCCTGGTGATCTCGGGCGCCTTCCGCGCGCCCAGGCCCACCGCCATCGAGCCCTCCCAGGGCAAACCCGGCCAGACGCTCGCCGGCGTCACCGTCCGCGGCGAGAACTTCGTATCCGGCATGACCCTCGAGCTGGGCGAGGGCGTGGCCGCGAGCGGCATCGAAGTCCTGGACGGCCAGACGGCGCGCATCGGCTCGCTCTCCATCGACGCCGGGGCCACCGAGGGCAAGCGCAACGTCACCGCCCGGCTCTTCTACAACCTCGCCGGCACCGGCGCCAACCTGTTCCAGGTGGGCGGCGGAAGCGGCGGCTGCGGCTGCGGCGGCACCTCGGGCGGAACGCTGCTCCTGCTCGCTCTCCTGCCATTGCGGCGCCGCTGGCGCGACCGCTGAGAAGCAAGAACTGCTACGCTCCTGGACGGCACAAGCGAAGAGAAGGCTGCCCGATCGCTCTCGAACCCGCACGCCGTGGCGGCCTCTGGTTCGGATCATTCGAGTCGCACGACGCGCTCTCTTTAATCTGGGATTTTCGGCCCCGGGTCCGATCGCGCCGGACGTTCGTTTGACGGTCCGCCGGCCTGCGGCTAGCATGCCCCGGCGGAGGCTGGATGAAAGCCGCGAGCGGGAACATGCTGCGCCTGGGATGGCTGGTGCTTCTCCTCGGACTCCTCGTTGCCATGGTTCGCCGCCACGGCGACTCGCCGCTCTTGTGGCTCGACACCCTCAACGACGATCACCTGGTGCGCGGTTGCCTCGAACACGGCGAATGCCGCACCCGCGGGGCGACGGTATCCTTCGGCACGCTGGTCCAGGGCGGGAGCTGGCATGAGCTTCGCGCCGCGGCGTCCTCCCTGGGGCTCTCGCGCACAGGCCTGCACCGGTTGCTGCTGATCCTCGATGCGCTCTCTTTGCTGCTCATCGCGGTCGCTGCCTCCCGCCTGGCCGGCATCGGCGCGGCGATCCTGTCCGTGCTCGCCTGGCTGGCGCTGAACACCCTGGCAGGCGTGCCGGGCGCGCTGCTATGGAACTACCGCCCCGTGCTCTGGATGGCCCCCATCCTGTGCGGCCTGGGCATGCGCCTGGCCGTGGGCGCCGGCTGGCCGACCGCCGCGCTGGCGGGAGCGCTTTCGGCCACCCTGGCGGGCTGCCACCTGGTGGGGCTGACGCTCTTGGGACCGCTCATCTTGATCGCGGCCCTTATGGGCCAGGGCCGGGGCCGGCTTTCGAGCCCGCTCGCGCTTCTGCTGGCCTTCCTCGCTCTGAGTGCGCTCTCGTCTCTCCATTCGTGGCAGGTGAACCTGGCATCCCTGGGGTCGCTCGGGGCGTCCTCGCCGGGACCGGCCGGGGCGGGATCCTCGCGCGCCTGGCTGCCGTGGAGCCTGCTCCTGCTCACAGCGCTCGCCGCCTGGCTCGGCCCGGCGTCGACCCGGCGCGGCCTCTCTGCGCTATTCCTGTTGGCGCTGGGGCCGCTGCTGGCGACTCTGTTCTTGGGCGCCCTGCTGCGCCTGCCGACACCGACGACGTACCTCACCCCGGCCTTCCCGGCCCTGGCCATCGGGTTCGGGAGCGGGCTTGCGCTGCTCCTGCGCCGCTTCCGCCAACGAAAGCGCCGCGCGTCCCCGCCGCCCGCGGCCCGCGCCGCAAGCCTGCGCGCCCCGGCGGCGGCGCTCTCGCTGTGTGGGCTCGGCATCGCCCTGCTGCCGGCTCCGCAAACCAAAATGATCGCCTCGGTCCCCTATCCGTCGTTCGCCGATGTCGAGGCGGCCGCGGATGCGCTTCTTGCCGCCGGCTGGAGCCGGGAGGAGGTCTTCTCCGGGCTGAAAGGACCGCAGGCCCCGCTCGTCATCGAGGCCGTATGGCGCCATTTTCCCTCCGGTTCTCGCGGAACGCGCCGGGCTTTCTTCCTGCCGATCGCCGCGTCCGCCGGTCCCCTCCCGGCCGGCGCGAAGGTATTCGGTCGCCACGCGTTGGTTCTCGTCGACGGGACGCTGGACTGGTCGCGGCTGGCGGTGTGCCCGAATTGCCTGGACTCGGCGTGCCGGAAGGTCCCGCTGGTCCCGGCGCCGTTCGAGTTCGAGCGCCTCTCCACCACCATCTCCGGGATGCCGGACTTTCCATCGGGTGAGCGGGACCCTTTCTGCATGCGTCTCCCCCTGGACGACTGCGCCGCGGCTTCGCCGGGCCTCCACCTTGTGGCCGTACCCGATGCGGACGGGATCTGTCGGGGTCGGCTGATCGCCACTCCCTCGGGAGGTTGGCTATCGGAGGACGGCCGGCGTGCGCTGCTGGTCACGCCGAACGCCGGAGGCGAGGTGTGGATCCGCTACCAGCCGGGCGGCCGGAACTGCTCGCTCGAAAACCTCTGGGTCTTTCCGCCGTTCGTTTTCGAAGGACCGGCGGCCCAGGTGGAGCGGATGGAGTCGGTCCTGGCCACGCCCGCGGAGCCGGGAGGAACATGATGGCCGCCGCGACTCGGGCGCGCCCGAAAACGGGCCTCATCGCTTTCCTGTTCGCCTCGATCGTGGCCGCCCGGGCGTCGGGCGGGGAGGCCTGGTCGCTGCCGCCCGAGAGCGGACAGCGGCTCCGTCAACTGGTCGAGTCCGAGGAGTTCGGCTCCATCCTGGGAGAGGCGTTCGCGCTGGAGCGCGCCGACATCGAACAGACGGTGATCCGCCTGGCCATTCGCGGCCGCCAGGGTGATTTCGCCCGGATCACGCTGCGGGCGGCCCGGCCGGAGCCCGCGCCGGGCCGATGGTTCGAGCCCCTCGAAGCGGATTCATCGTCTCCGCGGGCGGAAGCCACCTTGCGGGCAGCGGCGCGCTACCTCGAGCGAGGGTTTGCGAAAAATCCATTCCATCGCCATGTCGAAGCCGGCGGCGGCGAAGGTTCGCCTCGACCGAGCCCGCCCGGATGCCCGCGCTGGCTGTTTGTGCTGTTGGGTTGGGCGCAGTGGCTCCTGATCGCCGCGGCGCTGGTTGCGGCGTTTGCCATGCGCCCGCCCGAAGCGCGACGGAATTGACCCGCCCGGGGTGCCCGTGCATGATCCGACTGGGAGGCCGCCCATGAGAGACCTGAAGGACTACCTCGCCATCCGCAAGCCGGTGATCCGGCGCTTCCACCGGCGCAACTGCGCCCCCACCGTCACCATCGACATGGACGTGGACATCGCCCCGGCGCTGGCCTGGAAGAAAAAGCTGGAGAGCCAGCCCGAGGCCCGCGACGCCAAACCCACCTTCAACGCCATCGTCCTCAAGGCCACCGCCAACGCGCTGCGCCGCCACATCTTCTTCAACTACGACTACGACGGCCGCTACGGCATCATCCCCAACGAGCGCATCTGCCTGCGCTCGCCCATGGACATGGGCGACTTTCCGCTGCACATCGTGGTGGAGGACACCGACAAGAAAAGCGTCTTTCAGATCGCCCGCGAATACCAGGAGAACGCGGAGAAAGCCCGCGCGCTCATCGAGAAGAACCTGCCCAAGTACCTGCGCTTCCACCGCCTGCCACTGCTTCCGCGCATCTCGGGCGGGATCACCGATCTCTACCGCGCCATCCAGCCCTGGGTGCCGCCGCTGGAGCGCCTGGCGTTTCACATGTCGCACAAGGTCATCGGGACCTTCATGGTGACGAACCTGGGCAGCCTGGGCGTGACCGCCTGCCACGGGCAACTGGTCAAGCCCAGCATCGCGGCGCTCCTGGTGCTGGCCATCCGAGAGGACGTGGTGTACCAGCCGGACGGAACGCCGGCGATTCGCAAGGTCCTGCCGCTGGCGCTGGAGTTCGATCACAAGGTGGCGGACGCGGGGTTCTCGTCGCGCTTCCTCGCCGACATCAAGAAAAACCTCGAAGACCCGGAGAACGGCTGTGCAAATCGTGGATGATCTAGCGGGGTTCATCAATAGCCGCCGCGCGTTCGTGGGCGCCTTCGACGGCCGGCGCGTCGGTCCGACCGTCCACGCCAACGTGGAGGTGGACCTGGGAGCGGCTCTGGCCTACCGCAAGCGCTACAACCAGAAAAACCCGGACGCCCGCTGCACGCTCAACGACATGATCGTCAAGGCCGCGGGCAACGCCCTGGTCAACCACCGCCTGTACACTTGCACCTACAACGGGCGCTACACCCTGTTCCCGGCCGAATCCATCGACATCCGCTTCCCGGTGGACCTCGGCTTTTTGCTGGGCTGGGGTATGGTGCGCAACGTGGAGCGCAAGACCCTGCGCCAGGTGGCGCTCGAGTCCGAGGCCAGCAAGCAGCGGGCCCAGCGCGAGACTCCCGTGCGCATGGCGCGCTTCGACCGGGTGCTCAAGCGGAACCCCTGGCTCGCCGCGGTGATGGACGCGGCGGTGGAAGGCTTTCAGCTGCTCAACCGGCTGCTGCCCCCTCTCGAGCGCGCCTGGCGGGCGAACCAGCGCAAGCGGCGCGGGAGTTTCCTCATCACCAACGTGGGCCCGGCGGGGATCACCCGCATGGAAGGCCCCATCGTGCATCCCGACATTCTGCACCTGATGATCGCCGCATCGCGCCAGGTCCCGGTGCTCCGCGACGGCAAGGTGGAGGTGCGCACCCGCATGCCGCTCATCGCCAAGTTCGACCACCGCATCACCGACGTGGGCGGGGCGGCGCGCTTTCTGCTCGAGGTGAAGGCCAACCTGGAGGATCCCGAGCATCGGCTCGGCCCGTACGATCCCTGAGCGTCCGGCGAACCGGATCCCCGCCGGCGCCGGCTGTTGCGCGGTGTTGCGCTCCGGGCAGCCGCTCCGCGGACGCGGCATTGTTGACACTCTGGATCCTGCGGTACTATACAGCCTGAACGTGCCGTTTGCGCGGAGGCTCTCATGAGAATCCCGCCTGTCGTCGTTTGCCTGATCGCCACCCTGGTCGCCGGCTGCTACTACCGTCCCAAGGCGGTACGCTACCGGGCCAGCCCCAACGTGCTATCCGAGGAAGAAGCGGCACGGCTCATCCAGATCAAGCTCGAGCCCTACGGATTCAAGTTCGTCAACAACATGCAACTGCAACGCGAGGGTGTGAAGGTCGAGATCGACGGCTACGACCGCGCCATGCGGGTCGGCTTCGAGTACGTGTCCCGCGAAGCCGGGGACTTCGAGGACCAGGAGAGCGACAATCCCTGGGGCCTGACCCCGGCGGAAATCGACGCTGTCCAGTCGCGCGCCACCACCGCGCGGGAATATTTCCTAGTCGTTCCCGAGGGCAACCGGGAGGAAGTAGAGCGCGGCGTGGAAACCTTCGTGGAAAAGCTCTACGCCCTGGAAGTCCTCAAGAAACGCGAGGCCAAGCCCAAGCAGGACCTCTTTCCCGAAAATGCCGGCAAGGGCAAGTCCGACAAGGACGATCTCCTCCCCTGGGAGGCCACCGGCGATCTCACCCAGAAACGTCGGGCCATGGAGAGCAAGGAAAAGACCGGCGCCAAGGACGACGACATCCTCCCCGGCCAGGAAGACGGGGCGCTGCCTTTCGAAAAAAAGGAGCCGTCCTCCACCGACTCCTCGTCGCGGCGCAAGACGGCGCCCGAAAAAAAGCCCTCGCCAACGGATGACGAGGACGAGGGCGATATCGATTTCTGATTTCGGCATGGCGCGGAGCGTCTCATGAGAGGTTCCTGTCCATCCTGCGGCCGCAGCTACGAGATCGGCGACGAGTTTCTGCAGATGGGCGGAAAGGCCAAGTGCCCCCACTGCCTGCTGGATCTGGTCTTCCCGGGAGCGGCGCGGCCGGGGCCCGGGCCGGCGGCGGGTCGGGATCCCAGGCTCGATCCCACCCGTGTGCTCGATCCGGAAAGACCCCGGCCGCAGGCGCAGGCGCCCGAGGAACTCGACGCGCACTGTCCCGCCTGCCGGCGCCGGTTCAAGATCGATCGCGACTACTTCGAGGCAGGCAATCCCGCGATGTGCCCCCGCTGCGACCAGCCGCTGACGGTGGAGGAGCCGCCCATCCCGCAGGCGCCGAATCGCGCCTGGGAAGAAGACACCGGCGAGGTCACCGATCCGCGCGGCCGGCTGCCGGAGGAAGACGCCTTCTCTGAAACGGCCGCCGCGGACGCGCCGTTGCAAGACGAGCCGCCGGCGGACCTTTCCGCGCCCGGGGAGGAGGACGCGGCCCCGCCGGCGGAACCCTCCGGAGCGAGCCCCTGGGGCGACACGATGCAGATCAATCTGCCGGAGTTGGCCGAACTGCAATCCGCGTCCCGCGCGCCCAAAGCAGAGCCGCCCGCACCGCCGGTGGAGGATCTCTTTGCCGGACTGCCCGACGAATCCGGCTCTTTCGACGACGAGGATCGGGGGCCGACCGAGCGCATGCAGCTTCCGCAAAGCCGCGAAGCTCCGGCGGAAGCGGTGCCCCCCGGTGAGAGTCTGGGCACGCTCGATGAAGACCACCCCACGGTCGAGCTTCACGCCGCCCAGGCTTCGGTCCTCGCGGCCCACGGCGAGTCGGAGGAGGTTTCCGATCTCGGACCGGCTTCTCCCCAGGTGTCGGCCGATGCGGGGGCGGAGTCCTTGCCGGATCTCAGCGACGGCCCCGAGGAAACGCAGGAGGCCTCCGCCATGTTGGGACAGTCCCCGCCGCCGGAGCCGGAGGCCGAGGCTTTCGTGCCCGCCGCGGAGGACAGCGAGAGCCCGGCGCCGGCGAGCCCATCCCGCGAGGCGACCGGGGAGTTCGAGGCGGGGCTGCCCCTGTCAGCGCTGGACGGCATGCCGGCCGCGCCCGCCGGCGGCTCACCGGCGGCCGAATCGCTGCTTCCCACCGATGCCTCGACGCCGCTATCGCATCTTCAGCCCGCCGAACCCGCACCTTCCGAACCTCCGCCCGGCGATCCTGCCGCGACCGAGCCGGCGCCGGCGGACAAGCCCTTCGCTCGGCTGGCGGCGACCGAGGACTGGGCCGAGGCCGCGCGGCGGTGGGCAGAGGGGGGATTCAAGGCCGAGGACATGCCGGCCTTCATCCGTAGCGACTCCCATCCGCCTTCGTCCCCGGCGCCGCAGGCGAACGAGACGGCCCCGGCTCCGGCCGAGCCTCCGGCGCCCGTCACCGGCCCGACCGAGGTGGAAGTCTCGGACTCGGACATCATCATGCTCGACGACGGGGAGGTCCAGGAGATCGGCGCGCCAAAGGTCATCGTGACGCCGCAAACCGGCGACTCGTGGGCCGCGCGGGCCAGCGTCGAGATTCAGAAGCAGCGGCAGCCCCAGCCGGCGGCTCAAGCGACGCCTTCCCGCAGCGCGCGTCTTCTCTCGCGCCTGGCCTCTCCGCCCATCCTGGGCGCGGTCCTGGGCGTGCTGGCGCTGGCGGCGCTGGCGTTGATCTGGTGGCTGCGCTCCCGAAGCGCCGGCGACGCCCCGGTCGAATTCCCTGCGCCGAAGACCCAGGGGGCGGTGCTGCAGGCGACGGCGCCCGCGCCGGCGGAGCCCCGGGCCAAGGAAGAAGCACTCCGCCACTACGCCCTGGGCAACCGGCTGGCCTATCAGGGGCGACTCGAGGACGCCATCCTCGAGTACCAGCAGGCGGTGCGACTCGATCCGGCCTTTCCCCATCCCCACCGGGCGATGGGTTCCTGCTACGCGGCGCTGGGAAAGTCCTCGCTTTCGATCACCGCCTACCAGGGCTACCTCTCCCGCGCCCCGGACGCGCCCGACGCCGGGGCCGTGAAAGACATCCTCAAGGCCGCTCGCGGCGAAAAGCAACCCTGACCCGCGCCCGGCCCACATCCCCGTCCCGTTGCCTCATGCCCGCGGTGTTCTTCGGCAAGGGCGCCCCAGCGCGCGACGCCCCTACCCCTCCACTCCTCGAACTCGGCCATCGGGATCTGCGCTTGCACTCGGTAGTTCAACCGGCCGGCGGCAGCAGCCGGCGGGCGAGATCGAGATCCTCGGCGAAGGTGATCTTGATGTTGAAGCGCCCGCCGTCCACGATGAGCGGCCGCCGCCCCAGGCGCAGCGCAAGCTGCACGTCGTCCGTGGCGTCACGGATGCCGTCGGCCAGCGCCCGCTCGTGCGCCTCGCGGATCACGCCCGCGCGGAAGCCCTGCGGGGTCTGCACGGCGTACAGCCCCTCGCGCTCGACCATCTCGCGCACCGCGCCCTCGGCGCCCCTCACCACGGTGTCCGCCACCGGCACCGCCGCCGTGACCACCTCGGCCTCGGACAGCCGGCGCGCCACCTCGGCAATGACATCCAGAGACACCAGCGGCCGGGCCGAGTCGTGGATGAGCACCCGCTCCACCTCGTGGCGCTCCAAGAACTCCAACCCGGCCCGCGACGAGGCCTGGCGGGTGGGCCCACCGGGGATGATGGCCATGAGCTTGCGGTACCCTTCGCGGATGGCCAGGTGGCGCGCGGTCTCGATCCAGGCGGGATGACTCACCAGGAGCACCCCGTCGACGCAGTCGGCCTGCTCGAAACGCGACAGCGCGTGCGCCAGGATGGGCTTGTCTCCGAGCAGGGTGAACTGCTTGGGCTGGCCGCCCCCCAGGCGCGAACCTTCGCCGCCGGCAAGCACGATGGCCACGGTCTTCATGGGCTGGTCCTTTCTCTCGGCGGCAATAGCCCACCCGAACTCGGCCCGCCTGTCAAGGGCGAGATAGCACCCGCTCGGCGAACTGGAGGATGCTCGCCACGGTCTCGATGCCGGGAAAGCGCTCGAGGAATTGCTCGCGGGTGAAGATCCCCGTCATGCCCACGAAGGGCACCCGGCAAGCGGCGGCCCGCTCGCCGTCCTTGAGCGAGTCGCCGCAGTAGAGGATCTGATCCGCGGTGACTCCGAAGACCTGCTGGATGCGCTCAAAGTGCGGCCGGCCCTTCTCGAGCCCCTTCCCGTCGAAACCCAGCGAAAGATCCACGGCCAGCCGGGGGTTTTCCGAGAGCCAGCGATCCAAAAGGTGCTGGAAATTGTTGGACGAGACGGCGAGCTTGATGCCGGCTTCGCGCAAGAGCCCGAGGCCCTGGATGGTCTTCTCGTCCGGGGGGCAGGCAAACAGCCCCTCGGTCTTTCGGGCCTCGAACTGCTCGGCGCAGGCCCGGTTCTTGGGGCTTCGGGGCCGGATGATCTCGAGCTGCTGGAAGAAGGGGATGCCCGAGGTCTCCAGGTAGCGGCGGTGGCCCTCCTCGAAGGGGATGCCGTGGTGCTCGAGCATGGCCTCGGCCGCCACCCGGGCGTAGCCCCACATGGTGTCGATGAGGGTGCCGTCGAAGTCGAAGGCGCACACCACCGGAAGCGCACGAGCCATCGTGAATCTCACCTCGCAGGACCGCGATCCGTTCCAGGTTCTCCTTCCCATCGCGCCGATGCAATCACCGGCGCTCCCAGAAGGGACGTCGACGCAGGATCGTCCAAGACGATACTACGAACGGGTAACGATGGACAGAGTCGATCCGGCGGGTTGCATTCTGGCGGCGACCCCCTCCCGGCCAGCATCGGCGCCGGCCTCAGACGGGCTTCCGGTCGAGCTTTCGCATCTGCACGCCGCGAAAGACCAGCGTTCCCAGCAGCCCCGCCACGCGGGTCCCGGCCAGGAGGTAGAGCATCCAGTCCAGCCTTCCGACGACGAGCGCGATGCCCACCCAGAAGAAGTAGTCGACTTCCTCGAACAGAAAAATGCGCCACAGCGAGTCGAAGAACCAGATCACCCACTGGCCGGCAGACCGCTGCGGCACCTTGTGCTTGTCGGCCGCGCCGGGGACGGGCGCGTTGCCGTGGGCCTGGAGCCGCTGGCACTCGCACACCCACTTGGAGTACCCGCCGATGGTCTCGGCGATGACCAGCACAGCGGCCACCACCACAAGGTGCGGGGAGCCCGGATCCTGCCGGAACGCCAGCCATCCCAGCGAGAGGAACATGGCCGAGATGCCCAGGTAGTCGGAAACCTTGTCGTAGTAGAAACCGAAACGGGTCCCGCATTTGCGGTAGCGGGCCAGCGTGCCGTCCATGTTGTCGAACACCAGGTGCAGGTTGAGGAGCACCGCGGCCCAGATCCACTGGTCGAGCCACAGGCAAGCGATGCCGCCGGCCATGAACAGGTTGGATACGCTGGTGAGCAGGTTGGGCGTCACCCAGGCGACGTCGGCCACCGGGTACGTGAGCAGGATGGCCAGCGGCCGGGCGAACAGCCGCGCCCAGAAATCGTGCGACTGCAAGTTGCGAAGGCGAGCGAATTTCGACGGCGGGTCGGCCTGCGACCGGGCATCGGACAAGGCGGCACCTCCGGCGGGCTCAAAAAAAACACGTTCCAGGCGCGTGGTCAATGGCGAGTCGAGCTGGCCAGGGACGCCGGCGGGGCCCTACTCCACCGCCGGCTGGGCCGCCAGCCACTCCTCGGCGTGCCCGAGCATGGCCGGGGTGTCCACGTCCTGCCAGAACAGGTCGCCGATGTCCACCACCCGGGCGCGCCCCTCCCGCGCCATCAGGCGCACGCCGTCCGAGAGGCTGCAGTCTCCGTTCGCCATGGCCCGCTGCAAAAAGCCGAACACCGCCGGCGGGCACACGAAAAGCCCGGTGTCCACGGCGTCGAAGTCCGCAAGTTGCTTGCCGATGTCCGCGATCCGGCCGCCGCGCGTCTTCACCTTGGTGGCGTCGTCCATGTCGAAGATGGTCTTGAGCTTGCGGTCCACCGCCAGGTACAGGCTGTCTTCATCGGTGGCTCCAAGGGCGAGCCGCCGCGCCAGGTCCGCCGAGTACAGGTGGTCCGACATGGAGAGGAAGAAGCGCTCGTCGAGATGGCCGCGCGCCTGGAACAGCGAGACGCCGTTGCTCTTCTTCCATTCCGGGTTGTCGACAAAGTCGAGCCGCAGGCCTTCCGGGCAGGCCGCCCGGATGCCGGGCATGGTCTCCTCGCGGGCGAAGCCGACCACCACGTGCACCCGCTCCACGCCCGCCTGCCGGAGCGCGCGCATCACCCAGCCGATGAGCGGCCGGCCGCGCAACGGATACAGCGGTTTGGGATAGTCCTGGTCGGCCCGGCGCAGGCGGGTTCCCTGGCCGGCGGCGAGGATGACGGCTCGTCGAATGAGTGGCGGCATGGCGCGCTCCTTGTCTGGCCACGTTCGGCGAAAGCAATCTCGTACATCTTGGACATCAATGCAATCAAATCGACTCATGGATCGAGCGAGCTTTCTGTTTGCAACCAAGAAATCGACCTGATACTGTCCGGCCCACCATGAAAAGCACATTCCTGCACCAGGTCTTCAAGAGGCTCCGGCGCAAAGGCCACACCAACAACTTCAGGAGGCGGGAGGAGTGCGAGACGCTGATCCGGTGGCTCGACGCCGGCCCCGACGACCACATCCTGGACATCGGCTGCGGCAACGGCGACCTGGATTTCCGGATCGCGCAAACGGGCGCTCGCATCGTCGGAATCGATGTCAACCGCGAGGCCTTGTCCGTGGCGAACACCGCAAACGCCGGCGAGCGGACCGAGTTTCATTACATGAACGCGGAGACGCTTTCGTTTGCGGACGAGTCGTTCGACAAAGCCATCAGCTTCTGCGTGATCGAGCACTTCGAGCGCGAAGACAGGGCGCTGGCCGAAATCGCGCGGGTGCTCAAGCCCGGTGGGCTGTTCGTGTTCTCGGCCGACAGCCTGTCCAACCCGGAGGTCACCGACGAAGAGCGCGCTTCGCACCGGCGCAGGTATTCCGTGAACACCTTCTACAATCGCGAGATCGCGGGCGAGAAACTGAACGCCGCCGGCTTCGACACGCTTCGCACCAGGTTCATCCTGACCCACCCGATCTCCCTGGGGCTCGCGAGATTCTCCTGGAAATTGGACGACCTGCCGCCCTGGGCGGATTTCGTCTCCGATATCGGCTACTTCGCCGCCAACATCGCCGGCAGGACCGTCGCCAGCCTGGCGGAGATGGCCGCCCGGCGCCAGGACAGCGGCCTGACCCTGCTGGTCATGGCCCGGAAGCGGTGAACGGGACTAGATCCCACCCCGTCCTCCGCAACTGCCTCCCGCCCGCCGGATTTCCTGTTCCTGGCCCCCCAAAAAACACGATAACATTACGTAATAGCTAAATTAATCAAAATTCAATTGCATGCCGTCAATCTGCGGCGCAAAATGACGACATGGTATCAGAAAATTAAGGCTCTTCGTGAAACCGAGTGGGTGATTTGAGGGCAAAAAGAGGCGTTGGTGAGAGATACCTGGTGGTGGTCGAACGCGAAGCGCAGGGCGGCCGCGAGAATGGGCCCGCGAGGAGCTCGTCGCAGCGGCCGCCCGCCGATCGGGCACCCCAGCGCACCGGTCTGGGGTTCGGCTTTCTTGCTGGCGGAAGGAAGACTCAGATTTGAGGCAGCATACAGGTAAGAACCTTCAGCCGCAGGTACTCCTCGTCTCGCAGCCCGTAGGCACGTCGCTGGATGACGCGGATCTTGTTGTTGAGGCCCTCGACGAAGCCGAGCGCGACCTTGTTCTCGGGCTTGCAGTACGCCGCGATCCCGTCCCAGTGGCGCTCGATCATCTTCGCGAACTTCTCGTAGGACGGCAGCCGCTGCCACTTGAGGGCGTCGCACCAGTTGTCGAAGAACCGCCGAGCCCAGCCCTCCTTCTGGTAGCTCCAGAGCTGGTCGAAAGATTCCTTGAGCAGGTAGGCGGTGTTGAGCCGCTTGTTGGCCTTGAGCAGCAACCGGAGGCTGGACCGGCCGCTGTGGGTCAGGTTCTCCTGGTGGGCCAGCAGGGTGTACTTCTGGCCCTTGATGAAGCGGCGGTCTTTGCCGGCCAGCCGGGCGTACTCGCTCTTGCGCACCTTGTCCAGAGCCTCGCCCAGGTGCCGCATGACGTGGAACTTGTCGTACAAGATGGCGGCCCGCGGGGCGTGGCGCTTGGTGGAGTTGTAGAAGGCCTTCCACATGTCCATCACGGCGAGGCGGATCCTGGCGCTGCGCTTGGGTCCCAGCCAGGCGTAGAACCCGTCCAGGCTCTCCTCGCTGCGGTCCATGCCGCCGAACCAGAACGGGCGCTGGCGCACCAGGTCGCTGACCACGATTCGGTAGTCGTGCCGCTTGCGGATCGAGATCTCGTCGATGCCGATCACCCTCAGGCGCTTCGGCGGCGGTCTGCGCCGGAGTTGCTCGCGCATGTACTGCATCTCCAGCGCCTTGACGGTGCTCCAGTCGAGCAGGAACTCGTCGGCCACATCCTTGATGGTCGAGGTCCGGCAGCGCCGGCCGACGTAGAAGGCAAAGCGCTTGGTGTAGAACGGGTTGTCGGCCAGGAAGGAGAGCTTCTCCTGCTTCACGGCGCCACAGCTCCGGCAGGCGACCCGGCGGATCTCCAGCTCCAGGTAGACCCGGGCATCGCCGCAGGACTTGTCGCGAACACGCCGCACTTTGCGGTCGTACCACCCGGAGTGCACCCGCCCGCAACATCCGCAGGCTGTTTTTTTGAGCGGCGGCTAAGGGTGATAACCAGTGCCCGGCGATCACCGAAGACTCCTTTGACAGTCGAGCTTGGGCGGAAGCCGGGGAACCGATACTCGTCCCACAACCGGCGATGGCGTCGTGAGGTGCGCATTGCGGTATGATACCGATATCCGAGAGGGTATCAAGTGCGGGTACAACCTTGTTCCATGCGGTCGCGACCACGATCAGACCCCTGCTTTTACCCACTCACTTTCAAGAAGACCCAAAATTAATTTCAAAGGCTTCTTACTGCTCCCGAAGGCTCTTTCTTTCTGTTTGGCCCCCGCGGAACCGGAAAGAGCACCTGGCTCAGGCAGGTCTTTCGAGATGCCTATTTCATCGATCTGCTTGACGAGGCCCGCTACCAAAGTTACTTGAGGGAAGCCGGCCTGTTCGCTTCCGAGATCCGGGCCCTTCCAGCCGAAAAGACGGTGGTGGACGAGGTACAGCGTCTTCCCTGGCTCCTCAACGAGATCCACCGCGCCATCGAAACACGCAAGACCCGTTTCGTGCTGTGCGGCTCCAGCGCCCGGAAACTCAGGACCGGGGGCACCAACCTGCTGGCGGGCCGCGCCCTGTATCGCACCATGCACCCTTTCGTGCCGGAGGAGATCCCCGAATTCGATCTGAGCCGTTCGCTCGCCATCGGAACGCTTCCGGTGATCATGGGCTCCGCGTCGCCCACCGAGGCGCTCGAGGCCTGCGTGCACGCCTATCTCAAGCAGGAGATCCAGGCCGAGGCGTTGGTCCGCAATCTGCCCGGGTTTGCGCGCTTTCTGCCGGTGGCCGCTCTGTTCCATGGCCAGACGCTGAACGTGGCCGGCCTGGCGCGGGACGCTGGCGTCTCGCGCAGCACCATCCAGGGATATCTCGAAATCCTGGAGGATACGTTGCTCTCGTTTCGCTTGCCAGCCTTCGAGGGAAGACTGCGGGCTCGCGAGCGCCGGCACCCCAAGCTGTACTTCACCGACCCGGGCCTGGTGCGCGAGCTCAAGCGTAGCCGCGGCGGAATCGCGCCTGAAGAGTTGGGCCACCTTTTCGAGGGCCTGGTGGCACAGGTCCTGCGTGCGTACCGCGATTATCGGGACCTCTTCGACGATTGGTTCTACTGGGCCTCGGGCAGCGCCCGTGCGACCGAGGTGGATTTCTTGCTGCACAAGGGATCCCGCCGCGCGGCCATCGAGGTCAAGGCCGGAACCGGTGTACCCGACGGCGCCGCTCTCAAGGGCTTGCGAGCCCTGGCCGCGTCGCTGAGCATCGACCGCCGCATCCTTGTCTATCGGGGAGACAGGCGGCTACTCACCGAGGACGGCATCGAAGTCCTTCCCGCCGAGGTTTTCTTCAAGGAGCTCGCGGCTGGGAGCCTCTTCGGCGGATGAACACCCCCGAGGAGAGTGCCCAGGCCCAACGAAGTCAGGGAAATATCATCCGCATCCTTTCGGAAAATCAGACCCGAGGATGTGGCTGCTCAGAAGTTGTAGTACTCGTTGCCCAGGTGGGTGATGAGCGACTCGCCCTTCAGGTAGCGCAGAGTGTTCTTGAATTTCATGAGCTGGATGAACAGGTCGTGCTCGGGGTACAGCCCCGGCGCGGTCATGGGGCTCTTGTAGAAGAACGACAGCCACTCCTGGATGCCCTTGAGGCCGGCGCGCTTGGCCAGGTCGGAGAAGATGGCCAGGTCGAGCACCACCGGCGCGGCCAGGATGCTGTCGCGGCACAGGAAGTTGACCTTGATCTGCATGGGGTAGCCGAGCCAGCCGAAGATGTCGATGTTGTCCCACGCCTCCTTGGCGTCGCCGCGCGGCGGGTAATAGTTGATGCGGACCTTGTGGTAGAAATCGCCGTACAGCTCGGGGTAGGCGTCAGGCTGAAGAATATACTCGAGCGAGCCCAGCTTGCTCACTTCCTTGGTCTTGAACGATTCGGGGTTGTCCAGTACCTCGCCGTCGCGGTTGCCCAGGATGTTGGTGGAGAACCAGCCCGCAAGGCCGATGAGACGCGCCTTGAGCCCTGGGGCCAGGATGGTCTTCATCAGGGTCTGTCCGGTCTTGAAGTCCTTGCCCGAGATGGGCGTGCCGGTCTTGTCCGCCAGCTCCCACATGGCCGGGATGTCCACGGTGAGCCCGGGGGCGCCGTTGTTGAAGGGGACGCCCAGCTTGAGCGCGGCGTAGGCGTACACCATGCTGGGGGCGATGTCGGGGTCGTTGTTTTTCAGGCCCTTCTCGAAGGCGGCCAGCGAGCGGTGGACGGACTTTACCTGGATGTATTTTTCAGTGCTGGCGCACCACACCACCACGGCCCGATCGCACTTCTCCCGCTTCATGAAGCCCTCGATGTCGCGCATCAGGGCCTCGGCCTTGGCCATCAGGGTCTTTTGCGACTTCACGTTGGAGATGTCGCCCTTGAGGTTCTTGATGTAGCGGCCGTCGAAGACCGCGCTCATGGGCTTTATCTTCTTGAGGAAGGGCTTGATGGCGTCGACGTGATCGCGGCTCAGCACCTCGGCCTTGCAGGCCGCCAGGTAGGCGTCGTCGTGGTAGGGATCCCAGGCGCCGAAGCGCAGATCGTCGAGGCTCGCCAGCGACACGAACTGCCGGATGAGCGGGTTCTTCTTGTCGGTCCGCTTGCCCAGCCGGATGCGGCCCATCTGGGAGAGCGAACCGAAGGGCTTGGCGATCTTGCGGCGCGCCAGCTCGACACCGGCGATAAACGTCGTCGCCACCGCCCCGAGCCCCGGGGTGAGAACGGCCAGACGGCCCTTGACGGGGGCGATGCGGGTCTTTTCGTTCGAGTTCGACATGTGGTTCCTCCTGGGGAAAATTTGGCGCCATCATCCGCGCCTTGCTACGGGTTGTCAACGCGAATGTGTCGGCTCGTCGAGCAGGGCCGCCAGATCCCCGGGCAGCGGCGCTTCCAGCACCAGCCTCTCGCCGGTCGCCGGGTGGTCGAGCTCGAGGCGGCTGGCGTGGAGCGCCTGGCGAACATGGCCCAGGCGCGTGCGATCCGCCTCGGCGAGCCGGTCGCGGATCATGGCCAGGTACGGCCGGCCGTCCTCCTGGTAGAGCTTGTCGCCCAGCACCGGGTGGCCCGCGTGCGCAAGGTGCAGCCGGATCTGGTGCTGCCGGCCGGTGAGCGGGATGGCGCGCACCAGCGCCCGGTCGGACCGCCGCGCAAGCACCTCGATGTCGGTGACCGCCTTCTGGCCGCGCTCCATGTCCACCTTCATGCGGCACAGGATGGGGAAGGACCGATCGAGCGCGAGCGGCGCCTCCACCCGCAGGCGTTCCCAGGCGGGGTTGCCGCGCACCACCGCCAGGTACTGCTTTTTCACCCGGCGCTCGGCGAAGGCATCCATGAGCGCGCGCAGCGCTTCTGTCCCCTCGGCGAAAAGCAACACGCCGCTGGTCTCGCGGTCCAGCCGGTGGGCGAGTTGGAGGCCGGGCCGCGAAAGCTCCGCCCGCAGCCGGGTGAGCACGGTCCGGGTGCGAAAGCCGCGCACCGGGTGGACCGGCGCGCCCGGACCCTTGTCCACCGCCACCAGGATGTGATCCTGGTACAGCAACCGGTAGCGCACCTCCACCTCCGGTTCGGGCCGGACCTCGCTGTGGACCACCACCACGTCCCCCGAGCGCAGCCGGTACGACCAGCGCAACGGCCGCCCCTCCCCGTCGAACACGCAACCACCAAGGCGCTCCGTGAGCGAGGTGCGCGAGCGGCGGAACTTGTGCGAAAGAAACACGTCCAGGCGCCGCCCGGCGTTCTCTTGCCCAATGGGAAAGCGGAACTCCCCGATGTGGGTGGGCAGCGGCATGCGCCCCGCGACGTTCGAGCGGCGGCCGGGACGGCGCTTTCGCCGTCCGCTACCGGCTCGCGCCTGCCTCGGGCGGCGCGGCGGCCGGCGCGGAACCTCCCGCATGCGGCGCCTCCTGCGGCGGTGGCTCGCACAGCGTCTTGAACTGGTCCTGCACCACTTGCGAGCTCTTCACCAGAAGCTCCCGCGCCCGCGCGAAACGCGTCCGGGCCTCGTCGCACAGGGTGAGGGTGGTGAGGACTACGGCGGCGTTGTGCTGCGCCTCGGGAAAATCGTCCTTGAGCCGGATGGCGGCCAGGTACTCGCGGGCGGCGTCCTCCAGGCGGTCGGCCTTGGTGAAGGCCAGCCCCAGCGTGTAATGCGCCAGTGCGGAACTCGGATCCTGCGCGATCGCCGCTTCGAGCTGAGCGATGGCCTCGGGCAGCTTGCCGGCCTGGGTGAGGAACAACCCCAGATTGTTTCGCGCGTTGACGTCGTCGGGCTTCAGCTCCACCGCCTTCTGGCCGGCGGCGATGGCCTCCTCCAGCCGGTTCTGGCCGAAGAGCGCCAGCGCCATTTGCGCCCAGCCCACCGCCGAGGCCGGATCGGCCTCCACCAGCGCGCGCAGCTCGCGCTCGGCCTCGTCGCGCTTGCCCAGTTTTCGCAGCAGGCCCGCCAGGGCCAGACGGACCTCGCTGGCATCCTTGCGCCACATCAGCACCTTGCGGTACGAGTCCACCGCCGATTCGCGATCGCCGCGGCGTTCCAGGGCCTGCGCCATGTGCAGATGGATGTCGGGGTTGTCGGGCTGCGCGGCCAGGGCCTTGCGCAGATGGGCCAGACCTTCGGGCAGGGTGGCGTCCTTCTGGCACAGCAAAAAGCCCAGGCGGTGCTCGACGTCCATGTCCTTGGGGTAGAGCTTGAGAAAGCGGCGGCAAGCATCGACGGCGTTCTTCTCACCGTCGGACAGGCAGCTCTGCCGGATAACCTGATAGGCGGGGACGACGCCCTCATCCTCCACCGGCTTCACTCCGGCGCAGCCGCAAAGACAACCGACGATCAACATCCAACCTTGGGTCCTCATGTCTGTCTCCCAGGCAGGTGAAATCCAGGCGAAGCTACGCCACGGCCGCCGGCCCTGTCAAATGCCGCTGGGCGCCTTTTTGCTTGACGAATCCTGCCAAGTCTGGTTTGCTGCGCCCATTATTCACGTAGGCCCATCGAGGCCGAATTCGGAGGAAAACCCATGAAGAAGTCCCTGACCGTGGTGGTGTGCATCCTGGCGGCGCTTTCGCTGGCCCTGTCTTTCGGATGCTCCAAGAAGGCGAGCGGCGACCCCGGCGAGTTCATGGTGAACTACACCAAGGACATGCTCAAGATCATCAAGGACAACAGCGGCGACTGCGACAAGGCCATCAAGGAACTCCAGACCTTCGCCGACAAGAACAAGTCGGCCATCGAGGACATGAAGAAGCAGGCCGAGGAGATGGAAAAGAAGATGTCGGAAGAAGAAAAGAAGGCCTACGGCGAGAAGATGATGCAGAAACTCCAGCCCATCATGCAGGAGAGCATGGGCACCATCATGGAGTTCAGCCAGAAGTGCCCCGAGCAGGCCCAGAAGCTCAGCGAGGTCATGGGCAACCTGAAGTAGTGTGAGCCGCAGGAAAGCCCGGCAACACGATCTGCTGGCGGCGGCGGTGGAGGTGTTCGCCCGCAACGGCTATCACGCCTCCACCATCTCCGATATCATCGCAAAGGCGCGGGTGGCCCGGGGGACCTTCTATCTTCATTTTCGCAGCAAGCGGGAGCTGTTCACCCGACTCCTGGTCGGCCTGTTCGATGAACTGGAGACGCTGGTGCAGCGGCTCGACGAGCGGCGCACCCCGCAGGAAAACCTCGCCCTGCTGCGCGCGAACATCCGCGGCGTCATGGCGTTTCTGGCCGACCGCCCGGCGCTGCTGCGAATCCTGCTGTGGCAGGCGGCGGGCTCGGACTCGGAGTTCGACTCGCGCCTGAGCGAGTTTTATCGCCGGCTCACCGAGCGGGTGCGGCGTTCGTTGCACCTGGGCGTGGAGATGGGGTTGCTGCGATCGATGGATGTCGAGGTGGCCAGCCTGGGCGTGCTGGGCGCGATCAAGGAAGTGCTCTACCGGGTATCGCTGGGCGAGAAGCTGCCGGCGATCGAGCCGCTCGTGGACGAGGTCATGCGATTCATCGTGCACGGCTTGTTCGTCCCCGGCGTGGCTGCTTCACTGGATTCCATCTGGACGGGAGGTGCTTTTTGAAAGCGCGATCCATTGCTGCGTGGGCCATCGCCTGGGCCACTCTGGCGGGCGCGGATTGCAAGTGCGAGAAGAGCGAGATCGGAAAGATCATCAACACCTTCGGCAAACTCGGCATGGGCGAGGAGGCCCCCGAGGAGAAAAAGCCGGCCAAACCCAAGGAGTACCGCCTGCGCCACTGGGCGGAGGACGTCGCCGGCGGGCGGTCCCGCGCGCTGGCCAACATCGAGGTGGAGTACTCCATCGACCGCGATCGCCTGGAGACGGTGCTGCGCGACGCCTGCCACGATGACGACCTGTTGCGCGGCTCGGCGGTGGTCAAGGTGGTGGCCTGGCCGGGCTCCATCGAGAAACTGGCCCGCCCCCTGGGGATTTCCGTATTCGCCCGAGACGGGCATGGCTGGGAGGGAGATCGCGTCGGCTTCGAAAACATCGAGATCTACTTGCCCAGCCCGGCCCAGATGCAGCAACAAAAGATCGCCCCGATCTCCGAGAGGGAATACCTGCAGATCCTGGGCGTCGACCGGCTGCTGCGGGAAGGAAAGACCGAAGAAGACGCGGTGGCGGCGACCGCGGAACGGCACAGCGTGTCCGCCGACGAGATCCGCGCCTCGCTGGATCACGCCTCCCGCCTGTGGGGCCGCCCGGTCCCGAAAAAGGCCCCTGCAAAGCCCTGACTCCACCCGGCGTCCGCAAGGCGCGACTGGCTCATCGACCGCGCTTGCGGTTTCCGGGCATGCCAGTGGCCCTGTGGGCAACACAACGTTCCGGTCGAAGGCGATCGGGCTCGCAAGTCTCCACGCATTTGCGGTCGCGCAACCGGCCGAGCCGAAGCATTCATCCGATGGGGATGCAATCATGGCATCCGATGAAACCGACCCCAGGGCGAACGTTGGCTGCGGGCCTAGAAATCCTCGTCGGTCCAGTCGTCGGACTTTCTCGCCGGCGCCTTGGCGGGCGGCTCTGCCGGCTTGTCGGCCTTCTCCGGCGCGGGGCGGGCGGCGGGCTCCGAGCCGGTGAGGCGGGCGTAGGATACCCACTCTGCGAAATCGATCTCGGCGACATGGGTATCGTCGTTCTTTTCGCCGAGCAGCACCGAGGTGATCTTGAGCTGAACGCTCACGACGCCGCGTTTCTGCAAGCGGACATACCGCATGACGGGCTTGTTGGAGAAGGAGATATCGATCTTGTCACCATAGAGTCCCAGGCCCAGATCGGCCTCGAAATCCACCCCGCCCTCGGCGTCGTAGCGGTCGGAGCCGGTTTCTACGGTGAACTCGGCACGATGCAGGCGGTTGTTGTCCTTCCAGTCGCGCGAGGAGCGGAAGTTGCCGTGGAGCACCCCGGCCAATCCCAGGTCGACCGACCGCGAGAATTCGATGGATACGCTCTCGTCCACGCCGGTACCATCGGCGCCCTCGGCCCAGCTGGTGCGTAGATCCTGGTCGAAGACGTTCTCGGGCTTGACCCCTTCGCGCTTCAAGGTGGAGGAAGCGGTGATTTTCGCCCCGGCGAACGGGCTCTCGGCATCCTGGCGGAGATGAAAATCCTTGGAGCGCACCAGCGTCCGGGGGAAGGTCTTGACGCCCTGGGGACCGGTCTGCACGAACTCCAGACTGAGGTCGCGGCCGGACATGGCCGCCTTCTTGGGGTAGACCGATTCGAAAAAGAGATGGAGCAGAACCTTCCAGTCGCCACCGGACGGCGAGAGCCCCAGCAGGCCGCCGGCCTGGTTGATGGCGTCTTCCGCCTCGCGGTAGAGGATCAGCGTGTCGTCCCGCCCGTCGCCGTTGAGGTCGGCCTGCGCCACGGCGGTGATGACGAAGTGCGCCGAGATGCCGCGATAGAATTGCGAGCGCTTGAAGTCTTCTTCCTCCGCGCGCGCAAGACTCGAAGCGACAACGCACCCACACAAGAAGAGAAAGACTGTTTGCCGAAGCTTCACGGCCCGACTCTCCAACCGTTGTCCAGGGCGATCCAGGCCCCCGGGCTATCCCGATCGCATGCTATGGCACGAAACGCAACCTGTCAATAAAACAGCGATATCCGGCCTCGGCAGCCAGCGGCCCGCTTCGGTCCAAAGATCATTTCCAACAACGGCCCGCCCCCCGGCAACCATCAGATCTTGAGCAGCTCCCGGACACAGCGAATCACCTGGGACGCCTGGATGGGTTTGGTGATATAGGCGTTGGCGCCGAGGTTCAGCGCTCGCTGGCGGTCCTCGGCGGCACCCTCGGTGGTGATGATCACGATGGGGATGCCCTTGTGGACCTCGTCGCGGCGCACAAGGCTGACCAGTTTCAGGCCATCCATGACCGGCATGTTGATGTCCGTGATCAAGATGTCGAAACGGGCCCCGGCAAGCTTTTTCAGTCCATCCACGCCATCATCAGCCTCGACGACGTCCAGCCCTTTGATGCGTTTCAGGGCAAAGCCGATGAGCTGCCGCATGGTGGGAGAATCCTCGACGATCAGGGCACGAAGGTTTTCCGACATCGCGGCCACCTCAGTTTCGACTCTGTTGCTTGAGCCGCCGCCAGACGGCCCGGCCATCCCATTTGCGGCGCCCCGGCATCGAATCTCCCAGCCAGGCGGCTCGCAAGGCCACGGCGGCGTGACTCGCCAACAAGCGGAACAGCTCCTGATCGAGTTCGGTCACTCCGGGCTTCTGCACCAGGAAGCTGTAGATGACGAATATGCCCAGCAGTTCGTCCTCCAGAACCAGCGGAATGCACACCCGCGGCGCCTGCGCGGCAGACGTTCGCGCCGGCGGGGCGCCGAGATACAAGAGGCGCCGCTGGGCGGCCCGGCCGGCCACGCCCCGCCCCGGTTGTATCGGCGCAAGCCGCCGGACATCCCGCCCCTCGGCCCGCACCGGCAGCAGCCGGGACCCGACCCGCAAAAAGAGAGCCATATCCCGAGTGCCCACCAGGTTGACCAGAATCTCGAAGCAGTGATCGATCACCCGGTGCAGATCCAGGGTGGAATGCAAGGCGAAACTGGCCACGTACAGGTTGGCCAGGCGGTTGTTCTCCTCCTCGATCTCCTGATAGCGCTGGGCGAAGTCGCGGTTTTCTTCCTCGACGCTGTGGAAGCGGTCCAGCAACTGGTTGCGCTCCTGCTCGATCGAGCGCACCCGGTCGAGCAGTTCGACGTAGGATCCCGGCGACACCGCTTGCCGAGCCAGCGCGCGGTTTTCGTCTTCCAATTGCACCAGCCGAAACCGCAGCCGCTCGTTCTCCTGCAACAGTTCCTCGGTAAACTCGACGCCGCGGCGAAACACCTGGAGCAGATCCTCTTTGCGGGAGGCGTTGGCGCCGCCGTCCGGTGGCGCCGCGAGCCTCGGTTGCCGATCCCGAGCGCGCCGACCGCCGCGAACCGGGGTTTTCGAGCGCCTCTTCACAAATCGTCCTTTCGTCCCAGCGCCGGATGCTCTCGAGCGCGATGAGACTGTAGCACGCCGCGATATCGCCTTCAACCGCCGGTCCCGGTCGTCAACCGGGCGGCGAAGCGTTCCACCTCGGCCGGAATCTCCTCCAGGCGCAACACCCGATCTGCCAGGCCGGCCTCGATGGCTTCGCGCGGCATGCCGAAGATGACGGCGGTTTCCTGGCTCTCCGCGATGGTGCGCCCGCCCACCTCCCGGACGCGGCGCAGGCCCCGGCACCCGTCGGAACCCATGCCGGTGAGGACCACGGCCATCACCCGGTTCCCCAGGACGTCGGCCGCGGAGGCGAAAAGCTGGTCGATGGAGGGCACGTACTTGGCCCGCTCATCCGCCGCTCGGACCTCGAGCACCAGCCGCTCCGCCCTGCGGCCCAGGCGGAGATCGTGTCCACCGGGAGCGATGTACGCCCGGCCGATCTGAACCTCCTCGGCATCCTCGGCCTCCTTGACCGGCAGGCCGCAATAGCGCGCCAGCCGCTCGGCAAAGGCCTGGGTGAACTTCTCGGGCATGTGCTGGGCCACGAGGTAAAAGAGGGGCAGCCCCCGCGGCAGCGACTGGAACAACTGTTGCAGCGCCGGCGGCCCTCCCGTGGAGGCTCCGATGACCACCGCTCCCGCCTGCAACGCCGGCGAAGCAGACGACGGGACGGCGTTTTCCGCACCGGTGGCCCTCATGGAACGCCCGCGCACGGCGGCGGCCGACAACTGGCGCACCATGAGCACCTTGGCCAGCAGTTCGCGGGCGATCTCGGAAAGCTCGGGCGAGATGTGATGGGTGGGCTTGGCGATGAAATCCAGCGCGCCCAACTCGAGGGCCTTGAAGACGTTCTGCTTGCGGCTGTAGGAGCTGATGATGATCACCGGGGTGGGCTGCCGCTCCATCAAGATGCGCAGGAAGGTGAAACCGTCCATTTTCGGCATCTCGAGATCGAGGGTGATCACGTCCGGCTTCAGCTCGAGCGCGAGACGCAGCCCCTCCTCTCCGTCCGCGGCGCGGCCGATCACTTCCACCTCGCGGCTCTCCTCCAGGATCTGGGCGATGGTGGCCCGGTTGTAGGCCGAGTCATCGATCACCAGCGCGCGCAACCGCGAACCGACGTTGGCGTTCATCCTCGCACCTCGCTCCAGTCGACGGCCTCCGCCTTGCGGTACACCATGTCGTTCTTGAGATATACCAGCTCGAACTCTGTGCTCACGTTGATCAGCGATTCCGAATGCCCCAGCAGCAGGTATCCGCCCGGCCGCAACTTGCGGTGGAAGGTCCGGATGACCTTCATGCGGGCTTCCTTGTCGAAATAGATGAGCACGTTGCGGCAGAACACGACGTCCACCGGCCCGATCAGATCCACCATCTCGTTGTCGAGCAGGTTCAGATGGCCGAAACTGACCATGGCGCGCAGGCTGTCGTCGATCTGGTAGCGATTGTCGGGAAGCGGCTTGAAATACTTGCGCAAGATGTCCGGCGGCGTGGCGCGATGCGACGATTTTCCGAATATCCCCTTGCGTGCGATCTGGAGCACCCGGCGCGAGATGTCGTTGCCGAAGACCTCGACGTTCCAGCCGGCCAGCAACGAGCTTTCCCGCACCAGAATTGCGATGGTGTAGACCTCCTCGCCCGACGAGCAGCCGGCGGACCAGATGCGCAGGCGGCGATCGAGAGCGCGGCGCTTCACCAGATCGGGCAGCACTTCCTCGACGAAGGCCCGCAACTGGTATTCCTCGCGAAAGAAATAGGTCTCGTTGGTGGTGAGCAACTCGACGATCTGCTCCAGTTCCGTCCGGCGATCAGCCCCGAAGCGGAGATAGCGGTAGTAATCGCTGAAGGTGGCCGCCTGACGGACGGGGAGCCGAGGGTTGAGCCGCCGCTCCAGAAGGTACTTCACGTCGTCGTGGAAGAAGATACCGCAGTGCTCGTAAACGAGGTCCCGGATCAGCCGAAACTCCTCCGGGGACATCGCGGTGCGCTCGACGGTCGGAGCCATGGGTATCTTGCCAGTTCCGGGCCGCCTCAATCCCCGGCCCGAACCGCCTCCGGCGCCAAGTTTCCTCGCAGGGCTTCCAGAACCAGCGGATCCTCCTCCACGCTGGCGCGCTGCAGCAGGTGGCGCAGCAGCTCCGGATCGCCGAAAGCCCCCGCCGCGCGCACCGCGGCCAGGCGCACGTCCCACCGCGGATGGCCCAGCGCCGCCACCAGCGTCTCGCGCGCCCGCCGCGGGTCCAGGGCCCGGCAGCCGGCCAGCAATTCCTTTTGCACCTCCGGGTCGGGATGGCGCCCGGCGCAGCGCAGCGCCTCGTCATCCACCGGCCAGCGCCAGGCGTTCAGCACCCGCACCGCCTGCAAGGCCACCATTCCCTCGGGGTGCGACAAGAGGGGCACTACCAGCGCCGCGTCCTCGACGCCGCCCAGCCTGCCCAATCCGGCCAGCGCCTCGCGCACCACGGCGGTGTCCGTATCCGCCAGCGCCAGCCGCAACGCCTCGCGCACACTGGCATCGTCGCGCAGGGAGAGGGCGCGCACCGCCTCCTCCCGCACCATGGCCGTCTCGTCGGTCAGGGCCATGCACAGGCGGGCCAGGTTTTCCGGCGCCCCCACCCGTCCCACCGCGCGCACCGCGAAGGCCCGCAACATCGGGTCCTCGTCGCCGAGCAAAGGCAGGATGCCTTCCATGTCCTCCTGCCGGGCCACGCCGCACAACACCTCGAACACCCTGCGCCGAAGCTCGACATCGCGGGTATCGAGCAGGGGCTGGAGCGCCTCCAGCACCTCGCGCCGGCACGGCCCTCCCAATTGCAACAAGGCTCCCACGGCCCCCGACGCGCCCGGCGCGCCCGGCCGGCGCACCAGGTCCACCAGGGCCGGAATCGCCCGCGCATCCCCGAGCTGCCCCAGCGCCCGCTGGGCGGCGGCGGCCACCTCGGGATCCTCCTGCTGGCAGAGATCGATGAGCCAGGCCACGGCCGCCCCCTGCCGGAAATGCCCCAGCAGCTCGGCGGCCAGCGCCTGGCCGGCGCTGCTCAGCTCGGGCAGCAAGCGGCCCAGCGGCTCGACGGCGCGCGGTCCCATGGAAGCGATGGCATCGAACACGATGTCCCGCAGGCGCGGATCGGCGGCGGCTTGCAGCATCTCCGCAATGAACTCCACCCGTCCCAGCCACCCCAGGACCAGCACCGCCGCCGCTCGACCCTCCGGGTCGCCCTGGAGCAGCATCTGGCGCAGGGTGCCGATGAGCGTCTCGCCTGCCTCCTGCCCCAGCGCCACCCGCAGGGCCACCCGGCGCTGGATATCGATGCGGCGGTTCCAATCGGCCAGGGCCCGCACCGCGGCGGTCTGCTCGCTCCGCTGGCGCGACGCCAGCCCCTGGCGCAGCAAGGGAAGCACCCGCTCATCGTCGAGGCGGGCCAGGAGTCCGAACAGGGCCGGGCGCAACGGCCCCCGCTGCAGATGCGGCGTCAATTCCTCCAGGGGGACTTCGGCGCCCATGCGGCTCAACGCGGACAGGCACGAGATCTGGACCAGCAGGCTGTCCTGCTTCAGCGCCCGCCGCAGGACCTGGGTGGCTCGCTCCTCGCGAAAGGAGCCCAGCGCCTCGGCGGCGGCCGCGCGCACGTTCTCCTCGGGGTCTTCGATGGCCCGCAGCAATGGCTCGAAGCACTCCGGACGAGCGATGGCGCCCAGGATGTCCGCGGCGAACTTGCGCAAGTCCTTGTCGGACGAGTCGAACAACGGCTGCACCGCAGCGACGGCGGGGCCTCCCAGAAGCACCAATGCCTCGGTGGCGGCGTTGCGGAGGCCCGCGTTGGCCTCGTCTCCCAGAGCCCCGACCAACGCGGAGAGGATGTCCGGCCGCGACCCGATGCGGGCCAGCAGTTCCACCGCGCACTTGCGCACCTGCCAGCGTTCGTCCCCCAGGGCCCGCAGGACCGGCTCCACGGGCACGGCGCCTCCGAAGGCCTCCTCCAGGCGCCGCACTGCCTCGCAGCGAACCTGCTCCGTCGGGCTCTGGAGCGCCGCCAGAACCCGCTGGGGATCAATCCGGCTCATGGGCCTTGGGCTCCCGCAAACGCGCCAGCCGGCCGAGCCGCTCGGCGAGATCGGCGAGGCAGGTTTGCATCTGACCGAAGGTATCCTCCAGGCCGGAGAGATCGGCCCGGTCCTGCTGCATCCGATCGCGGATCTCCTCGGCGACTCGGGCGATATGACCCACACCCTGGGCCTGCTCTCCGAGCGCCTTGCCGATGAACGTGACCGTTTCGCTGATGCGCTCCATGTTGGCGCTGACGCTGGTCGCCGCCTGCACCTGCTCGTTGGCGGAGCGGAACACGAAGCGCGCGCTCTCCTGGAGCTGCTCGGAGACGCGGGTCAGGCGAGAGGTCTGGCGCGCTTCCTCCTCCATGGCCCGGCGCATCTCGCGCATCTGCGCCACCAGGGTTCCCAGCGCCTGGGTCACCGAGCGGGACACGGCGGAATGCTCGGCGGTCCCCTTGGCGATGGCGCCGGTCATGTCGCTGGAGGCCCGCACCGAATCCAGGATCTCCTGCAGGGCTTCCCCGGCGGCGTTGGCCAGCGCCACCCCGCGCTTGACGCTGCCGCTCCCCCGCTCCATGGCCTCGATGGCGCGCCGGGACTCGGACTGGACCGACTTGATCAGGCCGGCGATCTCCTTGGTCGAGGTCGCGGTCCGGTCGGCCAGGTTCTTGATCTCGTCGGCCACCACGGCGAAGCCCTTGCCGTGCTCGCCGGCGCCGGCGGCAATGATGGCCGCGTTGAGCGCCAGCAGGTTGGTCTGCTGGGCCACGTCTCCGATGACGGTGAGGATCTTGCCCACCGCTTCGATCTGGGTCCCCAGACGGCGGATGACATCTCGAGCCTCATCGGTGACCTGTTGGATCTCGCCGATGCCCAAGATGGTCAGGCGCACGGACTCCGCTCCGCGGCTGGCGATTTCCGACATCTGTCCCGACAGGCGCCGGGTCTCCGCGGTGCTCTCTTCGACCTGGCGCATGGTGGCGTCCATCACCGAGAAGGAGGCCGTGGCGCTGTCGGCGGATTTCGCCAGGGTGTCCACGCTCTTGCTCATCTCATGCATGCCCTGGTGGATCTGGGACATGGCCGCGCCGGCATCGTCGACCAGCCGCTGCAGGCTCTCGGCCGAGGCGGCCACTTCCCGCACGCTGCGATCGATTTCGAACATGGAAGAAGTGCAGTCCGCCGCCGTCTCCCGCAGGGCGCCGAATTGGGTCGAGATGTGCTCCAGCGAACTGCGCATCTGCTGGACCGAGGCAGCGGTCTGCTCCACCAGCTGCGCGCGTTGATCCGCGGCCGCCCGCATCCGGTCCAGCTGCTGGCGGCCGACCCCTTGCGCCTGCTCGAGCTGCGGCACCTCATCCGAGCCGGCCATCCGGGGCAATCCCCGCTCCAGATGCTGGACCATCGAGAACAGGTCCTGGATGGGATCCTCGCCGGAGCGCGGCACCTCGCCCGGCACCAGCGAGGCCAGCGTGTGGGCCACTCCCTCGCTCAGATGCCGGGCGGGCTGCAACACCAGGCGCGCCAGAGAAGCGGAGAGGACGAGCACCAAAATCAACGTGAGCCCCAGGCCAGCGAGCACGCTGAACTCGGAAAAGCGCCCTTCCGCCGACAATCCCGCCGGCGGTCCTTGCCAGATGACGCGTTCTCCGCCCGACAAGGCGCCCGACAAGAAGACCCAGGGCGCCCGCAGATCCCTCCAGGAGGCGGCGTCGACGTCCCGGATGCGGTCCCACCAGGCCGGCGCCGCCTCCACGCCCCGCGAGCGGAACACCTCCCGCCCCTCCGGCGAAAGCACCACCAGGCTCTGGGCCCAAAAACCGCCGGCATCGCTCTTCTCCAGCATGCGCGCCACGGTCTCGGCGGAAATGCCGCCGGGGCCGCGCGAACGGTCGAGCCGGGCCAGCAAGGTGCGGAAGCCCGCCTCGTTGCGCTCCACCACCGCTTCCGCGCCGTGGACGCGCAACCAGTTCAACCAGACCAGCGAGACCAGGCACATGGTGACCAGCGCCACCGTGACCTGCACGGCCAGCATCCAGCGACCCAGGCGTACCTGGCGCAGCCCTGTCTCCATCGCTCCCGGATACCGCCGCTGCCAGGTTCCGCGCGCGGCGTTCAGGTCTGCCAGGGCGCTGACCCCCTGGAGCAGGACATCCACCCCGCCTCCCAGCACGGCCAGTCCGATCACGATGAGGACCTGCCATCCCGTGAGCCGCCCGCTGATGAACAGCAGCGGCAGCACCAGCACCAGTCCTCCCACCCAGAATCCCGCGGTCAACCAGAACACCTGCCGGGGCAGGCGCGAAAGAATCGCGGCCGCGCGGCGCGCCCGTTCCGGGGATGGGGGGGAACTGGCCTCCTCTCGTTCCAGCTCCAGCAGCGGCCGTTGCATCGAGCGGGCCAACGCCTGCCAGGCGAACACGCCCACCACCGCCACCACCAGCACCCCGGCCGCGAGCCAAAGCACCAGATCGTTGAGTTCTCCCGTGCTCCAGGCGATGCCGCTCAGCATCAGCAGCACCCAGGCCAAGGTCCCCACCCGGCTGCGGATGGGCGTGCGTTCGCTCTCGGCGTGCAGACTCGCGGGCACCTTTCAGTCCTTTCCGGCGGCTTCGCCCGCCTCTGGGGCGTCCATCTCCGACAACACCGGCTCGAGGACGCGCTTGAGATCCAGCAAGAGCAACAACTGTTCCTGCCACTGGCACATGCCGACCACCAGACCCCGATCCTTGCGGGTCCCGGCTCCCGGGGCCGGCTTCAAGGTGGAGCGAGGCAGCCGGACCACCTCCAGCACCTCATCCACGATGATGCCGACCCGGCGGCGCTCCAGAGACAGGATGATGAACTTACGGGCGCGCAGGTTCGGGTCCGGCGGGATGCCGAATCGCTTTCGCAGATCCAGCATGGGGATGATGGTGCCCCGCAAATTGATCACACCCTCGATGAGGGGCGAGGTGCCGGGAACGGCGGTGATCTTGAGGGGATGGACGATTTCGCGGATGCGCATGATGTCGATGACATACCCCTGGGTCCCGACCCGGAAAGCCGCCAGCTGCACGATGCGCTCATCGGCGCGAGAGCGTGGCTCAGCCATGGGCTTTCCCCTTCGGTGCCGCCTCCGCCAGCAGATCCTCGGAAAGCAGCGCGCCGATGTGGAGCAGGGTGATCATCTCCCCTTCGTGCCGCCCCACGCCCAGAAGGTGATCGCTCTCGCCGCGGCCGAACACCGCGGGCGGCGGCTCGATCTGATCGGAGCGAAAGCGCACCACCTGCCGCACCTCGTCCACCAGCAGTCCGATGGGCTCTTCCTCCGTGCGCACGATCAGCACCCGGTTCCGCCGCTCGCGCGGGCCTTCGGGAAGCTTCAAGCGCCGGCGGAGATCGATGATCGGCACCACCGTGCCCCGGAGCGAGAGCACGCCCAGGATCACCGGCGGCACGCGGGGCACCGGGGTGATGGGAGGCGGCTTGATGATCTCGCGAATGTGTTCGATGGGGATGGCGAAATCTTCCTCCGCCAGCCGAAAGCTCAGAAATTCCCTCTGGTCCAGCGAGCCGCGGGCCACGGCGGGCCCCAGGGCCGGCGCGCCGGCCTCGCCCTCGTCGACCGGATCGGCCGATTCGGCGAAGAAATCTTGCAGCACACTCTGGAAAGCGTCCTCCGCCTGCGCGGCTTCGGCGGGCAATGCGGACTCGCGCTCTTTCGATCCTGTGTTCGCCATGGCGATTCCCTGCCCGGTCACTCCCGCGCCAGCGCCTCCTCGATCAATTCGCCCACGTCCAGCACCAGCACCGTCTGCTGGTTGGCCAGGTGGGCGGCGCCGGCGATCCCCGGCACCCGCGCCAACAGGCGGCCGAGCGACTTGATCACGATGTCCTGCTGGCCCTGCACCGCGTCCACCACCAACCCCATCCGGTTCTGGGCCAGGCCCACCACCACCACGAAAAGGCTCTCCGGAGCCGGCGCCGCTCCGTCGAGGCGGAACAGGTCCGCGAGGCGGATCAGCGGCAGCGTGCCCCCGCGCAGCTCGATCACCAGCCGCTGCTCGATGGTGCGGACCTTGGCGGCCGGAATATTCAGGATCTCCAGCACCGAGTTCAGCGGAATGGCGTACACCGACTGGCACACCCGCACGATCAGAGCCCGGATGATGGCCAGGGTGATGGGCAGGGTGATGGAGAAGCGAGTCCCCTGACCGGGCGTGAAATCCAGATCGATCATGCCGCTCAGGTTGGCGATGTTGGTCTTCACCACGTCCAGGCCCACGCCGCGCCCGGAGATTTCGGTCACTTGCCTGCTGGTAGAAAGGCCGGGCAGGAAGATCAAGTTCATGCGATCGCGCGCCGACATGTCGGCCAGCCGCTCCCGGTCCACCAACCCCTTGTCCACGGCCACCTGGCAGATGCGGTCCAGGTCCAGGCCCCGGCCGTCGTCGGCGATCTCGATCACCACGTGGTTGCCCTTCTGGTAGGCATTGATGCGAATGGTTCCGGTGGATGGCTTGCCGACGGCGGCACGCTCCGCGGGCTCCTCGATGCCGTGGTCGATGCTGTTGCGCAGGATGTGCATGAGCGGATCGGCCAGATCCTCCACCAGCAGCTTGTCCAACTCGGTGTCGGCGCCGCGAATGGTGAGATCGACTTCCTTGCCCGCGGCCCGCGAGAGCTTTCGCACCATGCGCGCCAACTTGTCGAAATTCTGCCCCAGCGGCACCATGCGCACTTCCATGATACCGTTCTGCAGTTCGTTGAGCTTGCGTTCGAAGGAGCGGGCCTCCTTGAACAGCTCGACCGCCAGACCGGTGAAGCCGCGCTCGATCTTGAGCTGGTCCGATATGGCCTGGATCGCGGTGCGCACCAGCACCAGCTCGCCGACGATGTTCATCAGGTGGTCGAGCTTGCGGATATCCACGCGCACCGTCTGGCTGACGCTGCGCAGGCTGGCATCGCCGTCTCCCGACGAGGGAGGTTCATCGCCCGAACCGCCGCCTCTCTCGGCCGGCGCCGCGGCAGGGGCGGGCGTCCCGGGGCCGGCCGGAGCCGGCGCGGACGGGGGCGGGGGCGGGGTCCCTGGCGTCGCCTCGGGGATCGGCGCGCCGTCCTTGCGACCGATGGCCTGCACCCGGATGCCGGGGCCCTCCACGCGCTCCCGCAGGGTGTCCAGGCTCGCCTCCGAGCCCACGATCAGCTCGAAATCGATGCGCTGCCCCGCCGACGGCTCGGAACTGGGCAGGGTGGTGATGACCTCGCCCAGGCTCTTGAGCTCCGCGGTCAGACGGGACAGCCCCTCGTCGAAATTGACCAGGTCGAACGAAGCGTGGATCCGGTACAGGCGGAGGCCCTGGCGCAGGTTGTCCACCAGGCGGTATTCCTCGTACTCGGTGAGCACCGCGAGCACCGAGGACGGTATGTCCACCTCGGCCAGCGGATTGGGCGCCGTCTCGCGCGCTCCCGACTTCTGCGCGTTTTCGATGGCCTTCTGCAGCGCCACCAGGTCTTTTTTGGGGACCTTGGCTCCGCCGCCCGCCTCGACGATCAGGCGGTTGAAGACTTCCACCGACTCGAAGAGCACGTCGATGATGCTCTCTCCCGCATCGACCCGGCCCATGCGCAGGCTGTCGAGCAGGTTCTCGAGATTGTGGGCCATGTCGGCCATGCGCCGGACGCCGAACATGCCCGACAATCCCTTGAGCGAATGGGCCGCGCGAAAGACGCGGTTGAGCAGGTCCGGGTCCCGCCGCTTGCGCTTGCACAGGTCGTCCAGTTGCAGCACATCGCGGTTGAGGTTTTCGACGATCTCCTGGGCTTCGGACAGAAACTCGGAAAGGGCCTTGTCCCCGGCGGCGTCGACGGTTTCCGCCATGCCGGCTCCTCAGGCGATGCCCAGGTAGCGCTGGACCAGATCGCGCAACTGGGCCGGGGCGAACGGTTTGACCAGGTAGGCGCTGGCTCCCAACGCCAGACCCCGCTCCCGATCTCTCTGGCTGGACTCGGTGGAGATGATGATGAGCGGCACCGCGGCGTAGCGCGGATTTTCGCGGATGAAGCGGATGAGTTCCAGGCCGTTGATGTCCGGCATGTTGATGTCGGTGATGATGAGATGGAACTGCTTGCGCGGAAGCTCCTTGAGCGCGTCGAAGCCGCAAGCCGCTTCCGTCACCGCGATCCCCTCGATTTCTTCGAGGGTGGAGGCGATCAAGGCCCGCATGGCGCCGCTATCTTCCACGACCAGGACGTCCCAACCCACGGCCACCTCCCGGCCCGCCCGGCGCCCCGAGGCTCGTCGGCCCGCGCCGCGCTCATTGCCGCCATTTTTTCGCAATTTATTGAAAAGTCAAGGAATCCCATGCCCGGTCCGCCTCGGACCATGGAAAATTGCCAAAGGCGTCGAGCCCTGATACACCGTGGCCCAGGAGGCATTCATGCGCCTGGCCGTGGGCATCGTTTCGTCGGGTCTGGACAGCTTGCTGTCCATGCACCTTGTGCGCCGCATGGGCTTCGATGTGCTCGCGCTGCACTTCGTCACCGGTTTCGAGGCGGCCCTGGTCCGGCGCCTGCGCGCCGATCCGGACGCACCCCTCGAGCCGCCCGGTCCCCTGGCGCGGGCCGCGGCCCAGACCGGCAGCGAGGCCCGGGCGGTGGACATCCGCGAGGAGTTCCTGCGCCTGCTGATCGAACCGCCCCACGGGTTCGGAAGCCACATGAACCCCTGTCTGGACTGCAAGATCGGCATGTTGCGCCATGCCCGGCGGATCATGGAGGAGCGCGGCGGAGAGCTGGTGTTCACCGGCGAGGTGCTGGGCCAGCGACCCATGAGCCAGCACCGCCAGGCGCTCGACCTCATCGAGCGCGAGTCGGGACTTTCCGGCCGGCTGTTGCGCCCGCTGTGCGGCCGGCTGCTCCCCGCCACCGAGGCCGAGCGGAGCGGGCTGCTGTCGCGCGACGCCCTGCTCTCCATCCGCGGGCGCTCGCGCAAGGAACAGATGGCCCTGGCCCGCGAGGTCGGCCTGACCGACTACCCGACGCCGGCCGGCGGCTGCCTGCTCACCGATCCGGGATACGCAACCCGCGTCCGGGCGCTGATGGAGCGCCGACCCGGCCGGATGCTGCGTCTCGCCGACCCGCTGCTGCTGTCGCTGGGGCGGCACGCGACCCTGCCGGGCGGCGGCTTCGCGGTCATCGGCCGCAACCAGGAAGAAAACCTTTGTCTGGAGCGCTTCGCCGCCGCCGGCGCCCTGTGCGAGGCGCGCGATGCGCCCGGCCCCACCACCTGGATCGAGGCTCCCTTCTCATCGGCCGACCTCGAGGCGGCGGCCCGGCTCACCGCCTGGTACGGCAAGGGGCGGACCCTGCCCCGCGTCACCGTGGCCGGACGGAACGCGGATGGCGGTTCTTTTTCGCTGGAGGTGGCGCCGGCGTTTCCCGCGGATTGCCGGCTGCTCGGCGAGCCCTAGCCATCGGTACAACGGCCGCATGCGATGGGCGCTCGCGCATCACGCGAGTCGACCCGGGCCCGGATGCTCACAGGGTCGAGAGTTCGGCCTGGAGCACCTCGAACAGCCCCTGGGGGTAGAAGAACAAAAAACTCTGGATTCCGACCGTGACCACGTCGCCGTCGAAGAGCACGCTCGGCTTGCCCACCACCAGGCGGTTGCCGTTCACCAGGGTGCCGTTCATGGAGGCCAGATCCTGCACCACCCAGGTGCCGGTGCGCGCGTCCCGTTGGAATACCGCGTGGCGCGCGGAGACGGTGTCGTCGCGCAGGCAGATGTCGTTCTCCGGTGCCCGGCCCACGCGCACCTGGTCGGGAGGGCCGAGCCGGACCTGGCGCAGCAGATACACCGGCAGTTGATGGCCACGCCGGATCAGTTCGCGGGCCAGGGGCGCCTTGGTGCGCAGGTCGGTCAGCCGCGTCTGCCCCTGCTGGAACGGGCTGAACGAACGCGCCGACTCCCCGATCAGGACCGGCACATCGATCCGGCAGCAGAACGTCTCGCGAGACTGGCCCACCGCCTCGCGAATGAGGTCCTGCATGAGGGTGGCAGCCGGATCGGCCATGGGCATACGCTCCCGACGCCATTTGCGTTCCGGGGCTCTCTCCCGGATCATTGCACGAACAGAAAATCCCTCTCCTCGACCCGGCCCACCCGCTGCAACGCCTGCCGGATCAGAGGCCGCGCCCCCGGTGAGCCGACCGCGCCCAACAGAAAGGGTGCGCCCTCGTCCCGCGCGGCATCGGGGTCCCGCACTGGAATCCCGAGCCGGTATCTTCCGATCTTTTTCGGGTCGATGTCGATAAAAAAATGCACCCGCCGGCCGGCCGCGATCAACCAGCGCGCCCAGCTTTGGCCGTTCTGACCCGCGCCCCAGACGGCCAGGTCCCGGACCTGGGCCAGCGGACCGTCGAGCAGGAAGCGAAGCTTCATCTCCCGGTGCCGCTCGAGCGCATAGCGATCGTCCCGCAGCGAGGCCCGCGACGGCGAGTGGCGCCAGAAGAGCAGGCATTCGGGCACCTTGTCGAGCCGTTCCCCCGCCTCCAGCATGCGGAGCCAGAGGTCGTAGTCCTCCGGCCAGTCGCGGTCGCGGTAGCCGCCGGCGCGCGCCACCGCCTCCGCGCGCAGCATCACCGAGGGATGGACCAGCGGGCTCTCCACGTATCGCTCGCGCCGGATGTCGTCGCAGGCGACGAGCTGGTTTTGCCACTGTTCGTAGCGGAGCCATCCCTGGCGCAACCGCCCGCGGGGAAAGAGGCGCACCCGGCAACCCGTGCCCGCCAGGCGCCGGTTCTGCGCCAGATGGGCCGCCTGCAGTTCCAAGCGGTGCGGGTGGCACACGTCGTCCGCGTCCATGCGCGCCAGCAGAGCGCCGCTCGCCTCGGTCCGGGCGTGCTCCAGGGCCGCCACCAGCCCTCGGCCGGGATTTTGCAGCACCCGCAGACGCCCATCGCGCCGGGCATGACGGCGCAACACCTCGAGGCTGCCATCGCGCGAATGGTCGTCCACCGCCAGGATCTCGAAATCCGAAAACGTCTGCCGCTCGAGCGAGCGCAGCGCCGCCGGCAGTGTGGCCGCGGCGTCGCGCACCGGCAGCAGCACGCTGATCGCGCAGCTCACGAGTCTTCGCTCGGGGGACCGCCCTCGTCGTCGCGCTCGGCGCCCAGCTTGCGATAGATGGTCCGGGTGGCCACGCCGAGCAGGCGGGCGGCCAGTTGTTTGTCCTGTCCGGTGGCGTCCAGAGTGGCGCGCAGGAGCGCCATCTCCGCCTGCTCGAGGGTGGTGCCCACCGGCAGGAACACGCCCCGTTCCGAGCCGGCGACGGTCCGCGCCTCGCCGGCGCCCTCTCCCCGCAGACCGTCCGGCAGGTCGTCCAGATCGATCACCGCGTCGCGGGACAGGACCACCGCGCGTTCGATCACGTTCTCCAGCTCGCGCACGTTCCCCGGCCAGGCGTGGCGGCACAAGGCGTCCATGGCGCGGGCGGTGATGGCCTCGATGGGCCGGGCGTTCTTGGCCCCGTACCGGCGCAGGAAGAAATTGGCGAGCAGCGGCACGTCCCCCGGACGGTCGCGGAGCGGCGGCACCGGGATGGAGACCACGTTCAGGCGGTAGAAGAGATCCTCGCGGAACCGGCCTTCCTTCACCAGCGCCGCGAGGTCGCGGTTGGAGGCGGCCACCACACGCAGATCCACCCGGATGGGCTCGCTGCTTCCCAGGCGCTCGAACTCGCCCTGTTGCAACACCCGCAGCAGCTTGACCTGGGTGGCCAGGCTCATCTCCCCCACCTCGTCCAGGAACAAGGTGCCCCCATGAGCCGCCTCGAAGCGCCCCTCGCGGCGCCGATCCGCGCCGGTGAAGGCCCCGCGCTCCGCCCCGAACAGCTCGCTTTCGAGCAGCGTCTCCGGCAGCGCGGCGCAGTTCACCGCCACGAAAGCACGGTCGGCCCGCGGGCTGAGCCGGTGCACCGCGCGCGCCAGCAGCTCCTTGCCGGTGCCGCTCTCGCCGAGCAGGAGCACCGTGGCCGATGACGGGCCGGCCTGGCGGATGATGTCCAGGGTGCGCCGCAACGCCTCGCTCTGGCCGATGATGTCGGCGGGCCGCACCAGCGAGAGCTCCTCGCGCAGGGCGCGGTTTTCGACCAGGAGCTTCTGTTTCTGAAGCGCCTGCTGCACCACCTTGACGATCATCATCCGCTTCAGCGGCTTGGTCACGAAATCGTGGGCGCCCTGCTTCATGGCCTCCACGGCGCTTTCCACGGTGCCGTAGGCCGTCATCACCACGATCTCGGTCTCCGGAGAGAGGGCGCGGCAGGCGCGCAGCAGCTCGTGCCCGTCCATGCCGGGCATGACCAGGTCGGTGAGCATGAGGTGGACGTGGTTCTGGCGCAGCAGCTCGAGAGCCTGTTCGCCCGAGGTGGCGCACAGCAGGTGGTACCCCTCGCGCTCGAAGATCTTGCGCAGGCTCTCGAGGTGGGCCTCCTCGTCGTCCACCAGGAGCAGCGTCTTTTCGCTGTCGTTGTCCGCCACCGGATCACTCCTGGACCGGCTGGAACAGAAGATCCAGGTTGATCTCGTCGGCGAGCTCCGACAGGGCGTCCTTGACCGTCTTGAGCTGGACCTCTTGCGGAACCAGAAGCTTCATCTTGATGGAGGAGACGGTGGTCCCGCTGAGCGGCGCCGGGGCCAGGTGGGCGTCCAGGGTCTCGATGTTGACCTGGAAGCGCTTGAGGATCTCGCTGAGCCGGGCCAGGATGCCGGGGGCGTCCATGGCCACCACCTCGAGCCGCACCGGCAGCGCCGGAGGGCGCGGGGCCGCGGCCGGGTTGGCGGCGTCGAACACCATGGCCCGGAGCGCGGAGGCCTGTTCGAAGACGGCCAGCTCGTTGCGCAGCCGGGTCACGTCCGCCGCCTCGCCGGAAAACAGCGCGATCAGCGCGAACTGGCCGCCCAGCACCGCCATGCGGCTGTCCTCGAGATTGCAATTGTGGACGAACAAGAATCGGCTCACGTCGTAAACGATGCCCGGCCGGTCGGACCCCGATGCCGAGAGAATGGCGTACGCTTTCATGCCGGACCTCCCACCGTCTGTACACGGCGCGTTCAGGCTACGGAAGGACAGTCGCAACTGTCAAGTGCCGCCGGCAGCGAAAGAAGAAACGCTTTATGCGACTGTATCCTGTTTCGGCCCGATCTGGCACTATTATCTCGCATGAGGTTTCGACCGCGGCTCTTCTGGCTGTTCTGGCTCGGACTCGGCGCCTGCCACCCGGATCGCCCGCCGGGGTGGACCGACGCCACCCATGGTCCGGGCGCCGCGCCGAACTACGCCTTCCTCTTCGACGACACCCGGGTCCGCCGCCTCGACATCCGCATCGCCCCGGACGTTCACCGGGCCATGCAGGCGGATCTGGAGAAGTACCGGCAAGCCCCCGAAGGCCCGCTGGCCGCCGGCGATCCCATCTGGGTGCCCGTCGAGGTGGAGCTCGAGGGGGTGGTCTTTGGGCACGTGGGCATGCGCTACAAGGGCAACTCGTCGCTGAAGTCCGCCGTCGCCGAGGGGATCCGCAAGCTCGCCTTCCGCCTCGACTTCGACAAGTTCGAGGACGACTATCCCTCCATCCGCGACCAGCGGTTTTACGGCTTTTCCGAGATGACCTTCTCCAATGCGTTCAAGGATCCATCGCTCATCCGCGACAAACTGGCGGCGGACATCTTTCGCCGCGGGGGCGTGCCGGCGGCGCGGGGGGCCTTCGTGCGGGTGCATGTCGACTTCGGCGAGGGGCCGGTGTACTTCGGCCTGTACACCATGATCGAGGATCCCGCCGACCGGATGCTGGCGGCGCAATTCGGCTCCGGCGGAGGAAACCTCTACAAGCCCGAGCCGATGCAGGGGCCGGACAGCGGGGGCGCGAGCTTCGCGGCCTTCGTCGAGCAGGATTTCGACAAGCAGACCAACCCGGAGTCGGGCTACGCGGACGTCGAGGCGGCCATCGCGGCCCTGAACGCCCCCGTCTCGGATCCGGCGGCCTGGCGCGAAGGGCTGGAAGCAGTGTTCGACGTGCCCGGGTTCCTGCGCTGGCTGGCCATCAACCAGACCATGGAGAACTGGGACAGCTACCTGTGCATCCCGCACAACTACTACCTGTACGCCGACCCGGGGAACGGCGGGCGGCTCACCTGGATCCCCTGGGACCTCAACGAGGCCATGCTGCACCGCACCGGGCGCTGCAACCCACAGACGCTGGCCTGGTCGGTGCTGCTCGACGAGGCGGATCAGCGGCGGCCGCTGGTGCGGCGCCTGCTCGACGATCCGGTCTACCGGCAGGCCTACCGCGACGAGCTTCTTTCAGCGATCTCCATGGCCTTCGAGCCGGGGTGGGTGCAACAGACGGCCCGCGCCTACCACGACCGGGTGGCGCCATTCGCCGTGGGCGCGGAAGGCGAGGCGGCGCCGTACACCTTTCTCAAGGACGCCGCGGAGTTCGAGACCTCCCTAGACGGGCCGGGCGGCACGCCGCTCAACCCCCATGTCCAGGCGCGGGTCGACTTCGTGCGCCAGGCCCTGGGCCTGTGAGCGGGGGCGGCCATGAAAACGACCCTGCCCATGCTGCTGACTCTGGCCCTGGCGCTCCCGGCCGCGGCGGGCCAGGACTTCCAGCTATGGAGCGAGGCCGGCATCCGGGCCAGGCTCGCCAAGAAGTGGCGGGTCGAGTTCAATGGGCACCTGCGCCTGGAGAAGAACCTTACCGCCGTGGACTCCCTCATGCCCGAGCTGGCGGTCTCCTGGCGGGCGGCGAAGTTCCTCCGGCTGGAGGCCGGCTTTCGCGCCATCGCCGAGCCCATCGAGAGCCTGGAGGACACCTACCTCGAGTCCTGGTATCGGTTCTTCGCGGGGGCGCAGCTTCAGCACCGGCTGAAACCGGTCACGTTGAAGGCCCGGCTGCGCCTCGAGGAGGAATTCGGCTGGCCCTGGAGCCAAGGTGAGGCGCTGACGCGCAAGCACACGGTGCGAAACCTCCTCGGCGCCAAGATCCGGCTCTCCGGCGGATTCGCGCCGAACCTCTCGGCGGAGCTCTTCCTGCGCATCGACGACCCCGACGGGGCGCTGCACAAGTGGCGGGCCACGGCGGGGCTGGACTGGGAACTCGGCCGCCACACGCTGTCGCTCTTCTATCGCATCGAAGACCCCCTGGGAGACACCGAGGATCCCACGCGCCACATCCTCGGGACCGGATATCATTACTCCTTCTGAGGCCAGCGCCCTGAAGATCCACCGGGTCCGCCGGCGATCGTTCGCTGGCATGCCGGACCTTTTGCGCCCGTGCACGCACGGTTGGGCCATGAAAGCGCCGCCACCGGCGCCGGGCCAAGGTCAGCATGGCGGTGGCCCGGCCGAGCGACATCTGGTAGGGTTGCGACATGGCGAGGTGACGGATGCGGCGTCCTCTCCAAAGAATGTCGCAGTTTCTCTTTCTGGCGGCGGTGACCACCGTGGGGTGGGCGGGGTGCTCCGCCGAGCCGGACTTCCGGTGGAAGATCTTCAGCTACCAGATCCCGAGCGGCCTCGAGAACACCTCCACCGGCGACTTCTACCAGCCCAGCCTGATCTACGAATCCATCCCGGTCCATCCGCGCTACACCCACGCGCTCACCTTCCAGATCACCCCCATGTTGCCACCGCGGCTGGAAGCGCTTCCCTCCCAGGGGCCGCTGCTTTTGTACTCGGACGATCTCGATGTGCTGGTGTTCTCGCCGCTGGACCATTTTTTCGAGAGCCTGATCACCTTCGAAGACGGGGCCATCGGGACCGGGCTCCAGGGAGACCTGGAGGCCATCCCTGCCGGCATGCGGCACCGCTTCCTGCTGGTGAGCGGGCGCGGCATCCAGGCCACGCTGAGCCTGTGGGGCCAGATCATGCGCGCCGAGCACCATCGTTCGCGCAGCGATCGGTACGCGGACCGCGGCCTGTCTCACCTGGGGTACTGGACCGACAACGGGGCCTACTATTACTACGCCAAGGAGCCCGGCATGACCGAGGAGCAAACGCTGCTCGCGATCCTGGCCGAGGCCCGAGAGAAGGACATCCCCTACGGCTACCTGCAGCTCGACTCTTGGTGGTACTTCAAGCAGCCGGGCGGGTCGGCGGCGGCGCCCTGGCTCGGCCTGATCCGCTGGGAGCCGCAGCCCGAGATGTTTCCCGCGGGCCTTTCGGCCTTCCAGGCCGCGGCGAACCTGCCCATCGTGGCCCACAACCGCTGGTTCGCGCCCACGAACGCCTACCGCGATCTCGACGACTTCGTCGAGGAAGGTGACTTCGCCCTGCCGCTCGGCCGCGCGGTGTTCGACCGGATCTTGCGAGAGGCGCAGGCCTGGGGCCTCGTCACCTACGAACAGGACTGGCTGGCCAATCAGTTCTGGGGGCTTCGCTACCTCCGCGCCGGGGTCGGCCGCGCCGAGCGCTGGATGTCGAACCTGCACGCGGCGGTGGAGGCGCAGAATCTCACCATGCAACTGTGCATGGCATCGCCGGCCCACCTGCTCGACGCACTGGACCGTCCGGCGGCCACCAGCATCCGCACCTCGATCGACTACACGCCGTCCATCTCCAAGGAATCCTACTGGCCCCAGTTCTTCACCGTGGCCATGCTGGCCTGGGAGGTCGGGCTGCTGCCGTTCAAGGACACCTTCCGCACCACCGAGGCCCATCCCCTGGCCGAGGCGCTGATCTCGGCGCTCAGCGCGGGCCTGGTGGGCCCCGGCGACGCATTGGGGACCGTGGACGCCGAGCTGCTCCTTCGCACCTGCCGCCGGGACGGGGTGCTGCTCAAACCCGACCGGCCTGCCTTTCCCCTGGACGCGATGTTCCTGCCTCACGAGCGGCCGTTCACCGTCCTCTCCGGGTCGGAGCGGGAGGGCCTGGGGCGCTGGCTGTACCTGGCGGCCTTCCACCTGGCCAGCGGTCACCCCCAGCGCACCGCCGAAGACCGGCTGTGGGTGGGCATCCAGTACGGGGACACGGATGCCGGGCGGATGTTCGTCTATCCGGAGACGGTGCGCGACTTCTCGCTCTCGCTTGCCGAGCTGGGTGCCACAGGACCGATGGTGGCCTACGACTGGCGCAGCAAGGAAGCATACCGGGTCGAGGGCGAGTTCGATCTGCCGCGCATCGAAGACCACTACGACGTTGGCTACCTGGTGCTCGCGCCCGTTCTCGACAATGGCCTGGCGCTCATCGGCGAGACCGGCAAGTTCGTCACCCTGGCCGACCGGCGCTTCTCCGAGATCGAGGTGGCGGGCGACGCCATCCGGCTCTCTCTGGAAGGCGCACCGGGCGAGGAAGTCGTGGTGCGGGCCTTCGACGCCACGGCGAACGCCTGGCTCCCCGACGCGACCATCCGCATCGATGAGACCGGCCGCGGCCAGGGGCGCATCGGGCGCTGAGCGCGCCGACCACCGGCCCCGGATTTGCACCCGGTCTGCGCCTTATGAGTGGGTCGTTTCGGCTTGCTTCGGACAGCGTGAAAAGGCCGATCTCCTACAGACCAGAAACGCAAAAAACCCGCTTGGGGAGCGGGTTTGCTGCGTGTTTCAAGTACATGCCGGCGGAGGGAATCGAACCCACATGGTATTGCTACCGCGGGATTTTGAGTCCCGTGCGTCTGCCAGTTTCGCCACGCCGGCAAAACGGAAACCGTTGTTACCAAGGAAGGCAGGCGCCGGTCAAGGAGTAACTTCGCCTGGCCTTTCGGCCAGGGTGCCAGAAACCCTTCAAGATGCTATGCGGGGTTCTATTCTGATTGATAGCGATATACCAGCGCGCAGTTGCGGTTGGCTCCCATCTCGGTGCCCACCGCCCACACGTCCGTACTCGAACTGCCGTGCACGGCCTTGAACATGCGTAGGTACGGGCTGCCGATGGTCTGGTGGGTGACCTCGTCCCAGCCCTTGCCGTCGAAGTGGGCGATGGCGCCGGGGATGCCGACTCCCCAGATGTCGTCGCTTCGCGCGCCCCAGAGATCGCTCAACTCTCCCACGAAGTCTCTGTTTTCGAAGATCCTCCATTGCGCTCCATCCCAGTGGGCCGCCTCTTCGCTCTCGGCCACGACCCAGACGTCGTTGCCAGAAAAGCCGAACACATCGCCGTCTCCGCCCCAGACGTCGAGCTCGACCTCCTCCCAGGTGCTGCCGTCGAAATGACAGGTGCCGAAGGTCCCCTGGGTCCAGATGTCGCTTTCGGAAAAACCGAAAATCGACGCGTTCGAGCTGCAGGGAGTCTGGGTACGGGTCCAGGTGCTTCCATTCCAGCGCAAGACAACCGCGCTGTCGCCGACGATCCACAGCCGATCGGGTGCAAGCCCCCAGATCGCCGTGGCATCCTGCAACCCCTGGGCTTGTAGGTCTGTCGCCGTCCAATCGCTCCCATCCCAGTGCAACAAGGTGTGACCGCCGGCGAGCCACAGATCATCCGGCGCGAATCCCCAGATGGCCGTGAACCCGGAATAGGAACCCGTGGGCTGCTGTATCCAGTCCGTCCCATCGAAACGGTAAACATTCTGTCCCACGACCCAGACGTTGTCCGGCCCGAACACCCACAGGTCATTGAGCGAGTAGATGTTTTCGAAGGATTTGACTTCGCGCCAGGGACTGCTGCCCGAACACCCGCACGCGGCGGACAACATGATCAACGAGAACGTGGCCCTTACTGCTTTCATCAACGGCTCCCTTCACTCTGTCGACAAAACGTCACGGCCCTCACCCCACACCACGCTCTACCCTGGCGCCACGCGCTTCGCAATACCACCCCAGGCACCGACTAGCCTTCCGTCAGCATGTTCAGGGCCTCGGTCAGGGCTTCCGGCGCCTGCAACCCCGCCAGCGCCCGCGCCCCTTCCTGGAAGCCCTCGAGTGCGTTGAAGTGCCGGTCGAACGGCTCGCCCTTGTTGGTGGGCACCAGGAAGATGTGGGTGTGCGGGATGCGCCGCCCGCGGGCGTAGAGCGAAACGAACTCCGGCTGGAACGCCTTCATGATCTTCTGGGCGGTGGCGCGCGCCAGTGCGAACAGGTCGGCCGTCTCCGCCTCGTCGAGATCGTGCCACCAGGGGACGTGCCGGCGCGGCAAGACCAGGCAGTGCCCGCGGGCATAGGGCTGGATGTCCAGGATGGCCACCGCCCGCTGGTTCTCGCCGACGATGTAGCCAGGGGCCGCGCCCTGGATGATCCGGCAAAAGACGCACTCGCTCTTTGGGTTCGTCGCCATCGCCTGTCTCCCTTCTCGTCCTGGGCCGGAGGATGCGGCAGGCGGGACAGCGGGTCAAGAGCGGGACGGTTGACCCGGAGCCGCGGCCCAGGGTAGCTTCGCCGCTCGAAAGATGTCCCCAAGGGCACGAGCGGATTTGCCAGACATGAGACCTTCTCCCCGCAGGTTCTTTGCAACCATCCTCCTCGGTTGCGCGGCTACGGCGATTCTGACCTTCTGCTCACGCCATGACGGCACCAGCGAACGTCGCGATCCGTCGCCGACCGCCAAGCGGGTAGAGCTTCCCCGCGACGACGGGCCCCACGAGTCGTCTCTGCTCGAGTGGTGGTACTGGGCGGGCCACCTGCGGACGGACGGCGGCCGCCGGTTCGGATTCCACCTGGTTTTCTTCGAGGCCCGACCGCTCGGGGTGCCGTTTCGCGTGACCCACTTCGCCATCGCCGACTTGCAGGAGGGACGCTTTCGCTTCCGGGTCGAGCGGGAGCGCCGGCCGGCCACCGGCCCGCGCACCGGGATCGAGCTGGCCCATGGCGACCTTTCGGCGCGAGCGGCGGCTGGGAAACACCTTTTGGCCGGACGGGTCGAGGACTTCCGGCTGGACCTGGAGTTGGCCGAGACAAGACCCCCGGTGCTGCACCACGAGAACGGCTTCATCGCCTACGCCTTCGGCGGGCACGCCTACTACTACTCGCGAACTCGCATGGAAGCCCGCGGCGTTCTGCGTGTGAGCGGGCAGGAGCTGCCCGTGAGCGGCAGCGCCTGGTTCGACCATCAATGGGGCGACATGGGACGGGTCTTCGATCAAGGCTGGGACTGGTTCGGCCTCCATCTCGACGACGGCCGCGACATCATGGTCTTTCGCATGCGCGTCGCGGGGGAGGAGCGGCTGCGCGGCGGGACGCGGGTTCCCGCGGATGGTCCGGCGGTCCGACTCTCAACGGACGAGATCGCCATCGAACCCGAGGAGACATGGAAGAGCCCGCACACCGGCTGTGTCTACCCGCGGCGCTGGCGCATCCGCGCGCGGGGCGAGGAGTTCGTGCTCGCGCCGCTGCTCGAGGATCAGGAGATCCCGACCAGCGTGCCGGTGTACTGGGAGGGCATGGCCGAGGTGAGCGGCGCCGCCACCGGCGCGGCCTTCATCGAGCTCAACGGGTACTGCCGCTGATGCGCAAGAGCCCGACCCGGACGCCCCGCTTCACCGGCGCTCGTCGCTCTTCTGGATGTACTCGATCAGGGTGGGCCGGTTGCGCAGCCGCGCACGCGCCTCGCGGGCCCGCTTGAGGTTGACCCGGAAGTACACCCACAGGCGCACCACCAGCACGCTGGACACGATGTAGAGAAACTGCGCCGAGACGGGTTCGTTGAGCAAGGCATAGCTGTTGACGTGCAGCGCCCCGCCGATGCCCATCCCCATGCCGATGCCGGTTGTCGTGCGGACCCAGTTCCTCCGCTCCGGTTTGCCCGAGACCGTGGTGGTGGCCCAATCCAGCACCGCTGGAAGCGGCATGAGCATCAAGATCCCCCACTCCGCCCAGGCGGGCCAGCGGCCGGTGAGCTGTCCCACCCCGAGCGTCAGCAGCATGGCCGGAATGATCCCCAGGCAGCGGGCGCACAGCGCCACGTCCCGGCTCCCCAGCCGGAACCGATAGCACAGGTGCCAACGGTCCACGGTGTGGTGGGACAGGAGCAGCGACAAGAATCCCTGCCGCTCGAGATGGTAGGCTTCCGGCCCGTCGCTCACGGACATCACCGTTCCAGTTCGGCCAGGGCGAAGGAAGCGGCCTGGGCGGCCAGGCGGCAGCTTCCGGACGCCGCGGCGCGAAGCGCATCCTTCACCGTCGCATCGCCCACGCGGGAGAGCGCCCAGGCGGCCGCCGCTTTCACCCGGCAGTCGCGGTCGTTCTGAAGCGCGCCCAGCAGGTTTCCCAGCAGACCAGGGAAGCGCTTTCGCCCGATGGCCCACAGGGACTCGCGCCGGACCTCCGCCTCGCCGTCTCCCAGCGCTCCCAACAAATGGCTCGCGACCGAGTCGGGAACATCGCCGAGCGCCCGGGCCGCCGCCGCCCGCACCGAAGGGCTGGCGTCGCCGCTCAGGGCCGCCGCCAGCGCGTTCGCCGCACCGGGACGATGCAGCGCGCCCAGCGCCAGCGCCGCCTCCCGCCGCACGCCCTCGTCGGCGTCGCCGGCCAGCGCCGTCTGGAGCGCCCCCTGCCCCGCCGCGGAGCGCAGCTCGCCGAGCGCGACGGCCGCCGAGCGCCGCGCCTCGGGCACGGCCCCGGCGTCGCCGAGAACGCCCGCCGCCGCCGCCGCCGCGCCGGAGCCCTGGTCCATCCGCCGCAACAACCAGGCCGCGGTGCGGGCCACGTCCGGCTCGGGGTGCGAGAGCAGCGCCGTGGCCGGCACCACCGCCTGAGAGGGACGGTAGCTGTCCAACTGGTACAGCGCCCGGATCAGGATCCCCGGCCCGAACCGCTCCGCGTCCAGCGCCTGGACGGGATCGGTGGGAATGTCACCCTGGGCCCGGACCGCCGGTGCCCAGATCACGAGCGCCAGCAGCAGCCCCCCCAGCGGCGCCATCCAAGACCGCGGCGTGATACAGCCATGCGGCACGGACCGGCGGGAAGGAGCAGAGAAATCGTTCATGCGGCGTTCAATCTAGCGCGGCCAGCCGCTACAGGCAAGACACATGGACCGGTCCCGGCACCCCCGCCGGTGTTCGAGATTCGATGCGGGCCATCGAGACATCGGCCAACCCGAGGAGGGACAGCGGGGCGATGCCTAGCGAGGGAGGAACTGGCTGAGTTCCGCGTCCGGCACCTGGTCGCGGCCGTCGGGGGAGACGACAATGGCCAGGTTGTTGCCCACCACCACCGTCACCCGCTCGCCGAGCGCCAGGATGCGCTTGAGCTTGGCCGAGCGCTGCACCAGCGAAAAATAGGCCGCGCCCATATACTTGACGTTCAGCGTCTTCATCGAGGAGGTGTAGGCCGCGTCCACCCAGCCGCCGCCCTGGAAGCGGAAGGTGCGGCCCTCGACGTAGCGGATGCCGGCGGCGTCGTCGGCCTCGTCGCGCGGCGCCTCGGCCTCCTTGAGGTCCTTTACCGCATCGGCCATCTGCACCGCATCCGCGCCGCTCTCGGCACGCACGGAGGAGGCGCTGGCCTTGGCCATGACCTTGGCGCGTTCGGCCCTGCGCTGGTAGTCCAAGGTCGCATCCGCCGCCGGCGGCGCGGCGGGCACCGGCGTGGCGGTCCCGCCGCGCGGCGCGCCGTCTCCCTTGCCGGCGCTCTGCATGCGCTCCTCCATCATGAGCGGCCGGCGCGGCGGCGCGGGCCGGGGACGCGGCTCGCCTGCCACCATCTGCGGCGTGTCCTCGGTGACCAGGTACGAGGTGTACGGCGTCACGATGCCGTAGCGTTTGGAGAGCGCAATCACCTCGTCCACCAGCTCCTTGCGCTCGCCGCCCTGGCGGATGTTGTCGAGCAGGTAGCCGATCTTACGGGTGGCCCACAGCCGCGGGATGAAGGCGTTGTCGCGGGCTTCCTTGGGGAAGGCGCCCTCGAAGGTGAAGGACTTGTCCTTGCCGCCCACCTTGCCGACCAGGGTGATGGCGGTGTGCCCCTCGTTGCGGTAGCGGCCCAGGATGATGAGCTGGCTGCCCTTGAAGAGATCCGGCAGCCTCCGAGGGAACACGTCGAACTCGCGCAAGGAACCGAAATCCATGCGCAGGTCGGCCAGCACCGGGTGGCTGATCTTGTCGTAGAAGGCGCTCAGACGCTGCTCGATCTCTTGGTTGGCCTTGAGGTAGGTGGCGTCGGCGAAGTTCTCCTGGCCAATCTGGTCGAGAAGCAGGGTGTTGATATCATCGCCCACTCCGAAGGCGAAGATGCGCGCCGAGGCGACGTTCTTGGCCTTGACATGGGCCAGGATCTCCTTGGGGTTGGTCTCGCCCACGGTGGGGTGACCGTCGGTGATGAACACCACCAGGTTGGGCTCGTCCTTCTTGGTGTGCCCGGCCAGGGCGGTCATCAGCGCCTCATCGATGGCGGTACCGCCGGCGGCCTCCATGCGCTCGACGAAGGCCAGCGCCCGCTGCACGTTGTCGCGGCTTGCGGCGACCGGGCTCTTCTCGAAGGACTCGACGTCGGTGGAGAAGCGCACCACGTTGAAGATGTCGTCGCCGCTCAGGCGGTTCAGGCAGTACTTCAGCGCCTCCTTGGCGAAACGCATCTTGTCCCCGGCCATGGAGCCCGAGGTGTCCACCACGAAGGTGATGCGCTTGCCCATGATCTCCTTTTCGGTGAACTCGCTCTTGGGACTGGCCATCACCATGAAGAAGCCGTCCTCGCCCGGCTCGCGGAAGGAGAGCAGGTTGAGGCCGATGTCCTTCTCGGAGACGGTGTAGAAGAGCTCGAAGTCGCGGTCGAGGAGCGCCGCCATGGTCTCGAAGCCGGCGACGGCGTTCCGGTCGTCGGACTTGCGCTGGTAGATCTGGTGCGACGGCGAGTAGATGGTCTTGATGGGCACCTGGCTCTGGATCTTCACCGCCACGGTGAAGTCCTGCAGGGTGCGCGCCGAGGTGCGGTCGGTGCGCATGGGATAGACGTACTTGAGCACGCCGCCCTCGAACGGGAGGATCTGGGTGAACTCGATCTCGACCCGCTGCTCGCCGCGCCGGGGCACCGGGTACACCCGCGCCTGGAAGAGATCGTTGCCCAGGTACTCCAGCAGGCCCGGATCCTGCATGCGGCGCACGATGCCCTCGTAGATGTTGCGGGCGCGGTCCTTTTCCAGGATCTCGCCCTTCATCTTCTTGCCGTTGATATAGAGGTAGAAGTCGGACACCGTGGCGCCTCGCGGCAGCGGAAAGATATAGGTCGCTTCCAGGTCGCGGTCGCTGCTGTTGATGAACACCTGATCCACGTGCGTGACCGCGGCGCGGTCGGTGATTTTCACCTCGGCGCGGTGGTACTTGATGGCCAGCGGCCCCAGCGAGCCGTCGGTGGGCACCAGGAGGCCCGTGGCCGCGGCCGGCAGCGAAAGACAAAGCGAAAGAAGCTGCGACACCCACAGCAGACGTTTCATGGCCGTCTCCTTTTGCTCATGGCTCACACTGCCGACGCACCAGGACCGCGGAAGTTTTGAGCGTGATTCATATCACAGGTCGGCGCCCCGAGGACAGCGGATTCTTTTGACAGCCACCCGCCCTTTGCGCAGAATGCGCCGCGCGCCGGCGCCAACGCCCTTGGACGCCGCGGGAGAATCATGCTGCGCCTCGTCAGCCGCAACCTGTCCGCGAAGATCGCCCTGGCCGTCGGCCTGGCCTGCCTGCTGGTCACCGTGGGCGGGTTGGTGGGGATGCTGACGCTGTTCCGCTCCGACATCCTGGAGCATTCGAGGCACACCACCGAACTCCTGGCCCGGGCCATGCAGACGGTCTTCCAAAGCCAAGATCCGGCCGGGCGAGGGCACCCTTTCGGCGACTTTTTCGACGACATCGCCGGACGCGGCGAGCTCGTCTCCTTCCGCGTCGTCGATCCCGCGGGCCGCGTGGTGTGGTCCTCCCAGGCCAACGAGATCGGGCGCGACCTGCCCGGGTCTCTTCTGGAGCGGTGGCGCCAGGGGGCCACCCATCTCGATCCCGGGCTCGGAGGCGAAACCCTGGCCGTGCTGCATCCGGTGCGTTCCCGGCCGTCCTGCCAGAAATGCCACTCGCCCGGCGCCGCGGCGGGGGACGGCCGCCTGGGCGGCCTGGTGCTGGAGGTGAGCCACCGCAACCTCTCGGGCCGGCTCTCGGCCTACGGGGCGTTGCAATGGGTCACCGCGCTGCTTCTGGTGCTGTTCGTGGCGCTGATCACTTTCCTCGTGATTCGGCTGACCCTGACCGCCGCGCTGCAGCGTCTCGCCCGGACGCTTCGGCAGGCAGCCGAGGGGATGGAAGTCCCGGCCATGCGCACCGGCAGCGGCGACGAGCTGGATCAACTGGCCGGAGAGATGGATCGGCTCATGGGACAGATGTCCGCGTTGCGCAGCGCGGCCGAGGACAGCGAGCGGGAGCGGGAGCGCACACGGCGCGAGCACGAGCTCAACCAGGAGCTGGCGCAAAAGACCCGGCTCTTCGAGGAAGCCAACGCCAACCTCCGCCGGCGCCTGGACGAGCTCTCCCTGCTCTTCGACGTCAACCAGGCGCTGACCTCGACGCTGGACATCGGCGAGGTGCTGTCGCTGATCGGCGAGATGCTGGGAAAGACCCTGGGCCTCGAGGAATACTGCCTGCTATTGCTGGACGAGGGCGGCAACAACCTGGAGGTGCGCTCCGCCTTCGGCGAGCGCGCGCCCATGCTCAAACCGGGGCTGCTCATCCCGCGGCGGGCGGGCCGCACCACCGAGAGTCTGGAGCGCGCCCGCACCGTGGTCATCCCGGATCTGTCCGCGCTGCCCCGCGGCGAGGAGGACCGCCGGCTGTTGCCGGAGCGGGGCGCGTTCCTCAGCATTCCGCTGCGAGTGCGGGACCGGATCCTGGGTCTGCTCAACTTCACCCGGCCGGAGGCCGGAGGCTTCCCGCCCGACCAGGTCCGCCTGCTCACCGCGGTGGCGCAACAAGCGGCCATGGCCTTGCTCAACGCCAGTCTGTTCCAACAGAAGGCCGACCTGAGCGTCACCGACGAGCTCACCCGCCTGCCCAACCGGCGCGAACTCAACACCCGGCTCCAGATCGAATGGAATCGCTCGCGGCGCTTCGGCACGCCGCTGGCCCTGCTCATTGTGGATGTCGACCACTTCAAGCGCTACAACGACGTCAACGGACATCTGCTGGGGGACCGGGTGCTCTCCGGGGTGGCCCGGGTGCTCCAGCAGAACACCCGCCAGGTCGACACGGTGGCGCGCTTCGGCGGCGAGGAGTTCGTGGTGCTGCTGCCGGGCGAGGATCGGGAGAGCGCCGCGGCCGTCGCCGAAAAGCTCTGCCGGGCGGTGGCGCGCAGCCAGTTCCCGCGAATGGAAACGCAACCCGGCGGGCACCTGAGCATCTCCGTCGGCGTGGCCGGCCATCCCGAGGACGCGTCGGATCCCCAGGAGCTGCTCCATCGCGCCGACCTGGCCCTGTACGCCGCCAAGGAGAGCGGCCGCGGCCGGGTGGTGCGCTACAGCGCCGAAATCGGAGCGCTCGAAGGGCGACGCCAGGCGGAGGCCGCCCGCCGGACCGTGCGGCGCCGGCGCCGGAAGCACCGCACCGCCGTTGACCACCGGCCTTCGCCGAATCCCGAATCCGCGCCCGACGCCGGCGCGGGATCCTCCCGGCGGCAGGACTGATCCGAGACCCGGCCTACGCTCGCGAACCTGTCAGGTAGGCATGATGAACCACCGGGGCGCGGCGCTCCAGGACGCGCTCGGCCTGGCTCGCCAGGCGCAGCAGCAGATCCTCGCCGAACGGCCGGCCCATGGCCTGGAAGCCGATGGGGAGGCCGTGCCCGTCGTATCCCGCGGGGAAGGAAATGGCGGGCAGGCCGGTGAGGTTGGCGGCCTGGGCGAAGCGCATGATGCGCTCCAGCAGCGGCAGGTTCGAGTCTCCGGTCTTGAGCGCGTCCGGGCGGATGCGGTCCGCGGTGCAAGCCGTGGCCGGCGTCACGATGGCGTCCACGCCGTCGAGCGCCCGGGCGAAATGAGCGCAGATGCGCGCGCGCAGCCGCAGGGCGTGAACGTAGTCGGCGGCCTTGAGCCGGTGCCCCAGCGCCAGGTTGAGCCGGGTGTCGTGACCGTAGCGGCGCCGGTGGCGCCACCGGTGCTCCAACTGCGAAGCGGCCATTTCGGACACGATGATCACCAGGTGCACCGGGCGAACCCGCTCCAACTCCGGGATCTCGATGTTGCGCACCTCGGCCCCGAGTTCGCGAAAGCGTTCCAACATCCCACGGCAGGCGGCCACGATCTCCGGATCGGCGTCCTCGAACCACTCCGGATACACGCCCAGGCGCACGCCGCGCAGGTCCGGCCGCGCGCACTTTTCCAGCGAGGGCTCGGGCTGCCGCAGCGTGCGTGGATCGCGCTCGTCCGGGCCCGCCATCAAGGCATAGGCCAGGGCGGCGTCCGCGGCGGTCGCCCCCAGCGGCCCCACGTGGCCCACGCTCCAGCACAGCGGCGCGGCCCCGTGCTCGCTCACCCGGCCCAGGGTGGGCTTGAGCCCGACCACCCCGCACAGCGCCGCCGGAATGCGGATGGAGCCGCCGCCGTCGGCGCCGACAGCGATGGGACACAGCCCGGCCGCCACCGCCGCCGCCGGCCCGCTGGACGATCCCCCGGTGAAGCGCTCCGGGTCGTAGGGGTTGCGTGCCGGCCCGAAGTGCGGGTTGATGCCGGTGACGCCGATGCCGATCTCGTGCATGTTCACCTTGCCCAGGATCACCGCCCCGGCCCGGCGCAGCGCGGCCACCGCCGCGGCGTCCTCGGCGGCGGGCGTTTCTCCCAGAAAACTCGTTCCCACGCGCGTGCGATGGCCGCGGACATCGAGCTCGTCCTTCACCGCCACCGGCACGCCCTCCAGCGGCGAGCGGGCCTGGCCGCTGCGCAGTCGGTCCAGGCTCTCGCGCGCCTGCGAGCGCACCTCCTCGGGCCGCACCGACACGAAGATGCCGAGCGGCGGTTTGCGGAAGCGGTCCTCTTCCATCCAGGCCAGCGCCTGCTCGCCCACCCGCACCGGATCGGTGGCGCCCTCGGCGAAGGCGCGCTGGAGCGCAAACGCGCTCTCGAAGGCAAACCCGCCCGGCGCCGCTCCCGGGAGCCGGGCCGCCGCCGCGACGAGGGCGTCCCCATCGGCCCGCCGCGGCGCCGGAGCCGGCAACAGATCCGGCACGTCGAAGGGCAGCGGCTCGGAGACGGGAATGCGGCGCAGGGCCTTCACGCCCGCCTGGGCGATGAGCTGGGCCGAGAGCAGCCCGCCGAGGGGCGGATGCTCCACCATCGGGGTCAGCATGCGGATGAAAGCCCCGGCGGCGCGGGGCGCGGAAAGCGGTCGTCGCTGGTAGGCCATTCTGCCCCTCCGGTGACCGGAACGCCCCCGGGGAAAGACCCGTCAGGGGTTTACGGAAATGTCCGACCAGGCCACGCTGCTGCGGGCGCCGTTCATGTCGACGACCATGAGCTGGACCTGGTAGCGGCCGTAGATATCGGGCGTGAAAGTGGCCGACTTCTCGTCGCCGGCCACGGTGAGGGTCGCCTGGCTCTCGTTGCCGGACACCGGATCCACCGGCTTGAAGCGGAACTCCCAGAGGTAGCTCGCGATGCGGTCGGGCGGCGGATCGGGGTCGTAGCTTTCCGAGCCGTCGATGGTGATGGGGGCGCGGCCGTTCTGCGTCAGCGAGGCCGGCTTGACCACCGCCACCGGCGGCAGGTTGGCCGGGGTGCCGGTGTTGACCAGGATCAGCGTGTAGGGGTTCTGGGAGCTGGGGCTGTCGTGGCGGATCTCGAGCTGGCCCATCTCGCCGCCGATCAGGGGGTTGTCCTTGAACGTCACCTGGAAGGTGGTCGAGGCCGCCGGGGCCAGCACGATCGGCGTCCCGGGGAAGGCCGGCGGCAGACCCGCCAGCCCGAACACCGGCGGATCGCCGGAATTCAGGGTGATGTCGATGGCCGAGACGGTCAGGTCGGCGTGGCCCACGTTGGACAGGATCACATCCTGCTGGTCCGAGCCCCCCTGCGGGACGTTGGCGAACGGAACCACGTCCGGCGGCACCACGTCGAGCACCGGGCGCACCTCGCCACCCAGGGTCACCGTGATCTTCGGGGTGTCCGGATCGTTGCTGTAGACGATGAGCGCGCCGTCGTCGGCCCCGACGTCCTTGGGCGCGTAGGTCACGTCGATGGTTTTGTTGGCGCCGGGGGCCACGTCGAAGGGCTGGTCGGGCTGGATGGCGAACTCCCCGGCGACCGATCCGCCCGAGAGCTCCAGGCCGGTGACCGCCAGCGTGCCGCTGCCGCGGTTGCGCACGGTCACCGTCTGGGTGTCCGAGCCGCCCTGGTTGACGCCGGTGAAGGGGATGTTCTCCGGGTACACCTCGATGTCCGGCTCGGCCGACATGGCCAGCAGGCGCACCTTGAACAGCCCCGGAGCGCTGCCGCCCATCACGATATCGCTGTCGTTGGTCTGGATGTCCAGGCCTCCGGCCGCCGGGCCTTCCTGGGACGGAGCGAAGGCCACCGAGAGCATCTGCTCCCCGCCCGGTTGCAGGGTGATCTGGGCGGCCGTCGGTTTGATCACCGAAAAGTCCACCGAGTCGCCCGGCCGGTTGAGCAGGGAAAAACCGTCCATCTGAAGCGGGATGTTGCCGGCGTTCTTGAGGTTGAGGTTGCGCGACAGGCTCTGCCCCGCCGGCACATCGCAGTAGTTGAGGGTGACGATGGCCGGGTGGCTGAAGCTCACCGAATCCATGGTGACCTGGCAGGTCTTCTGCGCCCCGTCGCCCGGGCACAGGGTGTCCTCCTGGCACACCACGGCCAGCTCGGCGTTGGGCGGCGCCCCGTTGCCGTTGAGCTGGATGCGGCAGGGGTTGCGATCGGAGGGGCAGGCGTCCGGGTCGTTGGTGTCGATGCGCAGGGTGTCGAAGTTGCTGGCGGTCTCGGAGGCCGGCGTGTAGCGGATCACCAGCACCACCACTCCGTCGATGCCCACGATCTGGGGCACCTCGCCGACGTCGCCGGTCTGCGGGTCGCGGGCGCCCAGGATCTCGAATCCCTGGTCGCCCTTCTCGCAGGAGAGATCGCGAAACACCAGGCCGGCGCGCCCGGTGTTGTGCACGACGAGGTCGAGCGTGCGCGGGTAGCCCAGGGCCACGTCCTTGAAATCCAGCACGGTGCGGTCGACGTTGAGCTCGGCCCGCGCGCCGCTGGGACCACCGCCGCAATCGCATCCCACCGCCTGCGCCAACACCGCCAGATAGCCCAACCCAAGAAGCTGCGTTCGCAACCGACCGGAGCGCTTTCGCATGACGACCTCCAGAAACGGCTCGGCTTCAGGCTTCGATGAGCACGAGCTCGTCTTGCTCGGGACCCGTGACCTCGACCTCTCCCGCGGCGGTGATGAACACATCGATCTCGGTCCGCACCGCCATCTCGCCGGGAAGGTAGATGCCCGGCTCGACGGAGAAACACACGCCCGGGACCAACCGTCGCTCGTCGCGGGTCTCCAGATTGTCGATGTTCACGCCGTTGCCGTGGACCGCCTCGCCGATGCTGTGGCCGGTGCGGTGGATGAAGAATTCGCCGAAACCGCCGTCCTGGATCACCTTGCGGCAGGCGTCGTCCACCTCCCAGCCGCAGCAGGCCTTCCTCTGTCGGAAGCGCTCGCGCACCAGGTCCACCGCCGCCCGGCGGGCCTGGCAGGCCAGGCGGAAGATCTGCTGGTACTTGGCGGGCGGGTTCTTGCCGATGAATCCGCACCAGGTGATGTCGTAGAAGATGGCGCCGGGCCGATCGAGCTTGGCCCACAGGTCGATGAGCACCTTGTCCCCGCGGGCGAAGGGCCGGCTGTTCTGCTCGGTCGGCTCGAAGTGCGGGTCGGCCGGGTGGTCGTTGACGCCCACGATGGGATTCTCGCCCATGCAGGTGAGGCCTTCCTCCTGAAAGCGCCGGAGGATGAAGCGCTGCAGCTCGACCTCGGTCAGCTTCTGCCCCTTCTTCAGCGCCTCGCCGATGCGGGCGAAGGCCTCGTCCTTGATGCGGTGGATCTTCTCGCCGGCCTCGCGGTGGGAACGGTAGCCGTCCTCGTCGATCACCGCCTCGAAGGCCTGCACCAGCTCGGCCGAGGAGCACAGCTCCACCCCGAAGCCGCGGACCAGCTCGGCCGTCCCCGCGTCCACCGTGGACACGTAGGGGATGGCGGCCAGCGGCGAGATCTGCATGGCCAGGCGGCGCACGCCCTTCAGCATCTCGGCCAGGCTCTGGTGGAGTTCGCGCCAGCTCAGGTACAAGCGCTTCTGCCCCGGCAGCGAGTCCAGCTTGCCGGGCTCGACCTTGTGGGCCAGCCGCACCGGCTCGCCGCGCGCGGGGATGAAATAGAACCAGCGCCGGGAGGTGAACTTGCCGAAGTCCAGGCCCAGCACCCGGTAGGCGATGGGATCGCGGTTGTGAAAATCGTAGAACAGCCAGCCGTCGAGCTGGGCCGCTTGCAGAGCCTTCTGGATCTCTGGAAGCCGCATGCCTTGCCTCCGGTGAGGGCCTGGACAGGACGCTATCCGAACCGGCGCCGCGGGGTCAAGCAGGTTTGTCCTCGGCGCGGGCATCTGCTATCCTCGGCTCGCTTTCGGCCGGCCGCTCGGCGGCGGCGCGGCGGAGGAAGATCTCGAATGGCGAAAACGGCCTCGGCGAAGCCTGGCATGGCGCTCCCGCGCGTCGGCTTCGGCTACGACGTGCACCGTCTGGCCCGCGGCCGCCGGCTCCGCCTCGGCGGGGTGGACATCCCCTCCGACCGGGGACCGCTGGCGCACTCCGATGGAGACTGCGCGCTGCACGCGCTCATGGACGCCATCCTCGGCGCCTGCGGCCTGCCCGACATCGGCCGGATCTTTCCGAGCACCGATTCGCGCTTCGCCGGCGCGGATTCGCGGCGGCTGCTGGCGGAGGTGGCGCGGCGGGCGCGCCGGGCCGGGTATCGGGTGGGCTCCGTCGATCTGTTTCTTCTGGCCGAACGGCCCCAACTGAGCCCCCACATGCCCGAGATGCGATCCCGGATCGCCGGCATCCTCAAGATTCCCGAGGACGCGGTGGGCCTCCAGGCGACCACCAACGAGGGCCTCGGATTCGTGGGACGCGGCGAGGGCCTGGCCGCCTGGGCGATAGCGGTGCTGACGCCCGCCCCCGCGCGGCAGCGGCGCGCCAGAGCCAAGAAAGGACATCGCTCGTGACCTCGGGACCCGACACGCCCGCCGGCGACGCCGGCACCCCATCCCCGGAAGAGATCCAGGACCTGCTGCGCCGATTGCGCGCCCGGCGGCTGCGCCACCTCGTCCTGCTGTGCATCTTCGCCGTTTTCTCCGCGGTGCTCCTGTGGATGCTGCGGGACGAGATCGGCTACTTCTTCGCCTCGGGCGAACCTCTCTCCCTCGGCGCGGCCGAGGACCTCGCCGCGCAGGAACTGCCCCACAACCGCTTCGTCTCCGTCCAGGGCATCGCGCGCGATCTGTGCGTGCGGGCGGACCTGCTCGGCGGAAAGGTGCGGTTCCTCTATCTCCTGGGTTCGGAAATGGGCGGCCGCATCCTGATCCAGTCGCCGGCGGGCGAGGAGGGCGGCTGCCTGGGCGCGGAGGAGCGCTCCTTCCGCGGCCGGCTGCTGGACCTGGCCAACACCCGGCGCTTCGACGGCGTGGTGGCCTACTACCGCGAACATTTCCCCTCGGCGCCGCAGGGGGGCCCGCTGTATCTGTTGCTGGACGGGGAGGAGCCGCGTTCGGGCTGGTTCTATCCGACCGTGGTGGGCGTGCTCCTCCTGCTGCTCGCCATCAACCTGCGGCTTCTGGCCAAGATGCGCCGGCGCATTCGCGAGGTCGGCGCGGGAGACGGAGAATGACCATACAGATCTACAATACCCTCTCGAACCGCAAGGAGCCGTTCCAGCCGCTCTCTCCGCCCCGGGTGGGCATGTACGTCTGCGGCGTGACCGTGTACGACATGTGCCACGTGGGACACGCCCGGGCTTACGTCAGCGCCGACGTGGTGTACCGGTATCTGTCGTACCGCGGATTCCAGGTGACCTACGTGCGCAACTTCACCGACGTGGACGACAAGATCATCCGGCGCGCGGCCGAGCTCGGCGTCCCCACCCGCGAACTCTCGGAGCGCTTCATCCGCGAGTTCTACGACGACATGGACGCGCTCTTCGTGCGCCGCCCGCAGGTGGAGCCGAAGGTGACCGAGCACATCCCGGAGATCGTGGCCATGGTGCAGCGGCTGCTCGAGCGCGGCCACGCCTACGTGGTGGACGGCGACGTGTACTTCGACGTGCGCTCCTTTCCCATGTACGGCCGACTCTCGGGACGCAACCTGGACGACATGAAGGCCGGCGCCCGCGTCGAGGTGGACGAGCGCAAGCGCTACGCCCTCGACTTCGCCCTGTGGAAGGCCAGCAAGCCGGGGGAGCCGGCCTGGGACAGCCCCTGGGGGCCGGGCCGGCCCGGCTGGCATATCGAATGCTCCACCATGAGCAGCAAATACCTGGGCGAAACCTTCGACCTGCACGGCGGCGGCAAGGATCTGGTGTTTCCGCACCACGAAAACGAGATCGCCCAGAGCGAGGCGGCCAGCGGCAAGCCCTTCGTGAAGGTGTTCTTCCACAACGGCTTCGTCAACATCGACAAGGAGAAGATGTCGAAGAGCCTGGGCAACTTTTTCACCATCCGCGAAATCCGCGAGCGCTACGATCCCGAGGCGCTGCGCCTGTTCATCCTCACCACCCACTACCGCAGCCCGATCAATTTCGAGGTGGAGCTGCGCTGCCCGTCCTGCGGCGGACCGCTCTCGGCCGATGCCTACCAGGCGCGCTCCTGCCCCGGCTGCGGCAAGGACTTCGAGACCGAGGCCGGACGGCGCGCGGTGCGCTTCCCGGCGCTGGAGGAGGCCCAGCGGCGGCTGGTGTACCTGTACGAGACACGGGCGCGGCTGAGCCGGGCGCTGGGATCGCTGGCCACCGGCATGGGCGAAATCCTGCGCGCCGAGGAGATCGAGGCGCTGCGGGCGAAGTTCATCGAGGCCATGGACGACGACTTCAACGCCGCCGCCGCCCTGGCGGCGCTGTCCGACGCCGCCAGGCTGGCCAACGAGGTGCTGGACAACAAGGCCGGCCGCTCCGAGACCCTGGTCGTCTCCACCGCCCAGCGCCTTCAGGACCTGTTCGGGGTCTTTTCCGAGGTGCTGGGCCTGTTGGATCGCGAACCGGCCGCGGCGCTCGACTCGCTCTCCCGCCGCGCCCTGGGCGCGCGCGCGCTGGATCCGGCCGAGATCGAGCGGCTCATCGGCGAACGCAACGCCGCGCGAAAGCGCAAGGACTTCGCCGAAGCCGACCGCATCCGCAATCAACTGCTCCAGCAGGGCATCGAGCTGATGGATTCTCCCCAGGGCACCCGCTGGCGGGCGAAAGGCTGACGCACCGCCGGCGCCGCCTTCGCCCGGCTCATGCGGTCAAGGGCCCGCGGTCCCTTCGGGATTCGCTTCGCTCACCCTTGCCGGCCGCCGAGCTTCGGCAAGATCCGCCATGAAGACGGCTTTCGGACTTGTTTTTCAGCGCGCCCGGAGGTCGAGCTTGGAGGAGTAGGGGTCGGTGCGCAGGTTGTGCTTGAAGTTGCTCACCCAGGCCATGTCGCCGGCGGCGTTCATGACCTGATCGGCGAAGAAGCCGAAGGCCCCATCGAAGGCGTCCCCGGACAATTTGCGCGCCAGCACTTCCGCCGCCCAGACCCCGGCCGGGTTGCGGATGGCGTAGTCGAGGTCCAGCGAGGTGCCGTCCTGGTAGGCGATGCGCACGTTGCCGGCGGCGTCGAGCAGGATGGCGGCGTAGTTGCCCACCCAGTGAAGCCCCTCGGCCGCGTGCGCCGGGTCGGTGGGGTCGCCGTTCGCGTCGCGGGCGCCGCTGTCCACCAATTCGGTGGCGGCGGCGGCCACGTTGGTCCCGGGGAAGCTCAAGTAGTACAGGCTGCCCAGGTCGGCGTCCTGGAAGGCGATGTGGACGCGGCTGTCGCCGCCGATGGCCAGGGTCGCCTCGGCCCCCAGGTTGCCCAGGTCGTGCCCGCCGCCGTCCTGCCCGGCGAGGATCACCGGCGCGCCGAAGTCGCCGGCGTTGACATCGAACACGACGAACTTCAGGTTGCCGCGCAGGCTGTCGTAGTAGGCGATGGCCGGCACGTCTCCCGGATAGAGCGCCAGGCTGGCGAACAGGCCCACGCCCGCGGGCAGATCCTCCAGCCCGGGCTCCGGCATGAGGTTGCGGCACTGGCCGGCCACGCATGCTTCGTCGCTGCCGCAGCCCGCGCCACCGTTGCAGTTGGCCGGATCGTCGGCGGCGGCGCAGGCGCCGCTGTCCTCGAGGCACACCGTGCCCGCACCGCAGTCGGCGGGAACGCAGGGCACCGCCGTCGTGTCGGCGACGTAGATGCTCCAGTCGGTGAGGGCCGCCGGGTTGGGCACGGTTGCCCAGGCCAGCCGAAGCTGCGCGGTGAGGTTCTCCTTGACGGTCATGTAGGCGATGAGCGGCCGGCCCTGGGCGTCGAGCGCCAGCGAGGTGAAGCGGCCGGTGTCTCCCTGCGAATCCACCACCTGCACCGTCCATTGCGCGCCGTCGAAGGCGGCGTACTTGAGATCGCCGTGGGTGCGGTCGTAGTAGGATATCCTCGGCAGGCCGTCGGCGCCCACGACAATGTCGGTGTCCCAGCCCACGTCGTCGCCCGGCTCGGCGATGCCGCCGCGCGGTCCGGCGGCCGCGCCCACGCAGGGCGCGCCGGCGGGCACGCCGTCCACGAAACTCCAGCGCACCGCGGCCCCCGCCTGGGCCGCCTCGGCCACGCCGAAGATCAGATCGCCGTAGGGCCGCCCGAAGTACCCGGAGAACACCGGCACCCCGTCCGGCCCCAGCGCCATGGCCGAGTGCTGGCCGGCAAAGGCGTCGGGGAGCGGCGGCAGCGGCAGGCAGGAGCAATCCGCGTCCTCGATGGCGCAGGTTTGCTCGTTCACCGACCCGCCCGGATCGGGGTTGACCTGTTCGCAGGCGGGACAGGTGACGCCCTCGCAAGCTACCGGGTTGTCGTGGCAGGTCTGATCCTGCCGGCAGCAATACTTGCCGTCGGGGCAGGCGCCGCCGCAGGGAGCGCAGCATTTGCACTCGCCGAGTTTGCAGCAGCCGAAGGTGTCTCCGGTGCATTCTTGATAGAGAGGGAAGTTGGCATCCTGGCACTGGCCGTCGGACTCGCAGCGGACGTAGTCGCACACCCGGCAGCCCAGGTCGGGGTCGGGGTCTGGGGTGCAGAAGCGGGGCTGCGCCCCGTCGGGCGGACAATCGGAATCGGAGGTGCAGGCGAAACTCCGGCAGCAATTGTCCTTGCACTCCATGCAGGAGCCGAGCCCGGCGCAATCGGCGTTTCGCTGGCACGTCTGGGTGGTGCAGGTTGGGCCGCAGTCGGTGGTGCAGCGGCCGTCCTTGCAGCATTCCCCCTGGCCCTTGCAGGGATAGTCGGGCTCGTAGCACTCCACCGGGCCACCGCAGCATTTCTCGATGCAGGTGACGCCGCCGGTGCAGGTGCTGGAATCCTCGCACTCGAGGCCCGGCGGGCAGATCTTGTTGAGGGTGGGGTTGTCGCAATCGCAATTGGAAAACGACAGGGCGGCAAGCAACAGCAGCCAGCCGCCGCCTCTTGAAATGATACGCCGGGCCATCGCGACATCTCCTTTCGTTTGCCAACCTGTCTTTCGCTGCCGCACCATTATGGCAGCTTTCGCTCTGCCGGTGCAAGCCCGCAGTCCGAACGACGGCAGCAAAGGCCAGCAAATTGAGGTTGACAGGCAATCGGCCATACCGCAGAATGGCCCCCGGTCGCGCCGAAAACGAATTGACCGAGGTCGCTTGACTCACCCCAGACAGGAGGACAGTTTCATGAGTCGTAATGTATGGATCGGGTTGTGTTGCGTGGCGTTGCTCGCGTTGGCCGGCGGCTGCGCCTCGTCCGAAGACGTCTGCAAGGACATCACATGCTCGGGCCACGGCACCTGCGCGGATGTCAATGGCCAGGCAACGTGCAACTGCGAGACCGGATACTACGCCGACGGCCTGGAGTGCAAGCCGACTCCGGTGGATTGCACCGGCCAGACCTGCAGCGGCCACGGCACCTGCGTGGTCGAGGCCGGCTTCGCCAAGTGCAACTGCGACCCCACCTTCATCAACCAGGGCCCGCTGGCCTGCGTCCCCGAGGGCGGCTGTTTCCAGCTCGGCGTGACCTGCACCCAGCCGACCGAGTGCTGCACCGGCTACTGCCTCAAATACGTGGGCCAGGAGACCGGCTTCTGCTCCAAGAAGGACTGCAAGTCGAACAGCGAGTGCACCAACGTGTCCGGCGACGGCAAGACCATGTGCTGTGTCGATACCGGCGGCGATTACTTCGTTTGCCTCAAGGGCGGCAAGGGCTGCTCCTGCGGCGACCAGAGTGGCACCTGCGGCTCCTCCTGCGCCTGCCAGATGAGCTCGGCCTGCAATCCCAACTTCCCCTGCCTGTCGTCCGGCGACGATGACCCCAACGCGGTATGCTCGGCCAAGTGCCAATCGGACAACGATTGCCAGAACTGCCTGGATCCCAAAGACCCCGACAAAGTCTTCACCTGCCAGCCCATCTCCGGCGGCGAGACCTACTGCCTGGCCGGCCAGGCCCTGTGCCAGAGTTCGGCCGACTGCGAAGACCCGGAAGTCTGCGTGCCCTTCCCCAGCAAGGACGGAAAGAAAATGGAGCCGGGCTGCAGCAAGCTCGGCGATCTCCCTCCGGGCAGCGTGTGCGACGACGACGCCAACCCCAACAACCTCCCGGCCAGCGAGCGCTGCTCGGACTTCTACTGTTTGAACGGCCACTGCTCCGAAGTGTGCGAGATGAGCAGCGACTGCCCCGAGCACATGGTGTGCAACACCATCAACTTTTGCATGGACAACGGCTGCAATACGATTGCCGCCATCGGCATGTGCTACTGGATGGAAGGCCCGCTGACTTCCTGCGACGGGAACGGCGACTGCCCCGCCGGCAGCTACTGCGGCTACTACCTGCCCCCGGGCTCCACCTCCACGGTGCAGAAGGTCTGCATCAACCAGAACTGCGATCCGGCCAACACCGCCACCTGCATGCCGCTGGGCTCCGATTGCTACATGGTCGAGGGCAAGGAGTGCTTCGGCGACTTCTGCATCGGCTCGGGCACCGACTACTTCTGCTCCGCGCTGTGCAAGGATGATTCGGACTGCCCGAGCAACATGCTGTGCGGCCTGCTGCGAGTGAGCGACACCCAGACCACCGGCGCCTGCATCCCCGGCCGCTGCACCGGCAACTCCGACTGCAAGGCCAACGAAGTGTGCATGCCCACCCTCGGCCCCAACAACACCATCATCGGCGCCTGCGAGGCCACCAGCGGCACCATCGCCTTCGCCGGCGAGTGCAATGACAGCGCCAACCCCGACCCCTGCAAGGGCTTCTGCTTCGACGGGCACTGCACCTCCATGTGCGACACCAACGAGGACTGCGCCCCCGGCGGCGTGTGCACCCAGATCGGCTTCTGCCTGGACTCCAACTGCAACGAGATCGGCTACGGCGCGGTGTGCCGCTGGTTCCCCGGCAGCGGCAACGCCTGCGGCGCCCACGACGACTGCCCGGCCGGCGAGATGTGCGACTTCTACACCAACCCGACCGGCACCGCGGTGAACAAGGTCTGCACCACCCAGAACTGCGACCCGGCCGTCCCGGAGCAGTGCGCTCCGGCCGGCGGCGAGTGCGGCACCGGCAAGCCGCCCTGCTTCGGCGACCTGTGCCTCACCGCCGGCTACTGCTCGACGCTGTGCGAAGTCAACGCCGACTGCCCCCAGGGCATGATTTGCGCCGCCATCGGCCTGAGCGAAACGCTCTCCACCGGCGGCTGCATCAAGTTCGAAGGCTCTGGCGAGGCCTGCGGCAGCAACGCCGACTGCGCCGACAACAACCCGGCCGAGGTGTGCGAGTTCGTGGGCACGGTGAACGGCATCGAGACGCTGTGCGCCACCCCCACCGCGAACGGCGCCAACCCCGGCGAGACCTGCAGCCAGACCGTTCTTTGCGCCAACGACCTGTGCCTTAACGCCGGCTACTGCTCGGCGGTGTGCCAGACCAACGCCGACTGCGCCGCCTACACCATGGAGTGCGTGTACATCGGGCTCTCCCAGACCGAGTACGGCACCGCCTGCGTCAGGCCCGACACCGATAGCCCGCTGTGCTCCATCTGCGCCGTCGACGCCGACTGCGGCACCGCGAAGTGCATCGAGTCGGCGGTGGTCGCCGGCGAGAAGTACTGCGGCAAGGTGTGCACCCAGGGCGGCAACGAGTGCCCGAGCGGCACGACCTGCACCGACCTCGGCGGCGGCACCTGGAACTGCAAGCCGAACGGCGACACCTGCCGGCCGTAGCCGAGCCGGACCCGAAGGCGAAAGCCCCTCCCCCGCGGGAGGGGCTTTTTTTTGCCATTCCTTCCTGTCGCGGCCCGACGCAGCGCAGTTCTCTCGCGCGCGAACATAGAATTGTTTTCAACGGATCTTCCGGCAACCGAAAGAGCGTCCTGCCGAAAAACTCTGTGGCCCGGACCTCGGAACCTGGAACGGAGAACCGGCTCCTCGCAGGGGTCTGGAACGTCCGATCAGAAGCCGGAGAAGAGCTCGCCCAGGCTGGAGTTGAGCGCCGAGGCGATCTTGAACAACGACGCCACCGAGGCGGCGGATTCGGCGCGCTCGATCTGCGAAAGCAAGCTGACCGAAAGGCCGGTGCGGCGGGCCACCTGCTTGAGCGTGAGATCCTGCTCCTTGCGCAGGTTGCGCACCTTGGCCCCGACCGCGGCCAGCAACTTCTCCTCGGGGGACTGCAACAGGCCCTTTTGCCGCACCACGTTGCGCACCACCTCGACCAGGCGGTCCTTGTCGATGGGTTTCTGAACGTAGTCCGACACGCCCCCCTTGAGCGCGGCCACCGCGGTCTCGACCGAGGGATAGCCGGTGAGCACGATGACCGCCAGGTCGCGGTCTTTTTCGCGGATCTTGTCGAGCACCGCAATCCCGTCCATCTGCGGCATGCGCAGATCCAGGATCAGGATATGGAAGGACTGCTTCTCCAGCAAGTCCAACCCGCGGGCGGGAGTGTGGGCCACCTCCACCCGGAACCCCTCTTTGGAGAGATAATGCTTGAGCACATCGCAGGTGTCCGGATCGTCATCCAGCACCAGAATTTCCACCACCCGGTTTTTCATCCGCCCTCCCCTGTCTGAGCTCCCAACGGCATCCGGGCCGCCTCTACCACGGCCCCCGCCCTCGGTCAAGCCGATTCGGGGCGCGCTTCCTCCTTCCACAATTGTTGCAAAACGGCCCGTTCCTGTCTATGGTCTGCCCAAGGAGCCATCATGGATCGGGTGCTGATCGTCTCCGCCACGCGATCGTTTTCCGATCTGGCCCAGCTGATGCTGGGCTGGCGCGGCTGGGCGTTGGATCGAGCGGGCAGCGTGGCCGAGGCGGAGGCGCGCCTGCGGAAGGAGCCACCGGACCTCATCGTGCTCGATCTCGACCACGAGCGCTCCGAGGGACTGGCGCTCTGCCGCCGCCTCAAGGCGGATACCGAGAGGGAGTGGCCGATCCTGTTGGTGTCGAGTTCCAACCGGGATCGCGACGTGCGCGCCGCCATCGAGGCGGGCTGCGACGGCTACCTCGCCAAACCCATCGCCAACGAGGACCTGGCCCACAAGGCGGAAGAGCTGCTGGGCCGGGTGGACCGGCGCCGTTTTCCGCGCATCAGCGCCTCGATGCAGATCTCCTTCGAGGATTTCAAGGGGATCTTCTTCGAGTACAGCCGCGATCTGAGCCGCAACGGCATCTTCATCGAAATGGATCCGCCGCTGCCGCTGGACACCTGCCTGCGCCTGTCGTTCTCGCTGCCGCCGCCGGCCTCCAGTCCAGTGCTCGCCTACGGCCGGGTGGTCCGCCGAGTGGAAGGCGGGCCGGGCCGGGTGAGCGGGGTGGGCGTGCGCTTCATCCACATCGACGAATCCAGCCGGAGGCTCATCGACTCGCTGGTGGCCAACCAGAATCGGTATTCGCAGGGCCAGCCCGGCGGCGTTTTCGCCCGGGTCAGCCTTCACGCCGGAGAATACCAGCGCGAGACCTTGCCCACCATCGATCCCTTGAGCCAGCTATTGCAGGACCATGAGCAACTCCGCTCGTTTTGCGATCTTCTGCGCGCCGAACACTTCCACCTGGCGCGCCGCATCGCCTTGCAGCAGGCGTTGTGCGCCGGCTCGACCGCCCGGGACTTTGCCGAGCGTCTCGCCGATGCCCTCCGAGATCTGACCGGGGTTGCCGCTTTCTCCGTATCCGCGCAAGACGCCGACGGCACATGGATCTCGCTCTTTTCGCACCCCCAGGATCGGCCGGATCCGGGGCCGGATGCTGCCAGCGCCGCCGTTCAGCGCGCCCTTTTGGAAAACCGGGCCCAGGTCCTTGCCGAAGCAGACGGCGCTTTCCCGCAGCGGGTCCTGGCCGCGATACCCTTCTCGATCGAAAACGGGCTCAGGGGTCTGCTGCTGGTGCGGGAGTGGCTGGAACACAAGCGCGCCTGGGCCGACGACGACGCGGCGCTGCTCGAACAACTCGGCCAGCTGCTGGGCCCGGCCATCTCGCATTGCCTGGCCCGGACGCTCTTCCCCTCCGGGTTGACCGCGCGGGAACTGGCCGCCCGTTTCGCCTGACCGAGGTGCGTGCCCTCGCGCGCCGGTCTTCTGGTAACATCCCGCACACGGCCCGTATCCCCAGAGAGCGCGAACACGGAGCTTTGGGATCTGCTCCGGCCATCAGGGACGGCCGCGGCGGCCCCACCACGCCTCCGCCGCAACCTGGGCTGCCGGCTAGGGCGACCCTCCCTCGAGCTGGCGCAGCACGTTGCGGGCCTGCACCACGCGCTGGTCGTTGGGGCATTTCTGGATGAAGAGGCGGTTGTACTGGATGGTCTTCTCCCGATTGCCCATCTTGGCGCTGGTGTAACCCAGTCCGGCGATGGCGTTGCAGTAGCCGGGATCGACCTTGAGGATGCGGAGATACACCTCGGATGCTCTCTCGTACTGGCCCGCCTTGGACAAGGCGTAGGCCTCCTGGCTCAGGCTCTTGAGCTGCTCGCGGTTGACCTCGGCTCGCGCCTCGGGCGGCTTGGGTCTGTCGGGAGGCTTGACCGGCTCCGGCGGCTTTACGTTTCGGCGCCGAAGCAAAGTCTCGGCTTCCTTCTTGAGATTGAGCGCGGCCAGGTTCTTCTCGTCCTCGGCCAGAACGGAATCCGCATGCCGGATGGCTTCGGCGAATTGGTTCTGTTCGATGAGGCGCTTGGCCTGATTCAGGTGCGAAAGCTTGTATTGCGACTGCACCTCGGGGCGGAGCGGCTCCACCTCCTTGCGATAGACGCTGTCCTCGGGAATCTCGGACAGGTACCCGAGCGCCGCGTCCCAGTCCCGATCCGAGATGGCCTTCTTGGCTCGCTCCATGATCTGCTGATAGCCTTTTTCCTTTCGGACCATCTCGAGGTTGTTGCGGGCCGCCATGTGCTCGGAATTCTTGTCCAGCACGGCGAGGAAGTTCTTCTCGGCGGCTTCCCAGTTCCGTTGGCTCCGCTGATCCAGCCCCTGCTTGAAGAGCGAGGTCACCTCATCCACCCCGGGCTCCGCTCCTCCCGCATCGGCCGCGATCGCGATCGCGCCCGCGTCGGCTTCCGGGGCGGGTTGCGAGCCTTCCTTCCCGCCCGAGCGCAACAAGAAGAAAGTCAGCCCGACCGCCACCACCCCGACCGCGCCCAGGCCGAGCATCAGCGGCATCTTGCTCTTTTGGGGTTTTTCAAACTCATCGAACGGGGACGGTGCGGCGGCCGCCTGCGCCGGAGCCGCCGGCGCTCCGCCCGGCGTGAAGTGGAATTCCTCTCCCGGGGCCACGTAGCGCAGCTTGACATGGCCCAGCTCAATGATGTCGCCCTTGCGGACATCCACCCGGGCGTATTCCTCGCCGTTGACCAGGATTCCGTTGGCCGAATCCTGGTCGATGACCCGGTAGATACCGCCGTCGAAAACGATCTTGGCGTGCACGCTGGACACGGACCGGTGGGCCAGCAGGATGTCGCACTCCTCGCTGCGGCCGATGGTCATCTCGGTGCGGTCGAGCAAGAAGCTCGTCCCGGCCAGCTCGGTGCTCACCACCACCAGCCGCCCGGCCTGGTTGTCCGGGATCGTCCGGGCCCGACCGGGTTCGCCGGCCGCGGCCGCGGCCTTCTCTTCCACGGGCAGGCGCAGGATGGCGGTGGCCCCATCGACCGGCTGCGGGGGACGGGCCGCCTGCGGCAACGAGGGCGGTTTTTCCTTCTCGGTCGGCGCGGCCGGAGCCGGCGGAGCGTCGGTGTCGGGAACCCACTGGATGGCGAAGTGATAGTCCCCGATTTCCACCAGATCGCCCTCGCGAATGGTGGTGCGGGCGGCGATGCGATCCCCGTTGACCTTGACGCCGTTGTAGCTGTCCAGGTCCTCGATGAACACTGAACCATTGGAGCGGATGAGGCGGGCGTGATGGCGGGACACGTTGCGTTCGGTCAGGCGGATGGTGTTGCCTTCCTTGCGCCCGATGGTGACCTCTTCCTTCACCAGCGGGACGACCGTGGTGTGGCCCTCATCGTCTTCGATGATGAGCTTGAACAATACCGCCTCCGAAAATACGCCCGGGCCCCGCGACCGCCTTCGATGCCGGCGCGGGACCCCGATTTTTGTGTAGCATGAGACTCGCCGCTTGGCAAGCCAAAATCCGGCCGATCTAGCCCGCCGAACGCACGTAGATGGGGTTGGAATAGACCCAGACGAACTCCTTGATGTAGGTGTTCGGCTCCCGGCCCAACCACTGGCGCAGATGGTAGGGCATCATCCGGATCTCGGCCCGGTACACACCCGCACCCACATCCCGCTGGAGATCCCCCTCGGCGGAGTCGATTTCCGCCCAACCTCCGTCCTGGGCGCGCAGGAGCCTGGCGACGATCCGAGGTGGCTCGGCCTCGGGATCGAGCGCGTACACGCGAGGGCGCTGGACCCGCAGCGTGACCATCGCATCGGTGCGGACCTCGTCGCCCATCTCCAGAATCGTCGTCCCGTCCTGGCCGTAGAAATCGAATCCCACCGGATACCCCAGGAAATGGAACACCCCGAACACATGTCCGGACCGGATGGCATTCTTGATCTGAAGATCGTCGACCTCTCCAGAGTCCAGCAGCAGGTAGTTCGAGAACCAGTGCATCATGCGGCGGAAGGAATCCATGCGCTCGCCGTCGCCGGCGTCCCCGGGCAGGGCATTGCGATGCGCGTCCGTGGCCAGGACTCCGGCGAGGCGCTTGCTCTCGGAGGCTCGCGACCAGCGCTCGAGATCGGCGGTGTTCTCCTGCCAGATCGGCAGCAGCAGAAGCTCCGGCGCCGGCAGCAGGTCGGGGTTGCTGGTGAGCTTCGCCAGCAAATCGAGCACCGCTCCGGCGTTCGCCAGCAGGTTGAAGTGGGTGTTGTAGATCTCGATGCCGTCGATGGGCTGGTTGAGGATATAGGAGAGATCCCAGCCCTCGGTATGCTGCAAGAAGACCAGGGCCCCGGCGGCCTGGAGCGCGCGGATGGCGTCTCCGCCCTCGGCCTCGTACGCCGCGCGCCGCTCGGACGGCGTCGCGCCCACGTGATGTTCCAGTCCGATGGGCATCATGTACGTCTCGGTGCCCGCGGCGACGATCACCGTCCGGCCGTCGGGGCAGAGCGCCCGGTTGGCCACCGGCATGCCGCCCCGCTGGATGAGCGTGTCCCCCTCCTGGTAGAGCAGAACCTCGGGATACTCGAAATTGGCGAAGATGGACGCGTGGTCGGTGAGAAAGACGAAATCCTGTCCGCTCTGGCACATGCCGGCGCGCGCGTCGCGAAAGCAGGGCTCGTTGCGCAGGCTCTCGGGACAGGCATAGTCGGGCAGGCAATCGCCGTCCGAGGAGCAGGTGAGCTTTCCGGCGCAGTAGCCGTCCTTGCAAACGTGGTCACCCGGACATTCGCTGTCGGAGCGGCAGCCGGTCTCGCGGACGCAGTGGCGATCGAAACGCGGGTAGTCGTCGCAGGCATCGTGCGAGTACGGGCTGTGTTCGTGGACGATGCCCCGCCAGATGAGATGCCCCCGGGGAGCGCCCAGTTCGGCCACCGGCACCACGTCCGTCGGCTTCCAGGGCACCTCGGGACCTCCGCCGTCGCCCGAGCAGCCGTAACCCGCGGCGAGGATCGCCAACCCGATGAGAATGGAGGGATTTCGCATTCCGGACCTCCCGTCCGCCATCCTAGTGGTACCGGCCATCCCGCGCAAGGTCACTGCCCAACCCTGTCATCGCCACATGAAAAATGCCGGCAGGCCGGGAAAGAAGGGCGGTGGCAATCCGCCTGGGGACAAGACCCGTTCTACCGGGTGCCGGAGGCATCGGGCGGCATACCCGACGGCACAGCAGTCCTGTCGCTCCCGATGCCGGTGATTCGCAAGGCCATCGAGACGACCGCGGCCGAGAGCGCCAGGGCCAGACCCAGCTCCAGTCCGGTGTAGGCCAGCCGGGTCACCGGGGCAAGGGCATCGAACTTTGCAAACATCAGCCCGCCCGAGACGGCGCCCACGGCCAGTCCCGTCCAGATGACTGCGCTCAGCCAACGCAGGGTCTTGTTGCGCCAGCCCGGGACCGCGACCGGAAGCAGCGCGCTCGCCGCCCCGATGACGAACCATCCCAGTGAGACCCAGGCATGGTTCGCGTCGAGCGTGAAGCGCCGGACGAGGACGTAGCTCAACCAGTCTCTGGACGACGCCAGGAGGAGGAGCCCGAGAACAGCGATGCCGCACCCGAGGCTGGCGAGCAGCGCCGCAAAGCGAGGCCGCATGCCGAGCCGAACGATGAGGAGCCAGCGCAAACCGAGGCCGGCCAGCAGCAGCAGCAGGACCGCGCCTAGGAGGTAGACCACCGGCTTCAGCCAGGCTTCGCGGACGGCGCCGAGATTCACCCAGACGGACGACACGCCCAGGATCCGGTGGTTGGGCATCCAGCGCGGCCGCGCGTCGTCGCCATGGAAGGCCGCATCGAGGACCGCGCCCTGGAAGAAAGGCGAACCCGCGCGGTGGCAGTCGGTGCATCCTCCCGATCCGAGCGCGGCCTTGGCCGGCGCGACGTCGTGCGAAAACTTGTAGACCGAGGCGTAGGCCGTGGCCTCCCACTCCTCGCGCGGCAGAACCTTCGACTCGGTGGATGAATAGAAGGCCCGGCTGTCGGACACCCATACCAGCCGCCGTCCCTCGAGCGGAAAGCCGGTCGCGGCGAGGTAGGCCCGGCTCGCCGCGAGCAGCGCGTCGATCTCCTCGGGCCGATTGACCTCGATCATGCCGTCCTGGTTATCGTCGGTGATCTTCGAAAGCTCCGGGTACTTGTTGTTGGGATCGGCCCGGTGCTGCATCCACATCTGGAAGAAGTCCTTCATGAAGAGCTGATTCAGGCCGGGCGCGCCCTGCTCCTCGAAGCCCACCCAGGCGCTGTGGACGCGGTTGCCCGGGTAGATCTTTCCCCTGTAGCGAATCAGCGTCGGCCGCGTGACGTCGGTCGGCTGGTCCTTGTGGGTGAACAGCTCCAGCTCGCCGTAGTGGTTCCAGAAATTCATCTCCTGGTCGTAGAAGGTCCAGATGTGCTTGGGCGGCGGCGTGATCCTCGGCGCGGGGTTGTACACGTCGCTCGCCTGAACCAGCGCGCTTTTTACCGCGCGGGCCGGGATGTGGCAGGTCTGGCAGGCGAGCTTCTCCATGTGGAGCGGCGGCAGCCAGTCGTGCGCGGCCCGCGGGGCGTTGCGCCAGCCCTGAAGGTGGCAGTTCTCGCAGGAGCGCACGGTGTTGTCGAGATCGTTGCGAACCCATCCCGAAGGGTCGTCGCCCTTGCCGAACTGGTGGACCTCGCGGCCGCGGATGCGCGGGTCCGCCGCCTGGCTCCCGGCGGCGTGACAGTCCACGCAGCGCAATCCGGCCGCCATGTGGACGTCGGTGCGCGTGGAGTAGGCGGCGCCGCGCTTCTTCCAGTCGGGCTTGGCGTGGCAGGTGAGGCAGGTCTCGTTGCGCGGCTCGGGCGCGATGTGGACGAGCACGTTGCCGTCGGCGTCGAACTTGGTCTTGTCGTAGGCCACGGCCGGCGCCTCGCCGGCGGCGACCTTGCCGCTGACGGTGCCGAAGCCGGCGCCGGAGGTCGCGGCCCAGCGGAAGTTCAGGTTGGCGAGCTCCTGGTTGCGGCGCTTGAAGTCGTACTCCGGCTGGTGGCACAGCAGGCAGTCGACCTCGATGACGCCGGTCTCGGACCAGCGCGCCTTGTAGTAGTCGCCGTCGAGGCCGTTCTCGCCGCCCGATGCGAGACCGGATGCCGGATCGCGCATCCAGGCGTCGTAGCGCTTGCCGTCGCGGTCGAACTCCAGCGGGCCGCCGCCGGGATGGCAGTTGCCGCAGGTGGCGGTCACGAAATCGAACGAGGTCATGTCGATGGTCCGGGCGCTGGTGTTCTTCTTGGGCGCGAGCTGGCGATACAGCGGCGCGGGCGAGCACCAGGTGCCGCCGTAATTCCCCGGCGAGGTGACCCAGCGGTAGCGCTCGGCGAACTCCTTCGGAGGCGCCTCGCCCTTGCCCTGGGTGAAGTGGAAGCCCTCGGTGATCTTGCCATAGTCGTGGCAGCCGCTCGCGCCGCAGGTCTGCCGTGGCGAGTAGGGCACGCTGTCGTTGATGCCCTTCACCGGGTCGATCACGTTGCCCGCCTCGTCGCGGAGCGCAAACGGCGGGCAGACTCCCGAGGCCTTCTCGGCAACCTCGGAACCCGCCGGGATGCCGGATACATCGACATCGCCGCAGCCCGCGGCGGCGAGGCCGAACGCGAGCAGGCCCAACAAGGCGAGCCACGTCGGGCGATTTCTTCGGTTTGGAAGAGTCGCAGATTTCATGGGTGTTCCTTTCACCAGGAATAGGCGGCCTGGGCGAAGAACCAGTTGGCCGGTGCGGAGGGCCCCGTGGACTTCACGAATCCTCCGGGAAAGAACCGGCCGTAGCCGGCCATCAGCTCCAGATGGTTCCACAGGTTCAACACGGCTCGCAAATCGAATTCGTCGCCGAGCGCGGTTCCGGAGACGCCGGCCGGATCGCGCCGGTAGACCTTGAGGCCCGTTGTGTACCAGGCGTCCTCGGCCTGATCGAGGTCGAAATGGTGATACTCGGCATGGAGCGTGAGCCCGTGCCAGGGCGTTGCGCTGACATCGATCTCCAGGTCGCGCAGGTTGGCCCAGAAGAAGAGGTTGAGGTAACCGTAGAAGAAGATGTCGCGGCCGCCGAACACGCCGTCGAAGGTCTGGTGCACGCCGTCGTGCGGATTCGCGTCGCCCGAGCCCCAGGTGTACTGGACCCCCAGGCGCGGCTTCAGGGCGCCGGGCGCGGTGGCTCCCAGCTTGAGGTTCGCGCCAAAGGCGCGCAGCGCGTCTTGCCCGTACCTGCCGAACTGGCCGATGAGAGTGCAGGCCATGTCGACGACTTCAACGGCGCGGCCCTCGGCCTGGATGCCGATGGTGTGGGACCACAGGCCGCCTGCGCCCGACTCGCCTTCGTAATTTCCGCTCTCGTCGACTTTGAGGGCGTAAAACAGATCCAGGCGAAATGGCAGGCGCTTGACCTGAACGTATCCCACCAGGGTCCAGAAACCCTCGATCGAGCGGTTCGGCCAGACATCGGTCCGGTAGAGGAGGTACTTGCCCACCCACAGATCGGTCGCCAGCCAGTCGGTGTCGAGGATGAACATGGCCGCATCCCAGGCGAAGCGGCCGGTGTTGCCCCAGTTGCCGGGGCCGAACACCCGCTGGTCGCCGTAGGCGATCTGCTGCCTCCCGATCCGGAAGCCGAAGGGGCTGTCCCCGATCTTTTTCCACTCGGCGTAAAGCTGTCGGATATCGAGGGTGTCCTCGATGGGGCTGCTCTTGGGAAAGTCCTCCTCCCCGAACCGGGTCAGAAAGGGGTGCGCGTCCTGGAGTTGGAGAAACAACCGCGGCCGCTCCCAAAAACGCGCGGAAAAGTCCAGGCGGACCCGCTCCAGAAGCAGCTGGTCGTGTCCGTCGGGCTCGTAGCCCTTGATGGTGAAGCCGTCGTCGTACTCGTAGCGGAACCGCACCTGACCGCCGAGGTCGAAGGTCACCGGGCCGGCCTTCATGTCCTTCACCTGCGACCAGAACTGGTCCTGGCAGCTCGGCACTTCGGAGGGCAGGACTTCGGCGCGGACCGGCGAGCGGCCAGCGAGCGCAACCACAAAGAAAAGCAAGACGCTTGGCCTGGCCCCCCGAAAGAACGCGGCCTCGACACGGTGCCAGATCGTTGTCCGCTCAGGTCTCAATTTGGCTCTCCCGCAGCAATGCTTCCCGAGTCGCCGGACGTTGGTGGCGAGTAATCGTCCGACAGCAGCCTCTGCATCAAGACCCCGATCGCGATGAACACCGGCAGCGTGATGATGGTCCGCGCCAGCGAGAAGCTCCAGCCGAGGAAGGCGACCTCGAAGGTCAGCATGGGGATCTTCATGGCCGAGAATGCGCCCAGGTAGATGAAGACGTTTCTCGGCGCGCAGCCCTTGCGCCACAGGCCGACGGCCACCGGAAACGCTCCGTAGAGAGGACCGGCCTGCACCGTCGCGAGCAGGACCATCCAAAAAATCGCCGCCGCACCCGATCGCCGGCCGACATGCCTCTCGACCACCGCTCGCGGCACCCAGATCTCGAACAGCCCGACCAGGACGAACATCGGCGGCAGCACGAGGGCCATCTCGACCAGGAAGTCCCACAGGTTCTCGCCGGCTCGGAGCCCGAAAGCAAACCCGCCGCCGAAGCGGCCGTATGCCCACAAGCCGGTCACGGCGACGACCGCGAGCCAGGGCCAGAGCTTTCCGGCAACGGACAGGGTTCTGACCCGCGCGCTCATGCCAGCACCCAGGCCATACCGGCGGCGACCAGGATCGAGCCTGCCAGTGCGAGGCCGTTGCGCAGCAGCGACACCCGCCAGCCAAAGAACCTGGCCTCGACCGGGAGGGTGATGACGCCCACCATCATCAGCGAGGTAATGAAGGCCGCGAGCACGAGAGTCGAGGCGCCATTCTGCCGAAAAAGGCCCGCAAGCGGGTAGGCGATGAAGCCCGGCATCAGCGCGACGCTGCCGATCCCCAGAGCGGCGAAGAAGGGAAGAGGACCGGGACCCGAGAGCACCTGTTGAAGCATGTCCGGCGAAACCGCGGTCAAGACAAGGCTCACCAAAGCGAGCACGCCGAGCAGCAGCGGCAGGACGTCCCAGAACATGCGGAGCCCCTTCAGCAGGGAGAGGCGCGTCTTTTTCCGGTCGGCGAACAGGGAGGCGAGCAACGCCGCCCCGGTGATGAGCCACAGCACGATCACGGCTGCCTTGCGCCTCCCTCGCGCTCGGGACCGCGCCGGCAGAGTACGGCGAGCACCAGAGAGGCCTCATGGGCCTCCATGCTACGGGTGGTGGCGCCGCCCGGAATGAAAACCGCGCCCGGCGGGACCACCGGCGTTTCTTGTTCATCGGCACGGAACGTGACCCGCCCGCCGAGCACGACGAAGACCGCGTCCTCCTGCATCTGGCATGGCGGAATCCGGGCGCCGGCGGCAAGCTCGATGCGGCGGACCTTCATCTGGTCGTGCTCGAACAGCACCTCGGCGGCGAAACCCTTGTCGAGCGGAGTACTCCGTAAAAGCTCGAAAGTGATCATCGTCAACAACCTTTCTCGGCGGCAAGAGACTCGGGTCTCGCTTCTCCAGGGCCTGGCCTGCCCCGTCCAGCAGCGAGCGAGTACAGCAGCGGCATCAGATAGAGCGCGACGGCGACCGTCACCAGCAACCCGCCGATCGCAGCCACGGCCATCGGCTGCAGCATGTCTCCGCCCTCCTCGAGGTTGAGCGCGATCGGCGACAGGCCGATGATGACGCCGAGCGCGGTCATCAGCCGCGGGCGGAAGCGCGTGGTGGCGGCCTGGATCACCGCATGAACGGCATCGGTGCTCTCGGTCGATCGAGCGGTTTCGGCATACGTCAGGAGCAAGACGCCTTCGGTCACGTGCGCGGCCACCACCACCAGCAGGCCGATCACGACGGTGGTCCCGACGGGAATGCCCGTCGCCGCCAGGAGGAGCCCCACTCCCGCGAGCGAGAACGGCACCGTCCCGAGGATGATGGTCGGGATGCGAAGCCGGTTGAACTGCACCACCAGGATCACGAAGGCGAAGAAGAACGCGAAGCCAAGCACGAGCATCAGGCTCTGCTTCGCTTCAGCCATGAGTTCGGCCTGGCCGCCGTACTTGACCTGGTAGCCCTGCGGCCAGTCCATGGCGCCCAGGCTGCTCTTGAGCCGCGCCAGCGCCTCGCCAACGCTGACGCCGGACGGGTCGGCCTGCACCACCACTTGTTTGACCTGGTCCTGGCGGACGATCTCGACCGGACCGACAGCTTCCACCACCCGGGCGACGTCTCGAACCCGGATACAGCCGCCGGACGCGCCGCAGAAAAGCGGCAGCTCCTCTATCGAGGCGCGAGAGGTGATCATGGATTCCGGCACCATCAGGCGGATGCCGTAGTATTCGTCTCCGTCACGGTACCGAGTGGCGACCTCCCCTCTTACCAGGCGCTGCAGCGCGAGGGCCACGTCGCTCGCGGTGAGGCCGAGATCGGCGATCCTGAAGCGGTCGATGCTGACCTGAAGCTCAGGTTTGCTCATGTCCAGCGACTGGTACACGTTGGTCAAGTAGGGCGCCTTGGACATGCGCTCCTGGACCTCGCGCGCCAGGGCGAACAGGCGGGTGTTGTCGCTGCCTTGCACCTTGACCTCGATGCTCGAGAGCGAGCTGCTGCGGATGCCCTTCACCTTCATCTGCATGGCCATGGCTTTGCCGGCCGGCAGCGGGTGCTCGGCGAGCAGTTTCCCCAGACGCTTGACGTACTGCGCGGTGGTCAGGTCCCGCTTGCCGCGCGGGACGAGTTGGATGTCGAGTTCTCCTTCGTTGGCGATCTCATAGGTGTACAGGCCCCAGACCTTGCCTCCCACCAGGGAAAAGGCGCTCTCGATCAGCGGGTCGCCTTGCACGAGCGACTCGACGTGCCGGAGCGCGCCGTCCGTCTGGCCGAGCGCCGCGCCGGTGGGAAGCCGCACCTTCACCATCACCCGGCCGTCATCCATCTGTGGCAAAAACTCTGTTCCGAGCTGCGAGACGGACAGGAGGCCGAGCGCCGCAATCCCGGTGAAGACCGCGATGGTGGCGGCTCGCCAACGCAGTAAAAATGCGAGGGACCGGCCATAGGCCTGCGTCAAGCGGCGGACGAGCCGCTCGAAGAACGTCTCGCGGAAGGCCTTCGCGCTGTCGCGCAACAGCAGCGCCATGAGCAGAGGCGTCACCGCGATGGCGTTGACGAAGCTGATGCACATGACCCCCGCGACCACCAGCACCAGGTCTCGAAACAGCAGGCTCGCGAGCCCCGGAACCAATAGGAACGGCAGGAATAGGACCAAAAAGGAGAGCGTCGAGGCCAGCACCGACGGCCCCACCTCCTGCACCGCGGCAACGACCAGTCGCGCGCTGCCAAGCTCCGGACGATCGCGCCGCAGGCGGGTGATATTCTCGATCACGATGATCGAGTTGTCGAGATCCACCGCGATGGCGACCAGCAAGCCTCCCAGCGAGAAGATGTTGAGGGATATGCCGGCCAGCTTCATCCAGGCGAAGTTCGTCAGGATGGTAAACGGCAGGGCCCAGGTCATGGCGACGACCTGGCGCCAGTTGCCGAGGAACAGCGCCATCAGCAGCACCAGCAGGATCGCCGCCTCGATGGCGGTGTTGCGGACACCGGCGAGAGCGGACTCGACATACTCGGCCTGGTTCTCGACGACGCCGAGCGAGACCCCGGGAGGCAGCGCGGGTCGAAGCTCGTCCAGACGCTTCATGACGGCGCGCGCGACCTCCACGGTGTTCGCGTCGGCCTGCTTCAGCACGCTCAGTTTGACGCACGGCTTGCCATCCAGCCGGGTGATGACCCGCACTTCTTCGTGGGCGTCCTCCACGGTCGCGATGTCGCCGAGGAGCAGCCGCGCCTCGCCCGAGCGGGCCACGACCACGTTGCGCAGCTCGTCGAGCGAGGCGAACTCCGCGGTGGTGCGAGCGATGAGCTCGCGCTTGCCGGCGGTGACACGGCCGGCCGACAGCTCGATGTTCTCCTTCGCGAGCCGCTGGACGAGGTCGTCCAGGCCGAGCTGATGACGATCGAGCGCCATCGGATCGATGTGCACGCGGATCTCGCGTTTGAGGCCGCCCACCACCTCGGTGCCGGCCACGCCCGGCACGGCCACGAGCTGGTCGCGCAGCCACCGATCGACCCAGTCGCGCAGCTTGACCAGATCCCAGCCGCCCGAGCTGACCGTGAGCTGCAGGACCGGAAGCTGCGACGGATCGGCCTTGATCACGATGGGCGGATCGAGATCCTTGGGCAGTTCTCGGGCGACGCGCGCCATGGCGGCCAGCGCATCCTGATAGGCGACATCCACGTCCACGCCGTACTTGAAGTTGACCTGGAGGGTGTACATGCCCTCGATCGAGGAGGATTCCAGATAGTCCAGGCCATCGACGGTGGATAGCTGGCGTTCCACCGGGTCTGCGACCTGCCGTTCGATCTCCTCGGGTGTGGCGCCGCGCCACCAGATGTGGACCTTGACCAGCGGATAGGTGATGTCCGGCAGGAAGTCGACCGGCAGCCTGGCCAACCCATACGCCCCCAGGACGAGGAGGACCAGGACCAGCGCCGCCGTGGAGAGCGGCCGCTTGGTGGTGAGCTCGGTGATCTTCATGGGCGGCCAATTCCCGGGACGCTCGCGGGCTGGCCTCCGGCCTGGGAACCATCATCCTTGATCCGGATCCGAGCGCCGTCTTTGAGTTTCGACTGGCCGTCGATCACCACGGTCTCGCCGGGCCGCAAGCCGGAGGCGATCTGCAGGCGGCCTTGCTCCTCGATACCGACCTCCACGACTCGAAGATGCGCCACCTCGCCCTCCACCACGAACAGGGCTTGCGCCTGCTTGGGCGTGGTGAAAACGGCCGCGGTTGGGACCACCACCGCCGCGGGCACCGTTTCCACCGTGAGGCGAACCCGCGCGAACATGCCGGGCGCGAGCGTTTTCGGATCATCGACGCCGATCTCGGCGATACGCATGCGCAGCTTGCGATCCAACTCCGGGTAGAGCCGCGTCACCGTCCCGCCCACCTCCTCGCCGGCGAAGGCATCGAAACGCACCCGCGCCTCGGCGCCACGCCGGACCTTGAGCGCGATGGCCTCGGGTAGTGCGATCCGCACCACGAGACTCGCAGGGTCGAAGATCTCCAGCAGGACGGCTCTCGGTGCAACGTAGTTGCCCTCCTCAACCAGCACCTGGGAAACGATGCCGGCCCAGGGGGCTCGGATTTGAAAGTCCGCGGTGACCTCCTCGCCGGCCTCGACCACGGCCTTGGCGCGCTCGAGCTCGGCCCTGGCCTTGTCGAGCAGTTCGCCCGCGACCGCGCCCTTGGCCACCAGCCGCTCGACCCGTTCGAACTCGTCTTGGAGCCGTCGCAGCTCCTCGCGGTCGGACAGCAGCTTGGCCTGCGTGGAGCGATTGCGGCCGATGACCACCAAAAGCTGACCGCTCTTGACGGCATCTCCCTCGCGCACCAGCAGGCGGCTCACCGGGCCTTCGGCGGGAGACGCCAGTCGCGCCGTTCGGGTTGGCTCGACCGATGCGGCCAACTCGCGCACGCTGCGCATCGGGCCGGTCTTCGCCTGGTCGACTCGTACCTCGACCGCGGGACTCTCGCCTGTTGGGGGGTTCGCCGGCGGCTGGAGGCGCTGCCGTTCAAGAAACACGACACCGGCGATGGCGGCCATGACGAGCGTGACGACCACGGCGGTCCAGGCGGCGTGTTTTCGAGAAGTCATGGCATATCTCCCATGGCTCGCGTGAGGGCGGCCGCCGCGACATTCGCGTCCGCCAGCGCGCGCGCGCGGCTGGCCTCGGCGTCCAGCAGATCGGACTGCGCGCTCAGAACGTCCGAGATGGTGCTCTTGCCTTCGGTGTACTTCTCGTTCTCGACCCGAAAGGCCTCCGCGGCCTGGCCGATGGTCGCCTCCGACAGCGCGACGCGGTCCAGCGCCGCGCGGAAGTCGAGCAGGGCCGCCTCGACCTCGAGGCGAACGCGCAGCTCGGCCTGCCGCAGCCGCTCGCGCATCGAACTCAGCCTGGCCCGCTGCTCGCGCACTTCGGCATCAACCCGCCCCCCCTCGAAGATCGGCACATCCAGGTAAAGCCCCACCTGGCCGACATCGGCCAGGGCGCTGGCGCCCTCCGGCTGTTCGCTCGGCCACAGGCCCCAGCGCAGACCGTAGGAGCCTTGGACCAGGAGCTGCGGGTAGTGGCCCGCTCGGGCCACCTCGATGCGGCGCTCCTGGGCCTGAACCGCAGACCTCAAGGCGCGGCAATCGGGGCGCCGCGCCAGTGCCTCCTGCACCAGGTTTCCCGGGGAAGGCGACGGAGCCATGCTAGGTTTGCCCAGGTCGCCGACGATTTCGAATGCCGCTCGGTCGCTGGGCAGCCCTATGAGCGACAGCAGGTTGAGCGTCTGGACCTCGAGCGCAGCTTCCTCCTGGACCCGGCGCTGCTGGAGCGCCACCCGGCGGACCTCCATGCGCTGACGATCCAGCGGCGCGGCCTTCTGCTCGGCCACGAGCGCGTCGAGCCGCTCGATGTTCTTGGCCATTGCACCTTCGGCCAAGACAAGCGCCGCGATCAGCCTTCGTTGGGCGAGGATGGCGTAGTACGCTGCCGTCACATGGAACACCAGGTCGACCCGGGTCCAGTGGCTCGCATTGCGCGCAGAATCCTCCATGAGCTCCGCCGCGGCCCGGTTCCCGCTGATGCGCCCGGCGGAGTAGAGCGGAAAGGCCAGGACGACATCGCCTCCGAGCAGGTGATGGGTGATGACCGCCGGGTCGCCGGGGCTGGTCGCAGGAAAGAGGCGCTGGTTACGGCGGTACTCGGTCCAACCGGCCTGCACCCGCGCCGTGGGCCAACGCGCCGCATCCGCGCGATCGCGCTGGGCGACAGCCGCGTCGATGTCGCTCTGCGCCGCCTGCAACTCAGGGTTGTTCTGCAAGGCCAGCTCGATCGCTCGAGGCAGGTCGATCGACTGCGGCGCCGTCGACTCCGGGGCAGGGTCGGCGTGTGCGGCGGGGGCAGGGATCCACCCTGCCATCCATGCCATGGTCAGCCAGCGCCCAAGGCGCGAGACGTGGGCGAACCTCGGACGCGAGTTCATGCCGGTTCCTCTCTGGTTTCCGGCGTATGTTAGATCCATCCCAGGGTGTAGGCCAGCAAGTAGTAGCCGCCGATGCCGATGAAGACCACGGCGGTCAGACGCCGCATCCAGCGTTCGACCGCGGAAAGGACGTTGAAGGCCTTCGAGATGCGGTTGGCGGCGAAGGCCAGGATGAGGGCGAAGACCACCACCGGCAAGGCCGTCCCCACCCCGTAGAGCGACGGCAACAGGACGCTGGAGTGGTGACGCACGGCCAGCGGGACGAGGCTTCCGAAGAACAGCGCCGCCGAGATCGGGCAGAACGCCATGGCGAACACGATCCCCAGCAAGCCCGCACCCCACAGCCCGATCCGGTCCACGCGCGCCTTCACCTTGTCCGCGACGCCCGAGCCGCCCGTCCAGGGCCAGGGGATCACGTCCAGCAGGAGCAGGCCGACCGCCAGCAGCACCGGCCCGACAATCTGGTTGGTGTACCGCTGCAAAAACATCGAGACGCCGGGGGCGGAGGCCAGGCTCTGCACCAGAAGCAGCGCCACCACGAAGTAGGTCAGGGTCCGGCCCAGGGTGTAGAGCAGCCCGGACAGGAGCACCAGCAGCGGGCGATCGACGCGCTTGCTGGCGTACGAGATGGCCGCGATGTTAGTGGCCAGAGGACAGGGGCTGATGGAGGTCAAGATCCCCAGCCACAGGGCGGTCCCGGCCGCGATCCCGAAAGGTTCCATCACTTGGCCCCGGCCTTGGCGAGGTAGGCCTGGATCCGCTCCGCCACGTACGCCGCAAGCTGCGTGGGCTCGTGGGCGTATTCCCAGACCTTGTCGCAGTTCTCCCACTCCACGGTTTTTCCGCCCTTGACCAACTCCACCACCATCGAGCTGAAGGAGATCTGGAATTTCTGCACCAGCGCCTTGTTTTCGTCCCGATCGACGTTGACCTCGCGGTACTTGAGTTTCCCGGCGGCGCTCTCGGCGCCGAAGCGCTCCCGGAGCGCCTGCTCCACGCCCGCCTGGATGCCCAGGCAGGTGCGGCAGCGGCGATCGCCGTGGAAGTAGTACACCATCACCCCGTCCTGAAGGGACTCGGCCGGGGTCGCCGCCGAAGCCGGCTGCGCCGCCTCGCCGGCCTTCGCGGGCGGGGTCGGCGCGTTATCGGCCGCGGAACGGCTGCAGCCCGCCGCCGCGAGCGCGCCGAACCACAGCAAAAAAGTATTCGTCAGTAAAATCCGCATCAGGCCTTCTCCTTGGATAGAGCGTTCATGATCCAGGTGACGATTTCCGGCGCGGCCGGGATGCGGCCGCTCGCCTTGACCTCGCCGTCCACCACCAGCGCCGGCGTCATCATGACGCCGTGCTTCATGATGTCCTCGATCTTCTCGACCTTCTCGAGTTCGACGGCCTGGCCCGAGGAGGCGATGGCCTTCTCGGCCTCGGCGTAGAGCTTCTTGCACTTGGGGCATCCGGTGCCCAGGACCTTCACTTTCATGGCGAATCTCCCTGTTTGTTTCCGTCCGTTGCAGATGATTCGGCCGGCGGTTGCTTTCTATTCCTCCACCAGCTCTTGAGCCGGTCCATCGCCAGGACCAAAAGCAGCGCCGCGGCGATGGCGACCAGCGCGGCGTCGGTCTGCTGCTCGCACTGGCAAGTCTGTCCCGACGCTGCCTGCCCGGCGTGGGCGTGGGTCTCGTGCCCGTCCGGCATGATTTGCCCTAACCGGCGATCGCCCGCAAGATCTCATCGATCTTGTCTTCCGTCACCGGGGTTGCGCCCTTGACGATCCCGAAATCCGTGGTGTTGAGGTGGCGGTAGGCAAGAAAGCCGCTCTCCTTCATGATTTTTTCGGCGCAGTTGATCGGGCAACCGTCGATGATGACCAGTTCGCCTCCGTCGCCGAGCGCCTCCAACTCTTTCTTCGACGTCTCGGCGAATTGCGGGTCCACGGCAAACCGGGCTAGGCAGAGCATCTTGCCTTTCCCGCCGGCCATGAGCTTCCGGGCGGCCCTGTCCGAGTAGGCGCCGGTGTTGGAAGCGCCGGAGCAGGCCAGCACGACGATCTTTTTTTTCTTGTTTTCCAATTCTCACTCCTTTGCACCGGTCAAGCCGGCGCTGGAAATCGCATGCCCCTCAGAAGAAGGTCCCGTAGGCCAGGCCCGCGAGGGTCGAGAGCACGATCACCAAGGCGACGAAGACGACGGTCTTCTTGGTACCCAGCACGCTGCGGATGACCAGCATGTTGGGCAGCGACAGCGCCGGGCCGGCGAGCAGCAGCGCCAGCGCCGGGCCGTGGCCCATGCCCGACTTGAGCAGGCCCTCCAGGATCGGCACCTCGGTGAGCGTGGCGAAGTACATGAAGGCGCCGACGAACGAGGCGAAGAAATTGGCGAGGAGAGAATTGCCGCCCACCGCCTGCTCGATCCAGGAATTCGGGATGATGCCGCGCTCGGAGCCGCCCGGGCCACCGAGCAGGAAGCCCGCCACCAGAACGCCGCCGAGCAAGAGCGGCAGGATCTGCTTGGCGAAGGTCCAGCTCGAATCGACCCACATGGCAAGCTCGTCCTTCTTGAACCAGGCGGCCAGGCTGCCGATGAGCGCGACGCCGAACACGCCCGTGAGGATCCACTTCGCCGAATGGATGACCGCCCATGCGCCGCCTTCTCCGTCCGCGGGCTTGCCCCAGTTGGCGAAGACCAGGATGCCGACCATGGCGGTAAAATAGAGCCCGTCCTGCCACAGGGCGCGGCCCTTCACCTCGTCCGGCATCACCACCGGCCCCTCGGCCTGCCGGGCCGCCTCCTCCTTGCGGAAGATGAGGTGCATGAGCAGGCCGATGATCACGGAAAACGAGATGGCGCCCACCGCCCGGGCAATGCCCAGTTCGGGGCCGAGGATGCGGGCGGTCAGGATGATGGCCAGCACGTTGATGGCAGGCCCCGAATAGAGGAACGCGGTGGCCGGCCCGAGCCCGGCGCCCCGCTTGTGGATGCTCGCGAAGAGGGGGAGGACCGTGCAGGAACAGACGGCCAGGATGGTACCGGACACCGCGGCGACCGGATAGGCCACAGTCTTTTTCGCCATCGGGCCGAGGTACTTCATCACCGCGCCCTGGCTCACGAAGACGCTGATCGCGCCGGCGATGAAGAAGGCCGGCACCAGGCACAAGAGCACGTGCTCGCGCGCGTACCACTTCACCAGCAGGAGGCTCTCCTGGATGGCGCCGAAGAATCGGTCGTTCTCCACCGGCAAGAACCAGCAGGCCGCGAACACGGTAAGGATCAAGGCGAGTTTGGTGCGTTCCTTCATGGGCCGCTCCGCGTCAAGGTTCGATCAACGGGCGAACAGCGCCTCTATCCGGCGCCGCAGCTCATCGCGCGTCGCGCGGAAGGCGTTCAGCCGCTCCTGTTCACCCCCCTGGACGGCGGCGGGATCGGGCAGACCCCAGTGCAGGCGATTCGCCTTGCCGAGGAACAGCGGGCATTCCTCCTCGCCGCACAGGGTGATGACGGTGTCCACCTCGGCGGCCGGGATCTCAGCGACCGACTTCGAGCGGTGCTGCGAGATGTCGATGCCGATCTCCTGGAGCACCGAGATGGCCTCGGACCGCACGCGGGTCGGGCGCGAGCCCGCCGACCATATCTTGATCCCGGCCGGCGCGAGTGATCGCGCGATGCCCTCCGCCATCTGGCTCCGCGCCGAGTTGGCCACACAGAGAAAGAGAATGCCCTTCATTTCACGCTCCCGATGAATCGTTTTGCGGCTCCGCCCGACACCATCCAAGGCCTCCGAAATGAAAGCGGATCGAGTCCGACACCAGCTCCCGCTGCACAAAGAGCTCGAATCCGTCGCCCTCCACCCGCACGAAATCGCCCGCGTCCGCGGGCCGGTCCAGGGACCCGACCGGGCCCCGATAGGCCTTTCATCAGCCCTCGAGAATGGTGCCGAGCGCGATGGTGAGCGCGCCCTGGCCCTGGGCCAGGCGCAACGCCTTCTCGTTGTCCAGCGAATACCTAGGCATCCCTCACCTCCCCGGGCTTGCGCCCGACGACCCGAACGCTCGACACCTTGCCGGCGAGCGCCTCGACGACGCGCTTGAGTTGGTCTTTCGGCAGTGGCTCTAAACCGCAGCAGCAAGCCCCGGCCGTCTCCGTGTCGAGCAAGGCCCGAAGCTGCGCGGCGTCGTAGATGAGCCGGTCTCGGACGGCCACATCGACCAGACCGGCCTGCCGGAGCCCATCGATGTACGCCGACTCGGGAATCGCTCCGGCAATGCACGCCGAATAGAGCAGCCCCTCGGCGCGGATCCAGTCCGGCATCGGCTCGGCCACGATGTCCGAGATGGAAAAGCGACCGCCGGCCTTGAGCACCCGGTGCAGCTCCGCGAAGACCCGCTTCTTCTCCGGGGACAGGTTGATGACGCAGTTCGAGAGCACGAGGTCGACCGAGCCCGACTCGACGGGCAGGTCCTCGATGATGCCCTCGCGCACCTCGACGTTCGCAAGGCCCGCGGCGGCGGCGTTGGCCCTGGCGCGCTCGATCATGGCCGGGGTCATGTCCACGCCGATCACCTTGCCCGCGGGTCCGGCGAGCTTGGCCGCGAGTAAGAGGTCGATGCCCGCGCCCGACCCGAGATCGAGGATCGTGTCGCCCTCGCGGATTTCAGCGAGCGCCACCGGGTTGCCGCAGCCGAAGGAGTTCTGCACGGCGTCGGCCGGCAGCACAGCCAACACCTCGCGGTTGTAGCCGGCGAGGATGGGCAGCGCGCCCGGTGCCGCGGCGCCGGAACAGCACGACCCGCCGGGGAACTGGTTAAGCTCCACAGCGCGAGCGTACGATTGGGACACGGCCCGTCGCACGTCATCCGGTAGTTTCATTTCGCGGCCTCCGGTTTGGGATAGTACTTGCGCCCGAGCCAGAGCGCGACGTTGACCAGCCCGATCATCACCGGCACCTCGACCAGCGGACCGATGACGGCGGCGAAGGCCGCGCCGTGGCTGATGGTGAAGGTCGCGACCGCGACCGCGATGGCCAGCTCGAAGTTGTTGGACGCCGCGGTGAAGGACAGCGTCGTGGCCTGGCCGTAGGTCGCGCCGACCTTCTTCGACAGGAAGAAGGAGATCAAGAACATCACCACGAAATAGATGAGCAGCGGGATGGCGATGCGCACCACGTCGAGGGGGAGCTGCACGATCATCTCACCCTTGAGAGCGAACATGACCACGATGGTGAAGAGCAGCGCGACCAGGGTGAGCGGGCCGATCCTGGGGATGAAGCGGGTGTGGTACCAGTCCTTGTTCCTGAGCTGGATGAGGGCAAAGCGCGTGATGATCCCGGCCAGAAACGGGATGCCGAGATAGATGAACACGCTCTTTGCGATCTCGCCGATGGTGATGTTGACCGTCACGCCCTGCAGGCCGAACCAGGTCGGCAGGACGGTGATGAAGACGTAGGCGTAGAGCGAGAAGAAGAGCACCTGGAAGATGGAGTTGAAGGCCACCAGCCCGGCGCAGTACTCGGTGTCGCCCTTGGCGAGGTCGTTCCATACGATGACCATGGCGATGCAGCGCGCCAGGCCGATCATGATGAGCCCGACCATGTACTCGGGCTTGTCGCGCAAGAACAGCACGGCCAGGGCGAACATCAGGATCGGCCCGATGACCCAGTTCTGGATGAGCGACAGGCCTAGCACCTTGCCGTTGCGAAACACCGGCCCCATCTCCTCGTAGCGGACCTTGGCCAGCGGCGGGTACATCATGAGGATGAGCCCGATGGCGATGGGGATGTTGGTGGTGCCGGAGTTGAAGCGGTTGATGAACGCCGGCACATCGTCGGGGAACAGGTAACCGGCGAGGACCCCGATCGCCATGGCGATGAAGATCCACAGGGTCAGGTAGCGGTCGAGAAACGACAGCCGCCTCGCTACACCCACCGAAGGAGTCGCTTCGCTCATCGTATGCCTCCCGTTCGCGCCGCGCGGTCAGGTCTTTTCGTCCTCGCATGGCCGGAGGAGTCGCAACCTCCGCCCGAACCGCACGACAAGTCGTTTTTCTTTCGGGCCAGCCAGGCGTTCAGATCCCGAAGGGCTCGATCGCCCTCGGCATGGGCCCGGAGCCGGGCGCGCAGGGCATCGAGAACGACGCGCTCGATCTCGCCTGGCGCCGGACAGAGCGAATAGTACGACCAGGCCGCCTCCCTTCGGTCATTGACCAATCCCGCGTGCCGCAAGGTGGCCAGGTGCCGCGAGGCCTTGGACTGCGTGATCTGGAGCGCCTCCATGATGTCGCACACGCACAGCTCCCGATGGTGGAACAGCAGCCACAGCATCCGCAGCCGCGATTCATCGGCGAGGACCTTGAAAAACCGCGCAACGTCTTTCACGCTCTCCTCCGGGACGCAGCCTCCATATTCGAATATCCGGTTATGCGAATTATGTCAAGACCCAAGCGAATGCTCCGTCTCCGCGGTCCGATTTGACAGCGTCTCCACGGCTCTCTATCATGCGCGCGTTTTCGCGGGCGGGGGCGATTCGGAGGCCAGCGCATGGCACAGCGCTTGAGGAAAACAGGCAACGCCAAGCCGGCGCAAAAATCGGGCGCGCCGCGCTCTCCCTCCCGTGCCGCCGCCGGCGGACGCAAGAAGAAAAAGGACCGCCAGCTCGGCCTGTTCGACACCGCGGTGGCGCCGGAGAGGGTGCTGCGCCGCGCCGGCGTGGCCCGCGCCGACAAGGGAGCGGAGGCGGTTCCGGACCCCGCCCCGGTCGAGACGGTTCCGACGCCGCCGGAGCCGGCAGTGGCCGAACCCGCCGAGGAACAACCCTCCCCGACTCGCCGCTCGCGCGCCAAGGAACGCTCGGCGGCCGAAATCCTGGCGGCCGCCCAGCGCGAAATCTCGGTCAGCGAGTTCTTTACCAAAAACCGGCATCTGCTGGGCTTCGACAACCCGCAAAAAGCCCTGCTCACCGCGGTCAAGGAAGCGGTGGACAACTCGCTCGACGCCTGCGAGGAAGCGCGCATCCTTCCAGAAATCGAGGTGATCATCCAGGAGCTGGCCGAAAACCGTTTCCGGGTGCGCATCACCGACAACGGACCGGGCATCATCCACTCGCAGATCCCGCGCGTCTTCGGCAAGCTTCTGTACGGCTCCAAGTTCCACCGGCTGCGACAGTCGCGCGGCCAACAGGGCATCGGCATCTCGGCCGCCGGCATGTACGCCCAGCTCACCACCGGCAAACCGGTCTGCATCACCTCGCGCACCCGCGCCGATCGCCCGGCCCATCGCCTGGAGATCCGCATCGACACTCGCAAGAACGAACCCGAGCGCGTCCGCGACGAGAAGGACGTCCCGTGGGACGCCCCCTTCCCCACCGGGACCCGGGTGGAGCTGGAGATCGAGGCCTTGTACCGGGCCGGCCGGCGCTCGGTGGATCAGTACATCGAGCAGACCGCCATCGCCAACCCCCACGCCACCATCCACTACCAGAGTCCCAAGGGCGAGCGGATCACCTTCGAACGGCTCACCGGAGACCTCCCACCCGAGCCGCTCTCCATCAAACCCCATCCGCACGGCGTGGAACTCGGGGCCCTGGGCATGATCCTGAAGGACACCCGTGCCCGCGATCTGCGCGGAATGTTGATGCGCGAATTCTCCCGGGTCAGCGACCGGGTGGCCCAGGCCATGCTGGAGGTCGCCGGGCTGCGGCCGGAGGCCAAGCCGCGATCCCTGAAACCCGACGACATCGAGCGGCTGCACCGGGCGCTCTCCCAGGTCAAGGTGATGAGCCCGCCCGCGGCCTGCGTGGTGCCCATCGGCGAGGAGCTCATCCTGAAGGGCCTGCAAAAGGGCGTGCAGGCCGATTTCGTCACCTCCACCACCCGCCCGCCGGCGGTGTACCGCGGCAATCCCTTCATCGTGGAGGCCGGGCTGGCCTGGGGCGGCAACCTTCCGGGCGAGGAGCTGGCCTCGCTGTTCCGCTTCGCCAACCGGGTGCCGCTGCAATACCAGCAGTCGGATTGCGCCATCACCAAGGCGGTGATGGACACCGACTGGCGCAACTACCGGGTGCAACAGGCACGCGGCGCGCTGCCCACCGGGCCGCTGGTGATCATGGTGCACGTCGCCTCGGTGTGGGTGCCCTTCACATCCGAGAGCAAGGAGGCGGTGGCGCGCTACCCGGAAATCCTGCGCGAGATCCGCCTGGCGCTGCAGACCTGCGGCCGGCGACTGGCCGTCCACCTGTCCCAGCGGCGCCGGGAGGCCGAGGAGGGGCGAAAGCGCTCCTACATCGAAACCTACATCCCGCACATCGGCATCGCCCTGAAGGAGATGTTGCGCCTGGACGAGAAGCAGGAACGCAAGGTGGTCGAGACCCTCACCGACACGCTGCGCCGCAGCCGGGCGTCGGTGTAGCGGGCGGAGGAGAACGCCGTGGCCAAGAAAACCGTTGCCATGTCGGAGCGCATCACCGGCGAGGCCCGCGACATCCACCGCAGCATCCTGGCGGGCAAGAAGCCGTGCATGAAATTCCCGCTGCGTTCGCTGCAAAACGTCCGCTACCGGCCGGAGGTCGGCTACTTCGAGCTCAAGGGACGGCGCAAGGAGCGCACGCTCACCGTGGGGACGGTGAAGACCTTCGCCCAGACGCTGCGCATGCTGTCGCTGTCCAAGGACCTGGTGGACGGCGACGACATCGCCACCAAGCGAGAGGCCTACTACGTCAGCAAGAACTGGGGCCCGGCGCGCTTCGACGATCAGCCCGAGAGCGACACCGTGATCGACGACATCGAGGCGCTGTTCTCGGTCAACCGCGAGCAGCTCGGCTTCATCCCCGAGGAGAAGGGCGGCGAGGTGGCCGGCCGGCTGGTGGTCATCGACCAGGACCGGGACACCCAGAAGACCCTGCGCATCGACTGCACCAAGTTCGGTTCGGGGGCCTACTCCATCCCCATCAGCGTCGAGCACCTCAAGTTCGAGACCCGGGCCCGCTTCATCCTGGCCATCGAGACCGCCGGCATGTTCCAGCGCCTGGTGAAGCACAACTACTGGAAGCGCGCCGATTGCATCCTGGTCTCCATGGGCGGCGTGCCCACGCGCGCCTGCCGCCGCTTCATCCGCCGGCTTTCCGACGAGAAGAAACTCCCGGTGTACGTGTTCGTGGACTGCGATCCCTACGGCATCGGCAACATCTACCGCACGCTGAAGGTCGGCTCGGGCAACGCGGCGCACATCAATGAGTTCTTCTGCGTGCCCCAGGCCACCTACCTGGGCATCACTCCCGACGACATCGTGGACTACAAGCTGCCCACCCATCCGCTCAAGGACGTGGACATCAAGCGGGCCCGCGACGCCCTCAAGAACGATCCCTTCGTGCTGCACCACAAGGCCTGGCAGGCGGCCTTCGACAAGCTGCTGGACATGGGCGTCCGCGCCGAGCAGCAGGCCCTGGCCAAGTGGGGCCTCAACTACGTCATCGACACCTACCTGCCCGAGAAACTCAAGCACCCCGAGCGCTTCCTGCCGTAGCCAAGCATCGATGGCGTCCGGCCGCGGGAAAAACGGCCGGTCAGCCGCGGCGCGGGATCGAAATCCGGAAGGCCTCGATGGCTTCCGCCGTGCCGGGATGGGACAGGAGATCCTCCTGCAACGCCGGGGGAATGGTGACGTCGGCGTCGGCGATCTCGAGCAGGGCCTGCAAGGTCGGCGCATCCTTGACGCTGGCGCACAGTAGCCGGGTGGACGAACCGAGCGCCGAAAGGATGGCGCGGCTCCTGCGAGCCGCGGCGATGCCATCCTCGCCGCGGGCGCTCACCCGTCCGACGTACAGGGCGGCGGAATGCGCTCCGGCCAGGGCCGCCGCGGCCACTTGCAGGGGCGAAAACAACGCCGTCAGGCACACCGGCACGCCGCGCGCGCGCAGCGCCTGGCAGGCCGTCATTCCCTCCCGGCCCATGGGCAGCTTGATGACCGTTCGGCCGGGCGCGACCTCGAACAACAGCAGCGCATGGCGTTCCATCTCGTCGGCGCTCTGGCCGTGGGCCTGGAAGTACAGCGTCCGGCGGCAGCAACGGGCGATCTCGCCCAGATGCTCCAGCAGATCGGCCGGCGGGATGTTTTCGAGCAGCTTGGGATTGGTGGTGACGCCGGCATAGATGCCGAGCGCCATGGCGGCGCGGATAGACTCCGGTTCGGCGCAGTCCAGAAACAGGGCCATGGTCACCTCCGGTCGGTTCCCTTGGGTTATCACGGCAAAGCGGAACTTTCCAGGCTTGTTTCCGGTGACAGGCGCGCGGTTTTCGCTACAATGATCCCGCCCTCGAATCGAACGGGAGGCCATCATGAATTTGAGCGTCCGACGTTGCGTTCTTCTGCCGATCGTGGCGCTGGCGTGGGCCGCCTGCCCCGCGTACGTGCGCCTCACCCCGCAGGATCAGGAGGCCATCGGGCGCGAGACGGCGGGGAAGGAATTCTTCCTCAAATACTCCTTCTACTTCGGGCCGTTCTTCGTCTACGAGGATCGCTATCTCCTCTCGGAGCGGGCCTTCGACGAGCGGGTTCTGGTCCAGACCGCCGGCGGCGCCCCCATGCTTCCGGGCGAGCCGCTGGGCGTGCTGCCCATGGGCACCCGGGTGAAGATCCGCGAGGTGCAGTTTCCCACCTCGGGCGCGGTGGCGGGCCGGCGGCTGGAGTCGCCCCGCTCCTTCACCTGGGTGCTGCTCGAGTCCGATGCCGTCCCCGGCGGAAAACCGCTGGTGCTCGTGCTCATGCCCGAGTTCGAGAAAAAGTCCGACTTCGGCGAGGCGCTGGGAGCTTTTCTGGTGGCGGCCGATCCCCGGCCGGAGTTCGCCGGACGGCCGGAGGCGGAACGCGCGGCCATCGATCAGAAGAAGGTCTGGCGCGGCATGCGCGCCGACGCGTTGATCCGCTCGCGCGGCTATCCGGATCGGGTGACACGCTCGTTCGAAAACGGCGTCAAGGTGGAGAAGTGGCAGTACGCGCCGGCGCGTTCGGTCACGCTGCGGGACGACCGGGTCGATTCGTTCGAGAACCTGCCCGCCATCCCGGAGGCGCCGGCCGCGGAACCGAGCGTCGCGCCCTGATGCGGCAGCCGGACCGGCGGCGGATTTTCGTCCGCCCCGGCCTGGCGGTAGAATGGGAACATGTCCGGACCGGCCACATTCCTGGTGGCGCTCCTGCTCGCCCCTCCGGTTCCCCGGCTGCTCGTCCCGACCGAACCGGTGGAGATGGTGGAGGCGGGCCAGGTTCGCAATGCGATCCGCCTGGCGCCACAGGGAATGCTGGTGCTGGAGATCGACGGCCCGGTGGAGCTCGGTCTGCGCCTGAGAGGCCTGTCGCAAAAGGGCGCCCACCCGGTGCCGCTGGATCTGACCGTGGTGCGGGACGATCAGGAACAGGCCACGGTTCGCATCCCCCTGCCCGCACCGGACGGAGTCGCCCTGCGGGGCGACGACACGATCGAACCGAGCGGGGAGGCGCTGGCCAAGGTCGCGGTCCCCCCCGGCAAGCACACCTACCGTATCGTGATCGGCGGGCCGCCGCGGGGCGCGCTGGTCGTTCTCTTCGCCGCGGAGCGCCTGGCGGCCGGCGCGGTGGTGGCCACACCGGGCGCCCCGGCGGCGACCTCCGTCCCTGCGGTGCGGCGCCCGGCCCGGCCCCCTTCGGTTCCGCCGCCGCGGGTGCTGGCGGCCGAGATCGAAACCCTCCCCGCCCCCGGATCGAGCCGCATCCACCGATCCGAGGCGATCATGCCGCGGGTGATCCGGCGCGAGTCCGGGCTCGGGCCCTGGACGATGACCGGACTGAGCCTGGCGGGTTCGCTGGCCTTCGCCGGCGCGTCCGTCATGATCTCCGGCCGCGTGCAGGCCGAGCGCGCGGTCAACGAGCCGGTCCAGATCCGGGCCGGCGAGTGGCACGAGTCCTCCGAACGCAGCTACCGTGCCGGGGCGGCACTGCTGGGAACGGCGGCCGCCATGGGGTTGCTCACGCTCGTCGCCGTCTGGCTCGAGTCGCCGGACTCGCCCGCCGAGCCGCGGCTTTTGTTTCGGTTCTGAGGCCGCAGGCCGGGGCCGGCGGACCGTGCCCCCACGGCGCGAACATCCGACCCGACGACGCGCCGACGATCGGCCCGGCGCGTCAGTCCTCTGACTGGTATCGGTGCTTGAGCAGATAGGCGACCGCTTCCTGGGCGCAATCGGGACAATAGCCCCGCTCGCGGATCAGCGAGTCGCGCATCTGCACCGCCTGTTGCTCGTCGCGGGCGTCCAGCGCCTCTCCACCCTGGAAGCGGAGGAAGTTCTGGTAGGCGCGCTGGATGGTGGCCCGTCGCTTTTTCATGAAATCTTCCTTGAGCCGGCCGAAGAAGTCGGGGAACACCCGGGCGTAGTCCAGCTCTGCGCCCGCGGTGCGGGCCCGCTCGGCCTCCAGCGCGTAAGCCCCGATGCGCGAGATGAGGCTGCGGCGAAACGCAGCCGCGTCCTCGTCCGCCGGACGGATCACCGCTTCCACCTGCTTCATCATCTCCTCGTCGGGCGGCAGGGTCTGGCCGGTGATCGGATCCTGGAGCTTTTCCTTGCGCAACCAGTGGGAAACGTGCTGCACGTAGCGGTCGAAGAGATCGCGATAGCTGCTCGCCGTGACCAGCTTCAGGGCCTCGGCCGCCTCGTCCTCCAGCCGCTCCAGGTACTCCTCACGCACCCGGTGCAGCAGCCGCTCCATGTCACCGTATTCGCCGTCGGGTTTGCGCTGCAAGAACTCGAACACCGTCCGGTCCTGCATCAGCGCCGCGATCTCCTCGAACAAGCCGAGCGGCGTCAGGCACTTCCGCTCCGGCCGCTGGGCGGCGTTGAGCAGCAGCATGCGCACCTCGCGCGCCGAGGCGCCGGAGCGGCCTTCGTAGTCCTGTCCCGGCTGAGCGAAGGCCTCGGGCACATGGGCCTGGATCTCGCGCGCCAGCGCCGAACCGAAGCGCGGCGGCGGGTCGCCGGTGTCATAGAGACGGGCCTTCTCCAGCGGATTCAGCGATTGCAGCGCCGGCTTCAGATCCCCCGACAGACCATCCACCTCGATGGGGCGCAGGCGCGTCAGCACCGCCCACAGGGCGGCGAGGTCGAGGGTATGCGGCGCCAAGTGCCGATCCAGCACCGCCTCCGAAACCTGATCCCGGTAGATCTGGACCTCTTCGGAAAAGCGGCGCAGGTACGGCACGCGCACCAGTTCCAGCCGGCCTTTGAAGGAAGCGAAGTCGGCGTAGCCCTTGAAGGAGTCGAGCAGCATCTCGTTGGTGGAGCCGATGAACACCGAATCGAGGAACAGGCTGGAGCGGTCCAGGGTCACCTGGCCGCTCTCGCACGTCACCAGCAGGTACTTGAAGGTGTCGATGGGCCGCTTGAGCAGGTCGTTGTACTCGAGCAGCCCGCGGTTGGCGTCCACCAGCGGCCCGCCGAATTCGAACAAATCGAGATGGGCCACCGCCGGCGGCAGCGAGGCCAGCGCCCGGGAGGCCGTGACCTGCTTTTCGGAGGCGTCCACGTGGAGCTGCGGCTCCACCACTGCGATGCCCTGTCGATAGCGGCGCGAGAGACGAAAGCGCTGCACCTGGACGTGGCGCAGCACGTCCCGGGCGGAACCTCCGTAGGCCGCGAGCAAGGCATCGTGGATCTGGCGGCAGCGCGGGCAGAGATCGCCGCGCAGCAAGGACTCGGGCAGCACCGCGTCGGCGGGCAGGCGCCCCTGCTGCCGCAAGGCGTCGAAGAGCCGGTGGCGTTCTTCCAGCGGGATCAGCAGCAGGGGGTGGTCGTGCAGGTCGCACGGCAGCACCGCGTCCACGTCCTCGGGAGAAAGATGGGCGAAGCTCGCCGGCGCGGTCGGCCGGGCGCCGTCGGGCTTCTGCCCGAAGCCGATGTGGCTGTGGGTGAAACGGCTGGAGGGGAAGATCCACCGGAAGCTGTACAACACCCCTTCATCCCGGGTGGAATAATGCTCGAGCCCGTGGGCCATGGCCCGGATCAGCGAGGTCTTGGCGGAGCCGTTCGGGCCGTGGAGCAGGATGAGCCGGTTCACCCGGCCCGCGCGCACGAAGTTGTTGAGCAGGCGGTAGATGCTGTTCTGGGCCTCTTCCTGGCCCGCCACCCGTCCGAGTCCCCCTAAAAATTCCTGATCGAACAGGCGGAAGCGGCGCAGCTTGCCGGCCGGGGTGGCGATGGTCCGACTGCCGAAGAAGTCGAAGGCATCGCGCAAATACTCGGCCGCGCCCCGGCAGTGCGGCGCGGGATTTTCGACCACCAGCGCCAGGTACTCGTCGAACCCGAGCGGCGCACCGGCGCGGGCGTGGTGGGCCTGGATACCGGAGGCGATCTGGGCGATGAGGTCGTTCGACATGGATGGGAGCTTAGCCCAGGCGGCGCGGCGGGCGCAACCACGCCCGCCTTGCGCCGAGGGGCGCTAGGGCGCCTCTCGCAACTGGCACACCAGCGGATGATGGTCGAAATAGGCGATGTCGCTCACCGGCACCGTTCCCGGCGCCACGCCGATGCTGGCGCAGCTCCCGGCGAGCCGGTCGCCGATGGCGTGATCGATGTTGAACAGCCCCGCATAGGACGGCAGGGCGTCCGGACCGACGTCCGAGATGATGCGAAACGCCCGATCGGTCCCGGCGAAATCGTTGATGCGCCGGGCGCTGGGATCGACGTCCCCGAGCCTGCCGGGATCGGTGTTGAAATCGCCCATGGCCAGGTTCAGCGCCCCCGACAGCGCCGGCCGGCCGTCGCCCAGGTCCAAAAAGATCTGCTCCACCTGCTTCACCCGGCACTGCTGGTCCTCGGCGGAAAATCCCGACGAGGCGTGCACGTTGACCGCGACGAGCTCGCCGCCGCCGGCGAGGTCGATCGCGGCGCGGCCGATGCGCGCCCCCTTGCCACAGTCCGGGATCGTCGTTCCGTACAGTCCCTCCAGGCAGAAGTCCCCGCCGCAGCCGCGGATGACGCCGAAATCCCGGCGCACCGCCAAACACTTGTCGGGTTTGCCCACGTGGCACGCCACCTGGTATCCCTCCCCCACCACCCGTTGGGCCACGGTGGGCTGACCTTCGGCCCAGCTCTCGCACACAAAGCCCTGGCGGGCCTCGGCGGGCACTGCGGGGCAGTCGCCGCTGTAAAAAATCTCTTGAAAGAACACCAGCTCGGGCCTCAGCCCCGCCAGGAATTCTCTCGCGTCCTCCACCACGACCACGAACGCCAGGCCGTCCCCGTAGTACTGATCGGAGTACGCCGCCTTCTCGCGGGTATAGCCGCCGTTCGGATCTCCCTCCGGGACGACGTCTTCGCTGGTGCCGGTGTTGAAGGCCACCGCCGTGAACGCGAGCGGCGTCCGCGACGTCGAGCCGCAGCCAGCGAGCCCCGCGGCCGTCGCCAGAGCGAGCCAGAACCGCGCCGCCACCCTCCTCGTTCGCGCCCGACACGGAATGTTTTGAGACCCGCTGCTCATCTCCGACCCCCGCAACCGGCGGCTCAGGTCAGACGCCGGCGAGACTGCTTGAGCTCCAGGGCCAGCTCGCCGTTCTTGTAGACGCGCACGGCTCCGCTGGTCTTGCTCACCACGAAGGCGATGGCCCGGGAGACCTTGGTCACGGTCATGGCGGCGGCGTTGCGCGTGCCCAGCCCCAGCGGTAGATCGATGTCGAGGTCGCGCGGCGACTGCAGGTAGCGCCCGGCCGCGAGCACCACCCCGTCCTCGCGGATGACGAAGGAGCCGTCGAGCAGGCAGAAGTTCTTGATGGCCTCGCGCACCCTGGGATCGAGGATGTTGCGCTCGTCCTCGGAATACCCCTGGAAGGGGTTGAGGGTGAGCTGGCGCGATTTCTCCATCACGGTGGTGCAGTCGCCGACCACGAAGATGGTCCCCACCGGAGCGCCCTCGAAGCCCTCGTGCCCGATGGTCAGGGCGATGTTCAGCACCGCCTCCAGCACCTGCGGCGCGAACTCCTGCCCCGCTCCCAGGACGGAGAGCGCGGCCCGCTCCTCGGAGTCCTCGCCGATGTGGGTGAACAGGCAGGTGTTGATGGCATCGGAGTGCGGCGGCCCGGCCAGGCACAACACCCGGTCGCCCGTCTCCATGATGTGTCCCGAGACGCAGGCGGCCAGGGCCACCTTGATCTTCTCGAAACGGTCGAAGGCATAGGCCGGGACCAGCACCGTGCGCAGGCCTTCTTCCTCGCAACTGGCCGCGATCTTCTCCGAATGGGTGGCCACCACGATGAGCTTCTTCACCGGACGGCGAACCAGCTGATCGATGGGCGGCGGCGCGTCCGAGGCGTACAGCACGTGGTCCACCTGGAGATGGCGGGCCAAGGCCAGGGCATCCTTGAGGAAGGCGCGATAGCTCTCGGCCAGGGAGCGCTTGGACCCCTTGGGCCGCGGGGCGCCGCTCGGCGCAGCCGGGATCTCCTCCCGCGCTCCGGGCTTGACCGAGGCGACCTGCGGGAGCGACGGCGGTTTTTGCGGCGTTTCGGGCTTGGCGCTCATGCAGCCAATGTAGTGCGGCCTCGGCGGTCGATCAACTTTTCGGGCGCCGGGCTCATTCCAGGCGTTTCTTCTTCTCCTCGAGCATCGCCGTCAACTCAGCCCGCACCGTCTCCGGCAGCGATTCCGCGGCCAGCGCCTGCGAAAGTCGCTGCACCTCGGACTGTTCGCGCTGGCGGAGGGTGTCCGCCATGCGGCGCAGCTCCTCGGCCACCGCCCGGAGTTCGTCGCCCTTGCGCAGGGCGCGCACCTCGGGGAGGTGTCCGTCGGCGATGGCCGAGAGGGTCCGGCGCATGGCGTAGGCCGGGCCGGCGATCTTGTGGGTGGCCACGATGCCCACCAGCGTCAGCAGCAGCACCAGCAGCCCCAGGAACCCGACCAGCGAAAAGAGCATGCGATGGCTGCGCTCCTGGATCTTGCGATCGCTCTCCGCCAGGGCCTGTTGCATGGCGGCGTCCAACTCGGGATCGTCCAGGGCCACCAGCTTGGAGTTGTCGCGCTCGGCCTGGAGCACCTTCTGCTGCTCCTGGTAGATGAGCACCCCCAGCACCGTCGAGATGATGGCCGACAACACCACCACCGCCAGCGTGTATTTGAGCTGAAAGCGCTTGTCGAGCAGGAAATTGCGCATCTTTCGGGGATATTTGGTCATGGACATGGGCGTCTCCCGTTCCGATTTCAGCCTTGTCGTCGTCCCAGGTAGCCGAGGACCTGATCCAGGGCCGCGCCCGCCGCGGCCTCGAACAGCATCGATTCGATCTCGGCGCGCTCATCGCCCGAAGGCATCTGCTCCAGCTCCGCCGCGGCCTCGCCGTTCCCGGCGAACTCCATGCGGTTCTTCACCAGGCTGGCGGTCACCACGCTGAGCTTGCATCGGGCCAGGTGCCCCCCGCCGCGCCGGGCAATCTCCCGCTGGATCAGGCGGGGCCGAAGCGAGATGCCGGCGAGCTTTCGCTGCGCCAGATGCGTAAGCAAACGGTCGCCGGAGAGGGCCTGCTCCTCGCCCGCGGCCAGCACGATCTCCGCGCGCCCGGCCAGCTTCTGGCGCAGCATCCGTTGCAGCGGTTCCAGCCCCTCCCGCGAAAGGCCCTCGGCCACGGCCACATTTTCCAGTACCACAAAATAGCGCGCCCCGCCACGGGCCTCGTCCAACAGGCGCAGGGCCTTCTCCGCCGCCTCCGGCACCAGTCCCGGCGGCTGGCGGAGCAGCGAAGCCAGCGCCGGCCGGGCCGACTCGGCCTTGAGCTTGCCCAGCGACAGCGCCGCCGCCGCGCGCACCGCCGGGTTGTCATCCGCGAGCCGCTCGACCAGGCGGGGCACGGCCGCCGTCACCCCGCGCTTGCCGATCAACACCGCCGCCTGCGCCCGGACCTTGAAGCTGGGGTCGGACAGGGCCGCGATCAGGGTTTCGTCGGAAGCGGCCTCCTGGGCCCGGGCCGGCGGGCCGGCGAGCACCAACACGGCCAACCAGAGCGCGCGCCGGATCCTCATCGCAAATCCTCGCAGCGCAATCCTTCCAGCGGCTTGCAATTACGCCCGATATGGCAGTAGCCGCCGATACAGAAGATCGGTCGGTCGCACTCGTTGCCCCCGGGGGTGCAGGGCCGGCGGGTCACGCTGCACCGCAGGAAGGTGAGGTCGCAGGCGTCCTGCGGACAATTGCTATCCTGCGTGCACAGGCAAAAGCCCTTCTGGTCTCCCTCGCGAATGTAGCACTTGCCCGAGGCGCACTGATCGTCGCGGGTACAGTTTTCGCTGGTGTAGACGATGCGCACCGAGGCGCAATCGAAGCCGTTGGGACACTCCTGCCCCTGGTCGCAGTCCACCCCGCAGTAGGGCGGCAGCGTGAGATCGCCTCCCTTGACCAGGCAGAAGTTGGGCCCCTCTCCGCAGGAGTCGGGATCGTAGATGGTGGCGCTCTTGCAATAGGCGCAGTACGGGCCGCGGGTGTCGTCGTAGCAGGTGTGGGTGGCCTCGTCGCACAACTGGCCGATGGCGCAGAAGGTCTTGTCCCGGCACAGGCCCTTCTGGCAGCTTCCCTCCAGACACAAGTCGTAGAGTTCGCAGTCGCCGTCCTGGCGGCAACCGGGCACGCAGCGGAAGAACACCTCGGAGCAGATCTGTCCGGCCGGGCACTGTCGATCCTGGGTGCACTTGCCCAGTTCGATGCAGTTGCCGGTGGTGGTGTCGCAGAAGGTGCCGCGGGGGCAGTCCTGGTTGCTGTCGCAGGACAGCCGCCGGCGGCACTGGCCGTCCGGAGCGCAGTACTGGCCCGGCGGGCACACCTCGTCGACGGCGCAGACGCACAACCCGGTCTCGATCTGGCACCGGAAGCCGGCCGGGCAGTCGCCGTCGCCAGTGCAAAACGTTCGCAGCCGCTCCGAGCCTTCGCAACCGAGCGCGGCCAGGCACGCGACCAGAAGGATGGAAATCGGGCTGCGGACCATGCGCCCCCTCCTAGGGAGCGAGACACGTCGAGACGTCCACGGTGTACCGCGTCCAGCGGCTGGAATACAACTGGGAGAATGTGAAGCCGTCGAATGAAAACCGCGGCGACTCGGCCGAATACACCAGGATCAGCAGCGGCTGGCCCTGCGGAAGGAGCGGCAGCAGCTCCTGCGGCAGGGTGACCTCGGTGGCATCGCCGGGGAGGATGACCCGCCACAACACCACCGGCGACAGATCGTTGGTCTCGATGAGCAGTTCGATGAAATCGGGCGCGCCGCCCTGGATGGGCCGGAAGCGAATCCGGCCGCCGCTCATCGGTTGGCCGCGGGCCGGCTCCTCGATCGAAAGGAACGGCAGGAAAGGCCCGAGCTCCACGCCCCCCGAGAAGCCGCCCTCCTGGCGCCGAAACACGTACGACAGCGGATAGCTCCCGCCGACACTGGCCAGGCCGGTGAACAGGAAGCTCTCGCTGCCGGCGGCGGGCAGGCGCTCCAGCCGGAGGCTGGCGCCGGCGCCCTGGGCTTGAGACAAGAACACGACGCCGTCCGCGCCCAGGTCCAGGCTGGCGTAGGCGGCGTAGCGAGCTTCCTTGCCGGGAGGAGCCGCGGGCGGATCTCGCAGAGTGACCGTCAGCGACTGATCCAGCGCGGTGGACAGCACGATGTCCTGGCCTTCGAGCGGCTCCTCGCCCTTGACCTCGATGCCCCGGCGCACCCCCATCAAGCCCGGCGTGAATTCATCGCTGTCGGCCCGATAGGCCCCGTAGAAGGCCACCAGGGCGTAGGAACCGAAGCCGACCTCGTAGTCGAAACTGCCGCCGTCCTGCTCGATCACCGTGCCGCGCGGAGTCCCCCCGAACGGCGGAACTCCGTACAGGCTCCAGGCGGTGAAGTTCACCCGCGCCTGATAGGTCACATCCGCTCCGGTCGGCAGTCCGGGCACGTCCTTGAACCCGAATACCCGCCCCCGGATCCGGCCGAGGTGCGGTTCTCCCGGGTCGCCGGGATCGATGACGACCGGCTCTTGCTGGTTGGGAAACAGGTATACGGTGAGGTTGGCGGCGTTGAGGCTGGCCACGGTGGTGGCCTGATAGCCGGCCTTGCCCACGGTGACCGTGATGGGCCTGACGAAGGCCGGGCCCGAGAACGTGACCTGCCCGCGATCGTCGGTCAGGGCCGAGAGGGCGGGTTCCGCCAGCACCACCGCGGCGCCCGGCACCGGCTGGGCGTACTTGGACCAGGAGCCGTCGAGCGCGGTGACGTTGAACGAGCCCCGCACCGGGCCCCCGGAAGCGCCGCCGCGCTGGTTGGTGGGATCGATATAGGCGTACCCCGCCGGCAGGCGGGCCTCTCCCGCGGCCGACACCGCGCGCACGTCCACTTCTCCGACGTCGCCGCGCGGGGTTCGGACCGCCAGGACCGAGTTCGAGAGGCGCTGGACCACCGAAGCCGGGCGCTCGCCGAACCACACCTCGGTCGTCTCGTCGAATCCTTGCCCCAGGCACAGCACATACGTCCCGCCGGCGATGGCCCCGCTGTCGGGGTCCACCCGCCACAGTTCGGTTGCGGCCTGGTAGGAGAATCCGTTCGCGAGCACGGCCCGGCTGTCGCCATCTTCGGCCACCACGTCCACCGGCCCGGGAGATCCGGCCGGGGTGACGCCGCTCGCCGTCGCGCCGTCCTGCACCCCAAGCGCCTCCAGGGAAACGCCCCCGATGCGGACGGTCATTCCCGCGTGGAATCCGGATCCGCGCAATGCGACCTCGGTGCCTCCGGCGACCGGGCCCGAGGCCGGCTCGATGGCGTCGATGGCCACGGGCTCGAAGTAGCGAAAGGCGCCATCGCGCTCGGCGTTGCCGCCGGCCGTGGACACCGCCACCGCAACGGGGCCCGGCGGGTTCGCGGGAGTCACAGCCTGGATGCGCTGGTCGTCCAGCACGACGAACGAGGCGGCCGGTTGCTCCCCGAAGCGCACCTCTTCGACCCCGGACAAGAAACCGCCGCCGGCGATGGTCACGGTCTCGCCCCCGGCGGCCCGGCCGCGGCTCGGAGCCACCGCCGCGACCTCGAGGCCTCCGCCGAGGGCGCCCAGGTACACGAACCCCCCGGGCAAAAGCCGCGACTCCACCGGGTTCGCCACGGAGACGTCGACCGGGCCGGGCGAGCCCGGAGGCGTCACGACACCGATGCGCGTCTCGGAGCCACTTTCGACCATCGCCTCATCGGGCCCGAAGAAGGCGCGGCAGGTCTCGTCGAACCCCGCCCCGCGCAGGGTCACCGACTCGCCGCCCGAGCCCTCCCCCGCCGCCGGTTCCACGGATTCCAGGCTCAGCGGCAGGTGATAGCGCACGGCGTGGAACAGCGACACCCGTCCGTTCGGCCCAATCACATCCACGTCGGCCAGGCCGGGCGTCCCCGGCGGCGCCAGGGCGACGAGCCGCGTCTCGTCCAACAACAAGAGAGCGGAGGCGGGGCGACGGCCGATCAGCACCCGGGTCAGGCCATCGAACCCGCGCCCCTGCAGCGAAATGGGGGTGCCGCCTTCCGCGGCGAGGTCGAACGGTTCCACCCCGTAGGCCTGCAACGCGGTGACGAAGGTGAAGACACCCTCCGCCGTCGCCCGGCCGTTGGGGTTCTGCACGGTCACCGAAACCGGCCCCAACGCGCCGGGGGGCACCCGAACGCTGATCATGTCGTCTCGGACGACCTCCACATCGATGGCCGGATTCTGGCCGAAGCGCACCTCGGTGACGTCGCGGGCATCCAGCGGGTTCTCGGCGAACCCGCGCACGAACCCCTCGCCCAGCACGTTGGCCCAGATGCCGCCCTCCACCGGCCCCCGCGAAGGAAGCACGCCCGTGACCCGCAGCGTCACCTCCCCGCCATCCAGGCCGTCCGCGCCGTCCGAAACCGCGTCGCCATCGCCGCTCGTCCCGTCGGCGCCATCGCCGTCCCACCCGGCGTCCGCGTCCTCCCCCGAATCGGGCCGCCCTCCGGCGCCGGAACAACCTCCGGCGGCAAGCGCCATCCACAGCGCGGCATACAGGCCCAGGCTTCCGATCCGGATCTGGATGGGCCGCTTCATGCGCATCACCTCCCCGCCGGCTTGGCGCCCAGCGAGAGGGTCACATCGTACCGGCTCGACAGGGCCTGCGGAGCCCACACCCGCAGGTAAAAGCGAGTGCCGGCCAGGCCGTCACCGCTCACCGTCTGCGGCGTTCCGGGGGCCTGCGAACGCAGCAGCAGGGTGTGGCCGTCACCGCCGATCAGGTCGAGCAACGGCACGCCCTGGAGGGGATCGAAATCGATCCGCACCTCGAACGGCTCGCCGGCCGAACGCTGCAGCACGAACCAGTCCTCGTCATAGGGACACAACACCCGTCCCGGCCAGCGTCCGATTGCGAGCGGGGTGGCCTGCAACACGCCGTCGTTGGGCTCCCAGGCGTCGTTGTCGCAGGGCACGCCCTGGGAGATCTTGAGCAGCAGGCCGTAGGCCCTCTCGGGGTCGCTGGAGCGGGCGCGCAACAGATAGCGGCCGTCCACATCGGCGGTGGCATCGACCTGAAGCGAATCCTCCTGGATGAGCCGGGCGGCGTCCGGCGCGAACAGCGCCAGCCGAAAATGGTCGGCGGCGAACAGATCGATGTCGACGAGCACCTGGAGCCGGTCGCCGCGCGCCAGATCGACGCCGAACCAGTCGAGGTCGTTGGGACAGAGGCCGAGATCGTCCTGCCGGCCGGCCTTGAGCACCGCGGCCAGGTCCGGCGCGTCGTTGGGCTCGGTGCGGTCGGGGCGGCAGCCGGAGGAGCGGCACTGCCCGCTGGCGGTGTCGCAATCCGATCCCAGCGGGCAATCGCGGTTGTCCAGACACGCCGGCGGCGGCACGGTGCACTGGAGCGTCTGCAGGTTGCACACCTGTCCGAACGGGCAGTCGCGGCTGGTCAGGCAGGCGTTCTGCCCCCGGCAGCGCAGGATATCGAGGTCGCAGGTTCGCCCCACGCCGCACTGGTCGTCACGGAAGCACTCGACGCATCGCCCCTCCTCGGTGCACACCAGCCCGAAGCCGCACACCGCCTCCTGGTTCTCCGGAGTGCAGGCCGGCCGGCAGCGCCGGGTGCCGAGGTCGCACAGCTCTCCCGCGGCGCAGTCGCTGTCCCGGTCGCAACCGAGATCCAGCACGCACACCAGGTTGGCCGGATCGCAGCGCTGTCCCTCCGGACAACCCAGATCGTTCAGGCACGGGGTCACCTGGTCGGCACCGCGGCAGAATCCCTGCACGCAGAACGATCCCAACGGGCAGTCGCCGTTCTGGCTGCACTCGTCGCCGAATCCCGGGCGCAGGGCGCAAAGCTGGTCGAGAGGGCTGCAATACTCGTTGGCGGCGCAGTCGCGATCGCGGGAGCACGGGCCGCAGATCCCGTCCAGGCAGCCCTGCCGGCCCGGACAGTCCCGCCGGGAGGCGCAGGGGACGTGGCCGGAACCGTCGGCGGGGGTGTCCTGCGGCGCGCCGCAGGCGCACAACCAGCATCCGAGCCACCACAGGGAGCGCTTCATCTCATTCCACCTCGTCGATCACGCTTACCGTCCCTTCGGGCCAGCGCACCTGGGCCACGTTCCATCGCTGGCCCTGGGTCTCGAGCCTTCGGGCAATCTCGGCCTTCAGCAGTCCGTCCACGAACACCCGCAGGGTGGCGTTCGCCGGCTCCTGGCCCGAACTGGTGTGGGAGGCGAAGTAGTCCACCAGCAGCGAGTAGCCGCCGGAGACGGGCCGCGGATAGACGAACGTCTCCGGCCCGAACCCCGCCAGATCGTCGCGCACCAGCGTTGGATCGTCGCCGGCGTCGCCGGGTTCGCCCCAGTCCGGCGCGCGGTTGCCGAAATAGCAATCCCAGCGGCCGCCGAAAGTCCCGCCCGAAGCGATGACGTGCAGGTCGAGGTCGGCGATCGGCGAATCCCACACCAGCTCCACCAGCAGGCGTTCGGCGGGCCGGACCGTGGCCAGGGCGCGATCCGGAAGCAGGCTCCGCAATCCGGTCCGATCGACCACCCACAGCTCGGCCTCGTACACGCCCACCAGATCGGGCGTCAGACGCGCCACCGCCTGATCGCTGCCGGCGAGCACCGCCTGGCTCCCCACCGGGACCCGGGCCAGGGTCCACTGGTACGACAGGGGCAGATCGCCGTCGGCATCCGAGCTGCCGCTACCATCGAAGGCCACCTCCTCCAGCGGCTCCGCGGCCTGATCGGGCCCCGCCTCGGCCACCGGAGCGCGGTTGAGCCGGGCCTGGAGCGCGACGTCCACCTCGGGGCGGAACGGATCGGCCGCCCGCACCCGCAGGACACCGGCCGGCGGCGGGGTGCTGGACGCGCCGGGGCGGTAGGCGATGCGGATGGGCACGGCGGCGCCTTCGGCCAACTCGGCCGGCGTCCGGGTGGAGGAAAGGATCGAGAAGTCCCTGCTGGTGCCCTCGGCCAGGGCGATCTCGGTGACCTTGAGCTCGCCGTTGCCGGCGTTTCTGACCTGGGTCTCGCGCACCGCGATCTCGCCGGCGTTCACCAGGCCGAAGTCGAGAAGCTGCGGCTCCACCTCGAGCTCTCCGCGCCGAAAGCCGTCGCCACCGAGTTCGACGACGAGACGGGGGTTGTCTCGATCGTTGCTGAGCAGGACCAGCTGCGCTTCGTGGCGGCCGATCTCGGCGGGAGCGAAGGCCACCTTCAACCGGCCCTGTCCGCCCGGCGAGAGGGGAAGGTCCAGCGCCTCGGGGGTAAAGACGCCCGCGGGCGCGCCCTCGACCGAGGCGGTGAACTGGAGCGGGCCCTGTCCGGCGTTCTGGTAGGCGATCTGTCGCTCGGCGCTGTCGCCCACGGCCACCGCGCCGAACTCGATCCGGTCCGCGCCCAGCCGGATGCGGGGGTCGGCCCGGACCAGCGGCTGATCGTCGCATCCGCCCGCCGCCAGCGGCGCCAGAGCGAGGATCCAGACCAACCGGGAGAGCCTTCGCGGCATCACGGCTCCTCCTGCGGAGTGTATCCCGCCTCGATGATGGCCCCGAAGGGAGGCAACGCCGCGCCCATGAAGCGGATGCTGCTGGTCTCGGCGTCGAACAGCACTCCGTCGGGAAGGGCCTGGCGGACCTGGCAGGTGATGCCGTAGATCCCTTGGGCCGAACCGCGGCAATCGTCGTAGATTTTCTCGCACACCGCCGGGTCCATGGCGGCTGAGCCGCAGCCGGTCTTGACGTACACCGTAACGCTCCCCGGCAGCGCCGCCCGAGAGAGGGAGAAGGCGCGCTTGAGACCGGCGACCGAGAAACCCAGCGCGTCGAGCAATCCCGCAAAGTCGCTGTCGCAGATGCTCCGCACCACGCCGCCGCTCTCCTGCGCCAAAGAGGCATAGCGGGTCCCGGCCCGGGCCCCCGGGCAGCCGTCCGGCACGTCTCCCACCACGGCCGCGCAGGCCACCCGGTTGTCGTTGCCGATCCCCTTGGCCTGCTCGAAGCGCCGCACGTAGGCCTCCACCTCGCCAAAGGAATGATCGTCCTCGTCGGAGACGAAGATGAGATACAAGCTGGCGGCGTCGCGCAAGAAACCGGCGTTTTCGCCCGAGCGCAGCGGCTCGCTGAGGGCCAGCGAGGCGGCGGTGAACCCCTGCTCGTCGCCCTTGCCGGTGACGCCGACGCGGACGTTGGTCGCGAACACCGTCTCGGGCGAGGGCGTGGCCCGGGAGATGATGGGAATGGCGCCCTGCAGGCGCCCGCGATGGGACGGATCGTACACGTCGGTGGAGATCACGCCGATGTGATAGTCCACCTCGCTCTGGGAGATGAAACGGAAGAACGAGGCGAAATTCTCGGCCAGAGCGTTCTGCTCTTCCTTCATGGAACTCGAGTTGTCCACCACCCAGAGGATGTCGATGGTGGGGGCCTCGACCTGGCGAAAGACGTCCACCACCGGTCCCGGGGGCGTGCGCACGCGGAAACGAACATCGTCGCACGCCCCGTGGACAACGGCGCACGAGAGAGCCAACGCGAGCGGAATCGGCCACCATCGCTTCGTCAAAATCCTCATCCCATATCGCTCCATCGCGCCGGACCGCGGCGCGCCGCATCCATCATCCCGCCAGCCAGTCTGCATCGGCGCGGCCGGGAGTGTCAACGGGGCGCCGGCTGCACAACACGGTTGACCCCGGACCCGCCGGGGCTATAATGGCGCCCGTCCCGAGAGGAAACCATGACCTCCAAGCGCTTCATCGCCATGGCCGGCAACATCGGCTGCGGCAAGACAACGGCCGCGAAACTCATCTCCCAGCACCTGGGCTACGAGCTCTTCGACGAGCCGGTGGTGGACAACCGTTTTCTGGCCGACTACTACCGCGACATGCGGCGCTGGTCCTTTACCTTGCAGCTCGAGTTCCTCATCCGCCGGGTGGAGCACCACGAGCTCATCCGCAAGGTCCGCAAGAGCTGCATCCAGGACCGCACCCTGTACGAAGATCCGGAGATCTTCGCCAAGTACCTGCACGGCCTCGGGTTCATGGACGACCGGGAGCTGGATCTGTACTTCGAGTACTTCAACCGGCTCAATCGCGAGCTCCTGCGTCCCGATCTCATCGTCATTTTGGAAGTGGACCGCGTGGAGACGCTGTTGTCCCGCATTCGCGCGCGCGGTCGCGAAGAGGAGCACGGCATCGACGAGGCCTTCCTCACCGGGCTCAACGCCTACTACTCCACCTTCGCCAGCGTCTGCCAGCGCAAGTACCGCATCCCGGTCCACCGAGTCAACGTGGAGAAGCTGGACATCCGCTCTCCCGAGGGCAAAACCGCGTTTTTGGAAAACGTGTCCGCTCGCCTCAAGGAGCTTTCATGAATCCGCTGCGCCGCTCCAGCGCCGCGACCGGGGAAAGCCGCGAGCGGCGGCCGGTGTACATCGCCGTCGAGGGCCCCATCGGCGTGGGCAAGACCACCCTGGTGCGCCGGCTGTGCGCTCACCTCGGCGGAAAGCCCGTGCTCGAGATCGTGGAGGAAAACCCCTTCCTGTCCGACTTCTACCAGGACCGCGACAAGTTCGCCTTCCAGACGCAGCTGTTTTTCCTGCTCTCGCGCTACCGGCAACAGCAGGAGTTGTGGCAGCCGGAGCTCTTCTCTCCCTACATCTTCTCCGACTACATCTTCGCCAAGGACCGGCTGTTCGCCTCGCTCACCCTGAGCGACAACGAGATGCTGCTCTACGACCAGGTCTTCCGCATCCTGGACACGCGGGTGCTGAAGCCCGACCTGGTGGTGTTCCTCCAGGCCCGGCTCGAGGTGCTGCTGGAGCGCATCCGCCACCGGGGGCGGGCCTTCGAGAGGAACTTCGACGCCGACTATCTCAAGCGCCTGGCCGAGGCCTACAACGAGTATTTTTTCCGCTATTCCGACACACCGCTTCTGGTGGTCGACACCTCGGACATCAACGTGGTCGAATCCGAGGCGGACTTTCTGGATCTCTCCCGCAGCATTTTCCGCCACCGCGGCGGCGTGCAGTTCTACCGTCCCCTGGGCCGCTGAACGGCCGGACAGCGCCACCCCGTCCCGAGACTTCGCAAGACGTCGCACCGTCGAGAAGGCGCGATCCTTTCCAGGCCGGCGACGCCCGTTTCGACGGCGCTCGGGCTGCGGCTGAACACGCCCGCATGAGAAACATGCAGGCATGCTCTTGCTGTCCCCCAAAGATCGCGCCCGTCGATGCGAGCCCCGGCCGCGGGCCCATGGTGCGAGCGCGCAGCCCCACAGCAAGCGCTCCACCGTACCCGTACACCCGACATCCGGCCGCAATGGCGAACGAGAGCGCATCCGCCTGCCGCGTCAAAGGATTTTTTCGAGAGCTCGTCAGAAGCCCGCCGCGGCGCGCCGGCCGAACTCCTCTCCCGCGGCAAACGCGCGCCGGTTGGCCTCCGCCTGTTTGGCGGGCACCGCCTTGAGGATGACATCCAGCAGAAGGTGAGCCGGGAACGGCAGCCGGCCGGTGCCGGCCAGCACGCCCAGCATCACCGAGTTCACCGCCCGGCCGCTGCCGGCCTGCTGGGCCAGGGCCGCGGCGTCCAGCGCCACCAGGTGCTTCGTCACCGCGCGAACCGCGCCCAGCAGCTCTTCGAGCGGCGGGTAGCGCAAGGACTTCAGCGACACGGAAAACGGCACCACCGGACGGGTATTGCTGACCACCAGCGTGTTCGGGCCGGCCTTGGCCAGGGCCCGCACCGTCTCCACCGGCTCGAACCCGAGAAGCACGTCCGCGCCGCCGTCCGAGATCATGGCCCCGTGGACATCCCCCACCCGCACGGTGCTCTCCACCACGCCGCCGCGCTGGGCCATGCCGTGGATCTCGCCGACCAATACGTTGAGCCCCGCCGCCAGGGCGGCCTCGCCGAGCAGCCGCGAGGCGGTCAGACTCCCCTGTCCCCCGACGCCGGTGAGGAAGATATCGGTCTTTCGCATGGCTCCTCCGCTCTCAGCCACAGGTCCGGGGAGCGCAGCCGCCCCGCGCCGCCGGGTCGCCCGTCACGGGGTAGATGGCGTCGTTGGCGCACAACTGGGCGCAAACGCCGCAGCCGACGCACAGGTCCCCATCGATGCGGATCTTGCCGTCCTCCTTGACGATGGCCGGACAGCCGAAATTGTCGATGCAGTTGTTGCAGCGGCCGCACAAGCCGCAGCCCAGGCATCGGTCCGCCTCCCGCAACACCTGGGCCTCGCTCAGTCCGGGCGAGAGCGGCTCGAAATCGCCCTCGATCCGCTCCAGCGGGCGCGGCGGCGCCGTCTCGCGCGCGGCGGCCTCGACCCGCGCCGGGTGATATCGCGTGGGCGCCTCCTCGTTCGACGAGCGCCGCAGATAGGGCTCGGCCTCTTCGCCGCGAATGGCGCGATCCAGCGAGGCCGCCGCCTGCATTCCGCTGGCGATGGCCTGAACCACGGTGGCGGGTCCGGTGAGCAGATCGCCGCAGGCGAACACCCGTGGATGAGAGGTGGCGCCGCTCGCGGCGTCCGCCGCGAGCAGCCCCTGCGGCGTGCGCTCGAGCGGAAGATCGCCGTCGAGCCGTTCGAGCTGCGGTTCCTGCCCGAGCGCCAGGATGACCAGGTCGGCGGGCTCGGTGAATTCCGATCCCGGGATGGGCTCGGGGCGGCGCCGGCCGCTCGGGTCCGGCTCTCCCAGGCGGTTTTTCACGCAGCGCACCAGCGCCACGCCTCGCGTCTGCTCCTCGAAGCACACCGGCTGGACCTGGTAGCGGATGCGCACCCCCTCCGCGCGCGCCGCCGCGATCTCGTCCTCGGCCGCGGGCATCTCCTCCTCGCCGCGGCGGTAGAGGATCTCGACCTCCCGGGCTCCCAGGCGCAGCGCGGTGCGGGCGGCATCGATGGCCGCGTCGCCGCCCCCCACCACCACGGTCCGCGCGCCGACCTCGCGCCGGCCCTCGATACTCACCTGCCGCAAAAACGACAGCGCGTCGATCACCGCCGGGAGCTCCGTCCCCTGGATGTCGGCGCGCAGGCCGCGGCCGCAGCCGATGGCCAGCGCGACACCGTCAAAGCCGCCGGACAGCAAGTCGCGCAGTGTCAAGGTCCGGCCCAACTCCTGGCCGAGGCGAAGCTCGATCCCGAGCGACAGGATGGCATCGATCTCGCGCTGCAGGATGGCGCGCGGCAGCCGGTAGGCGGGAATGCCCCAGGCGGGAATGCCGCCGGCCACCCGCTCCCGCTCGAACAAGGTCACGGCATACCCCCGGCGCGCCAGTTCGTACGCCGCGGCCAGACCGGCCGGGCCGGCGCCGATCACCGCCGTCTTTGTTCCGTTCGGCTTGATCTGGCTGCGCAGGTAGGCGAAGTACTTGGCGCGCTCGGCCTCCGACTCGCGCTCGGCCACGAAGCGCTTGACCTCGTTGATGGCCACCGGGCCCTCGTAGTCCCCGCGCACACAGCGGCTCTCGCACGGGTGGTGGCACACCCGACCCAGCGTGGCCGGCAGCGGCGCCCGATCGCGGATCATCTTGAGCGCCTCGCGAAAGCGCCCGGCGCGCGCCAGCGAGACATACCCCATGGCGCAGATGTTGGCGGGGCAGGCCAGGGTGCAGGGGGCGCAATCCATCTTGGCGGCCGGGCCGGCGGCGCGCGAACCGGGTTCGATCCCCGAGGCCAGGATGCGCGCGCGGGAGCGCAGGATCTCATCATCGGCCAGGATGGCCACCTGACAGGGTTCCGCCTTGCCGGTGGTGCCGCACACCTTGCAGCGCGCGGGATCCACCGCGTACTTCACCGGCTCCTCGGACTTCTGGAGGACGCGTCGCTCGTACAACGGACAGGGATGTCGGCTGATGAGCACGCGCAGGCCGCTGCGGCGGTAGGCCTCGCGCGCGGCCTGGATGGCCTCGCGCAGGTTGTTGGGATCCATCACCGTCACATCGTCCACGCCCAGGCCGCGCACCACCCGTTCCAGGTCGAGCCGCTCGTACCCCTGCTGCTGCACCAGCGTGCCGGGGTGCGGCTGGTGGCCGGTCATGGCGGTGGTGCCGTTGTCCAGGATGACGAGCAAGAGATCGTGGCGGTTGTGGACGGCGTTCACCAGCCCCGGCAGGCCACCGTGGAAGAAGGTGGAATCGCCGATGAAGGCGACCACTTTCTGCCGGCTGCGGATGGAGGCGCCGGAGCCCTGGGTGATGCTGGCGCCCATGCACAGGAAGCTGTCGGTGGTGGAGAGCGGCGGCAGCAACCCCAGCGTGTAGCAGCCGATGTCCGAGGCGAAGTAGGTGTCGGCCTCGGCGATGGCCTTGATGGCGTAGTAGCTGGCCCGGTGGGTGCAGCCGGCGCACAAGAGCGGCGGGCGATCGGGCAGCGCCGGGATCTTCGGCGGAGCGGGCGGCGCGGGAAGGTCCACGCCGGCCAAGCGCGCCAGCACCGGCCGCAACCGATCGGGGCTCAGCTCGTAATGCCGCGGAACGAGATCGGGGCCCTTTCCCTGGATGGGGACCGTGAGCCCCAGCTCGTGGGCCAGCGCCCGGATCTCGGTCTCGAGGTACGGTTCCAGCTCCTCGACCACCAGCACCTTGCGGCTGCCTTTGAGGATCTCTTCCAGCAGCGCGCGCGGCAGCGGGTGGATGGTGCCGACGTGCAGCAACCGCGCCCGGCCCACGAGACCCAGTTCGTCGATGAGCTCGCGCACATAGGCGCGGGATACCCCGGAGGCCACGATCCCGAGGTCGCCGGAGCCTTCGATGCGATTGAACGGCAGGGGCTCGAACATCTCCCGCACCGTTTTCTGGCGCTCGAGCTGGGTCAGCCGCAGGCGGCGCGCCACCGCGGGCACCGGCACCCAGCGGAAGATGTCCTTCTCGAAATGCGCGGCGAAGACGGGCGGCTGTACGCGCCCGACGTGGCACACCCCGCGGGCGTGGTTGACCCGGGTGGTGGTGCGAAGCAAGACCGGCAGCCCGACCTTCTCAGACAGGGCGAATCCCTCCCGGGTCATCTCCAGGGCTTCTTGCGGGCTGGCCGGCTCCAGCATGGGCAGCAGGCTGAGCTTGGCATAGAAGCGGTTGTCCTGCTCGTTCTGGCTGCTGTGCAGCGAGGGATCGTCGGCGGTGACGATGATCATGCCCGCGCGCACGCCGGTATAGGCCAGGGTGTTGAGCGGATCGGCGGCCACGTTGAGGCCCACGTGCTTCATGCTGACGATGGAGCGCAGGTTGGCGATGGCGGCCCCGGCGGCCACCTCCAGGGCGACCTTTTCGTTGGTGGAGTACTCGAAGTACAGCCCCGCCTCCGCGGCCAGCTCGTAGAACGTGTCGGCGATCTCGGACGACGGCGTGCCCGGGTAGGCCGTGGCCACCGCCACGCCCGCCTCGAGCGCGCCGCGCGCGATGGCCTCGTTGCCGAGCAGCAGCAGGGACTTGCCTTCGGAAGCCTCGAGCAGCGTGTGCATGCCGGCTCCTTTGCGATGCAGCCATCCCCGCCCGTTCGGGTTATGCCAAAGCCCCCCGGCCCGGTCAAGCGCAAGGCCGCGACCCCGCGTCTCGTGTGAGCCCCACGAACACAAGGAATCCCCAAGTCGCGCGCCCGCCCGCGCCGGCTGCGCGGGCCCCGCGGCTGGACGCCCCATCGGACTCCGGACAGCCCACGCTCACAGGGCCCCGGTGATTGTCGTCGAAGTGCAGCGTGCGGGCGGCGCGACGGCTTCGCAAAGGGCATCAGAGGACGCTTCCAGCCAATTTCACCAGCTCCAGAAACTCGGCCCGGTAGCCGTTCGGGTCGCGGCCCGGCTTCTCGACGAGACGCCCATGCAGAAGGCGGTCGGCTACGCGCGAAACCAGCAGGCGGCGCGGGCGGCGATGACCGGCGGGTCGAGCCTCGAGCCAGTGGCTCGCAGGTGATCACCGACGAGTCCGGGGCCGGAGAGGAAGGTCTCGATGCAACCCTGTTTGCCGCAGTAGCAGGGTGGACCGGGTAGCTCGTGTTCGGCCGGCCAGGGCAGGGGATTGTGGCCCCACTCGCCGGCAACGTGATTGGCGCCGCTTCGGCACCGTCCCGAGACCACCAGGCCCCCGCCGACGCCGGTGCCGAGGATGACACCGAAGACCACGTCGGCGCCGGCAGGGGCGCCGTCTTGCGCCTCCGAGAGGGCGAAGCAGTTGGCGTCGTTTTCGAGCCGCAAGGGCCGGCCGAGCCGACGCTCAAAACCCCGGGACAGGCTCGTATTTCTGCTAGACAATCGGCAGCCGTCCGGAATACGCTGACCTCTGTTCCAGGAAGAAAGGCGCAACGAACAAGGGAGATGCCATTGAACCGCAAATGCTTGTCCAAGGGTTTGATGATGCTTTCCGGGCTGGCCCTGGCGCTGGCCGGGCTGGCGTGCAGCGGCGGCGCAAGCCCGCAGGCCTGCCCGCACGGACAGGTGACCGGCACCTGCCTCTGCGGCGGCGAGAAGGTTTCTGACGGCTTCTGCTGCTTTGGCGCCCCCTCGCAAACCGCCTGCCTGGCGGTCTGCCCACAGGGCCAGGTGACCGGCACTTGCTGGTGCGGCGGGCAGGAAATCTCGAGCGGGCATTGCTGCTTCGGCGCCCCCAGCGCCTCGGCCTGCCCCAGCGGGGCACTCATCGCCGATCACACGGCGGCGGCCTCCTTCTCCGCCGTTCCCACCTCGGCCATCACACAGGCCGGCGCGCAATTTCGCATATGGTACGGCCACACCTCCCACGGCAGCCAGATCGTGACCGGCATGGACATGCTGGCCCAAGAATTGGGGGCGCCCTACCTGTACAATCAGGGAGGCGGCACGCTCCAGCTCACCGAGGAATCCGGCGATCTCGGCCACGAGGGTGACCTCGCCTGGGAGCAGACCACCAGGCAGTACCTCGCCCAGCACGCCGCCGAGGTAAACATGGTCGTGTGGTCCTGGTGCGGAGGGGCGTCGGACAACACCGAGCAGGGCATTCAGACCTACTTGCAGGCCATGGATCGGCTGGAACAAGATTTTCCGCAGATCAAGTTCGTGTACATGACCGGGCACACCGATGCCGATGCCGTCGAAAACCTGCGCGCCCGGAACGCCCAGATCCGCTCCTGGTGCGGCAACCATGCCAAGGTGCTCTTCGACTTCGAGGACATCGAGAGCTGGGATCCGGCCGGCAACTTCTACCACGACACGGGCGACGATTGCGGCTGGTGCTCGAACTGGTGCTCCAACCACAGCTGTCCTTCCTGCGGCGAGTGCGCCCACTCGCACTGCTTCAACTGCTACCTGAAGGGCAAGGCCTTCTGGTGGCTGCTGGCGCGGCTCTCGGGCTGGCAGGGCTAGGCCAGCGAACGGCCGCCGAAGGTTCTCTTCGCGCAGAAAAAACCACAGAAGCCCTGGAGACAGGCCCCTCCAGCGTGTCGGGAACAGGCTCCGGCGCGCTCCGTGCTGGATTTTCCTTCAACCGGCGTGTCGTTGATGATACACTGCGTCAGAAATCGGGTTGCGACAGGAGGCTGGTCCAATGATAATCCGTAAGCTCTGGATGGGATTTCTCTCGCTGTCTCTGCTGGCCGGTTGCGGCGAGGGCATGGAGGAGACGGATTACTATGGCGAGTTCGACCTCGTCACCGGCGAGGGAAAAGAGGACGGCCTGGGCTCGCCGGCCGTCCCGGTGAGCGCCGACGGCTCGGACACCGCGGTGTGGGAGGTCCGCAACCAGTGGGCCGATCGCGACACCGCCGAGGCCAAGAAGGCCGGCCTGGCCTGGGGCGCCAACTCGGGGCTGGACTGGAACCAGAAATTCGCCCTGTGGGTCGAGTCCCTGCCGCGGATTCAGAGCGAGAACGGCTACACCACCTTCTCCATCACCAACCCGCAGGGCAAGACCCTGCCCGCCCCCGCGCTGGAGTGCGCCGAGGTGGCGTACTTCCTGCGCGCCACCTTCGCCTCCTGGTACGGCCTGCCGTTCTTCATCGAGGCGGTGGATGCCAACAAGCAGCGGGTGTTCTTCGGACACTTCGGCTGGCGGACGGCGGGCGGCCGCTACCTGAGCTCGCCGCTGTTCAAGTCCTGGTACAAGGACTACTCCAAAGGTTCGTACACCTCGGCCAACTGGCCCCGCGACGAGAAGCTCCGCGCAAAGAAACTCTACGGCAACCAGGACGACTACCAGCCCTTCCTGGGCGCCGACGCCCACGCCGGGACGTACTTCGACGAGCTGTTCCTCAACAAGCGGGTGGGCCACTTCCTCATTTTGTTCCTGTCGAACTTCGGCAGCATCCATCTGGCCGACTCCTCCAACACCTTCAACCTGAAACCCGAGGCCATCCAGCCCGGCGACGTCTTGCTCGAGCGCTGGCAGCGCCGCGGCATCGGCCATACCCTCAACGTGAAGACCGTCGAGGCCGGTACAACCCAGGGAACCCTGGTGGCCGAGCTGGCCTCGGGCTCGATGCCCCGCCGCCAGCCCAAGTGGGAAGGCCCGGTGGACTCGAAACGCTACTTCACCTCGCAGGAGTGCGGCGGCAGCGCGCTCTCCGCGGACGGCGTGCCCTACGCCCAGCTCGGCGGCGGGCTCAAGCGCTGGCGCATTGCCGCCGCAAAAAGCGGATCGTGGGTCAACACCATCCCCGACTCGGATCGCGCCAACTGGATCTCGAGCACCAACTACGCCGCCCTCGGGGCTCGCCCGGAGATCTTCCGTACCCTGCTCGAGGAGCCCGATCCGGCGGTGAAACGCGAGGCCCTGATCCAGGCCATCGAGAGCGCCCGCGCCTACCTGCGCGAGCACCCCGCTTCCTGCTCGGCGCGCACCAACCGCGAGAAGGCCTTCGCCGAGCTCTACGCGCTCAACCAGGAGAGCTTCTACATCTCCCGCGCCGAGACCGACCGGCGCTACCGCTCGCTGGAGGACTACATCTTCGCCGAGCTGGACTATCCCAAGAGCAAGACCTGTTGCTGGAACACCACCACCGCCGCCATGGCCCAGATCGTGCTCGATTACAACCGCACCATCGTCAAGGCCAGCCCGACCTGCGTGCGGCCGGTGGTGTTCATGAACGACGGCGGCTACCAGACCTTCGCCGACTTCGCCGCCCAGACCGGGCGCTCCGCCGACTGGAAGGCCTGGAGCGAGGACGAGCCGTGCAGCCAGCGCGCCGTGGCCAAGGACACCGAGGCGGTTCATGCCTGGACGGACTTCTGCGAGATCGCCAGCGTCCTGTTGGGGTCAACGGGCTGTACCGATGACGGCTTCGAGCGCAACAACACCCTGGCCGCGGCGGCGACCCTCGGCGCCGGGACGCAGAGCAACCTCATGCTGTGCCCCGGCGACGACGATTACTTCAAGCTCTCCGCGCGGGCCGGAACGGTCCGGGCGACCATCCAGTTCAGCCACGCAACCGGCGATCTCGACCTCGAACTCCTGAGCGCCAGCGGCGGATCGCTCTCACGCTCCACCGGCTCGGGCAACAGCGAGACCGTCCAGGCCGACCTCTCCGCCGCCGGCACCGTGATCGTCCGGGTGTACGGCTACCGCGGCGCCTCAGCGCCGTACTCGCTGTCGGTGGTGCTGCCGTAGCCCTGCGAATCCGCCCGCGTTGGCAAAGGACTTTCCCGCCCGGGAGCCGGGCGCCCGACCCATGAGCGAGAACCCCATCGTCGAAGCCAGAGCCCGGCGCGCCATTGAACTGGTGACGTCGGTGGAGGCCTCGGTCCTCCGGGGAGAACCCGCCGACGTGGCGCTGTCGCGCAGCCTTCGCCAGGATCGCCGCCTGGGCGGAAGGGACCGCCGGTTCATCTCGGAGATGGTCTTTTCGCACTTTCGCTGGCGGGGTTGGATCGACCGGCTGCAGTTTCTCGGCCTCGAGGCCCGCAGCGCCCTGGCCTATCTGCTGGACGCCCGCGAGCCGTCCCCGGTGGCCGAGGCGCTCCTTGCGCGAGGCAACCTCTCACCGGACTGTCTCGCCCCGCAGGCGGGCCGGACGGTGATCGAGAAGGGAACCGCGCTGCGCACGGCCCTCGGCGATCGACTGCCTCCGTACCTGCCCGGCTTCGCTCCCGAGATCCGCTCTCTCGTACCGACCTGGGCGCTCAACTGCATCCACCGCCCGGGCGGCGAGCCCGAGGAGCGGTTCACCGAAAAGCTCATCGAGGCTTTCCAGAACCGCCCGCCGACCTGGCTGGTAGTGCCCCCGAGCCACCACGAAGCCCTGATCCGGCTGATCGACTCGGAGAAGAGCTTTGCCATCCGGCATCCCATCATCGAATCCGCCATCGGCTTCTCGGGCTCGCCCGATCTCAGCCCGGCCCGCTCCAGATTGGGGACCTTCTTCTGGGTGCAGGACCTGGCCTCGCAGGCGGTCGCCCGATTCTGCGAACCCCGGCCGGACGAATCCTGGTGGGACGCGTGCGCCGGCGCCGGCGGAAAGACCCTGGCCCTGCTCCACCTCGCCAACGGACGCCTGCACGTGCTGGCCACCGACCGGCGCGAGAACGCGCTGAAGAACCTGCGACACCGCGTCGAGGAGGCGCGCTACCGGACCGTCTCGACCGGCGTGATCGACGCGCTGTCCGACTCGCCCCAGGACCGTCAATTCGACGGCGTGCTGGTGGACGCCCCGTGTTCGGGCATCGGAACCTGGAACCGAAATCCAGACGCGCGCTGGCGAACGGATCCGGATGAACCCTCCAGAAAATTCGCCATCCAGCTCAAGATGCTGGAACGAGCCGGTGCCAAAGTCCGCAGGGGCGGAACGCTGGTGTACGCCGTATGCACCCTCAGCGAAGCGGAGACGGTGAGGGTCGTATCCACGTTTCTCAGAAACCACAGGGAATTTTCCCTGAAGCCCGGAAAGAATCCCCTGGACAACACTCCCAGCGACGGAACTCTCTGGATCTGGCCGTGGCAAGGCCCCTGCGACGGAATGTTCGCCGCCCGATTCATCCGCGGCTAGGCATCGACGGATCCCGGGGTGCGGACACAGGCCCGGGAGCAGGCGAGGGGACAGGCCGATGGATTTCTACCAGGTCTTGGCGGCGGACACGTAGTCGAAACGGATCAAGATGTCGTCGACGCGATCCAGCCGCAGGCCCTGCGGACCGATCATCTCGGCCGGAATGAACAGCACCCAGTCACCGTAGAGCGCCCGGGCCGCGAGTTCCTCCGACTCGCCGTCGTGATACCCCTCGCGCTCGAACGCCGCCCAGCCCACGTTGTGGTAGGCCTGGATCCGGGCCCGCACGTACGGTGTGGTGTCCGCGACCCGTGAGCCGAAGTCGCCGCCGTACACCGGATCGCGGAACAGGTTGCGCATCGGTCTGGTGCTGACCTGCTGCAGAGGCGGATCGCCCTCGGAGGGCTCGACGCACCACTGGCTGTAGAAGCTGTTCTCCTGCAGCAACTCGATCCGGGTCATGGTGGAGGAGGAGCCGGAGATGCCGTCGCCGTGGATGGTGGCGTTCACCGACCAGATCCGTTCCGAGCAGTCCGCGCCGGTGAGCAACGGGATCGTCCCCGGCTCGCCCAGCCCGAGCACGCCCAGCGGGGCCAGCGAGAAGGGGATGAACTGGCCCAGGTAGTCTCCACGCTGGTCGTAACGGGCGAAATTGCGGGAACCGAGCAGGAGGCGGAAGCGGGAGGTGGCATCGAGGGTGTGTTCTCCCTCGCTCCAGCCGGCGTGGTCGTCCAATTGCAGCAGATGGTCGCGGAAGCTGACCACGACGTGGATGTTCTCCGGCCGCTGGGCGCCGATGGTGCCCGAGGCGATGCTGGTGCGGATGTCGTCCAGCACGGCCTCCAGGTCGTCCGGCCGGGTCGCCGCCAGCACGTCGGCTCGCGCGCGGTGGGACATCTGCCACTCGTACTCCACGGCGCGCACGGCCAGGAAGGTGGTGCGCCGGGCAAGCCGCATCAGGCGGCGATACCGCTCCACGTGACCACGGTGGGTTTCGTGGAGCAGGTTCCACAGGTCCGACCAGCGCTCGGTGGGGATGGTGTAGGCCATGGCTTCCGTGTCCGCCAGGCGGGCGCGGCCTTCGGTGACGAGACGACTCACCTCGTCCTGGGCGTTGCGGAACTGCACCATCACCCGGCTCGCATCCAGGATCGCGCGTTCCACGATCCTCGCCTGGGTGTCGCTGCCGACGAGGTACATCTCGGCATCTTTGAAGCAACGCAGTTCGGCAGTGTTGCGTCGGATCTCCTCCATCTGGCGCTCGTGCTCCCGCTGCGCCGCTCCCATCTTCATAGTGATCAACGTCGCGGCGGCCTCGAAGCCCGCCGCGGCCACCTTGGCGCCCTTGGCCCAGGGCGGTGAGCTGATCGGATTGCTCATCTCGGCGATTTTGTCCATGACCTTCGCGGCCGCAGAGCACGCGGCGTGGGCGGTTCGAAGCTGCGACATCACCTCCCGGTGCTGCGCCTCGGCGTTCCGCATCTGCTCGTGGGCGAGCTTCTGGATGAAGCAGGAGCTCATGGCGATATCGTAGCGGTCGTTTTGATCGGCCAGGGCGGACTGCGCCACCGCCACCTGGGCCTCGGCCGAGCGGATGGCCAGCGCGAGTTCTCCCAGGGTGCCGGTGTAACAGGCGGCCTTCTCCAGGGGCGACTCGGGGAGCCGGGCGAGCGACATCACGTCGAGACGGCCATCGGGATAGGCCGCGGTGCAGCGAGCGTTGACGTGTTCGATCTCGTTCGCCAGCACGTTCACGTCGAAGGTACGATCCGAGAAGAAGCGCTGCGAATCATAGATCTGGCCGTTCCACACGAACTGCCGGCCGCCGGAGAGGATCTCCAGGCTGCCGCACCGGGGACAGGCAGAGCCGTCGAGCACGAGCTGGTCGTAGCGGGCGTCGTTGAAACTCACCGCCCCCGGCGCGATCCGCCGCAGTCCGCCCAGGACGCACAGGCGGAGACGCACGTCCGCGGGTGTCAGGTTCGCGAGCAGCAGTGCCGGGTCCCAGGCGCAGGCGGGATTCCCCCGGTCGATGTAACAGGTCGCGGGATCGATGTCGGTCCAGCGGTCCAGCACCTCGCGGGCGTCGCCGAGCCGCAGCGGGTTGCCGCACAGATCGAGGATGCGCGTGCCGTAGCTCTTGCGAATCTCATCCATTCGCTGCAACTTGCGCTCCTGCGCCATGCCCGTCACCACGTCGACCTGCAGATCACGGTCCAGCAACGCCGCCCAGGCAGCCACGGCGTCGTTGTACGCTTCTCGCGCGTCCGCCACCGATTCGCGGGCCCAGCCGTCGATGAGGTAGGTCGAGATGGCGGAGAATCGCTCGGCGGGCGCCGTCGGGCTCGACAAACCCCGGTAGAGCGGGAGGTCCTCCTCGGCGATGCCCAGCGGATTCTCTCTGGCGCGAAGCGAGCTCCAGGCCCGCAACGCCCCGTCGCGGGCTCGAGCGAGACGACTCGACGCCCGTTCCCACAAGACCTCCCAGGCCAGGGGTCCGGCGGCCGCGGCCCGCTCGTGGAGGACCTCGGCCAGCGGGGCCATCAGGAAGGCGTGTCGGAACACACTGGCCACCGGTTCCGGGGTGGTGGTTTCCGAACGGAAGGATGCCTGCTCGAGCAGAACGGTGGCAGCTTCGAGCTGGGCGGCCAGCGTGTTCAGGAGCGTCACCGGGATGCCGACCGGGGCCGTTCGTCCGGCGGAAGGAGTCTCCTCCACACCGTCACGGTAGTCGGGGTCGGCCAGGACCGTGGCCGGCATGTGCAGAAGGCGCGCCATCACGCGGGGGTGGAGCAGGACGTTCCAGCCCGCCAGCGAACCGCGCAGGGCGCGTTCCAGCGACGGAGGCGAAGCCCCCAGCGGCATGTCGTTCGCCTGTCCCGCCTCGCTGGCCAGAAAGGCGTGGAGCTCGAGCCACTGCTGGAGAACCCGCAACGCCATCCGGTTGCCGTTCTCCGCGCGGCTCACCCAGTAGGGGAACTCGGCCGTGCCGCGCCTCTCCATCGAATCGAAGCCGACTCCCAGGGCGCGCAACACCAGCGGCGCGTCGAGGCAGCGGGGCGGCTGCCCGGCATCGACTCCGGACACCTCGGCCAGGCAGGGCCCGTAGCCACCGCTCCCGGCGACCGGCGCACCGGTGGCCCGCTCGGCATCGCTCAGGCAGGCCTGCAGCAATGTGGCCGCGTGCAGCGGCGGCGTGCGCAGGGCGTTGCCGAAAAGGCCGAGCGCGGGGGCCGCCTCCGTTCCGTCGCACAAAAAGTCGCCGGCGGGCGTGAGCGTGCCGGGGTCCTCGACGTAGGCGACGGCGGGAGCGGACGAGGGACCCGAGCCGGGCGGATGACCGTGACACAACGGATTCTGCACCCGCTGTGCCCAGTCAGCGGATTGCCACCAATCCGAGGGAAGGCAGGCCGCCACCTCCGCCTCCCAGGGCAACAGGTGGCCGAGACGCTCGGTTGCCGAGTAGGCGCGGACGTACGGCGTGAAGCTCGGCGGCGCTTCGACCGGGGCATCGCCGGTGTGCCGCGCCACGACGTCCCACTCGAGCCGTAGCCGTTCGTCGAGTTGGGCCGGGAGTGAAATCATGCCTCCGAGGCCCTCCAGGGTCATCGTCAGGGTGCCGGACAGACCATTCTCCCGGTGCGTACGGATCGAGCCGCCAAAGACGGCAGTGACTTCTGCCTCCAGCGAACCTCGCCCCACGCGCGGGTCCGTGCCGAGTACGAGCAGGCGAGTGGCGCCTTCGCCCATGCTGCCAGCCCCGACCAACGTGCCGTCGGAACGGAGTTGCAGGCGGACGAAACCGTCGGGCCACAGGATGTTCAGGGGATCGCGGAGCACGACGGAACCATCCGCGTACACATCCAGATCAACATCCAACCAGAACCCGCGCGGGTTGGCACGGTGCACCGTGGCGGACGACGGCGCCGTGCCGGCGACCTGGAGAGACGCCGTGGCCAGGCGCAAACTGCCGGAATACGTTCCGGCCGGCGGCGCTCCCTCGACTTCCGCCTCCAAGGCGTTCTCCTCCAGACCCACCACTTCCATCCGACCTTTGTGGAAGATCCGCAGCAGCCAACCGTTCCGTTCCGGCTCCGTCGGTGTGGCGACCGGGCGCACCCACAGGGTCAGCGGTTGACCCGGGCTGATCGCCGGGATCGAACACTCGCGCTCCCAGCGCACGTCACAGCGCACCTCGAGATCAACATCCGCCTCGACCCGGACATCGGTCACCGCCATCCCCTGCGCCTCCAGGACCACCGATTGGGGCGTGGTGCGGTCGATGATCCGGATGGATACCGGGGATACGGCCAGATTGCCGCTCGGAGTCCGCTCGAGCGGTGCCAACACGTCCGTCTCTTGCGGCGGCCGGCACCGACCGAACGGATCGCACCACTCCCCGGCCGCGGCGCAGTCGCCATCCTTGAGGCAGGCATGGACGCACAGGCCGTTCTTGCAGTGCGTGCCGCAGGGGCAGTGATCGTCCAGGCGGCACGACCTGCGTTCGGCGATGCGCTCCGGTATCCGCTGGCAGGCGTAGCCGGGGTTCTCTCCGCCGTCGAGACCGGCGTCCCCGGCCTCCCCGGCGTCGCCGGCGTCCGCGGCATCTCCGCCGGCATCGTTGAGATCTCCGCCGTCCTGGCCATCCCCGCCATCCACGACATCCACACCGGCGTCGGTGCTGCCGCCGCCGCCACCGCAACCGGCGGCGGCCAGCGCGAACAGGATGGCGAGTTCAAGGCAATAGCATCGGATCATGGCTTGTCGCTCCTTGATCACTGGGCGGACTCGCAAAGATACGGGAATACCGACTCGCAATAGCGATCGTCCCAGCTTCCGTCGGCGTCGATCCAGCCGGACAGCCCATGCTGGAGGATCACCGCGCAGTCCTCGTTGTCGCCGGAATTGTTCGGAGAATCGTTGTCCCAGGCCTGGAAGACCGACGAGATCCACGTGCAGCTCGAGGGCGCACTGCCGGAACAGGTGCCCAGTTCCGTTCCGTCGTGCCAGGCCCAGGCTCCCTCGGTGACCAAGTCGTTGGCCCCGATCCAGGTGTGGGCGTCGCAGATGGCGGCCGCCACCGCGTTTTCTGCCGCACTTTCGATGATGATCAGATCGCCGCCGGATGCGGCGCACGCCGCGCGGGCGCCGGCCCAGGAGGCCCCGGGGCCGAGCCGGTAGGTGCGGCCGTCGACGGTCCAGGCGGCTTCCGTGGAGCCGAGTTCGAACGCGCCCATGTCCGGCAGCACACCCTCCGCCCCGACCCCCGGGTAGTCGAACCGGGCCACGCCCTCCAAATCCGCAACCGGAGCGCTGTCGGGATCCGCAGCGTCGACGCAAGGGGAACCGGGCCGCAGGGAGAGATTCACGTCGATGCCGAGAGGCGCATGCCGCCAGTTTTCGATGGGTGCCCACGCCGGGACGGCGGCCTGCGCCGCCGGGGCGAAGAAGACCCGGTCGCCGCTCACCGAGGTGACGGCGCGCTGGGTGCCGTCGCGCGCGATCACCAGGACGTCTCCCGCCGCGTAGCGCGCGGCTGCGCTGGTGGGGAACGAGTCCACGGTGCCGTCGGCGGATGCGGCGTCGACGAAGGCCGGGACGGTATGCCAGCGGGGCGGGAGGGAGAAGCAGCCCGAACCGGAAGTGACGCCCTCCGCGTCGGAGAAGGTGAGAACGCCCCCCGGAGAGTGCCGCCGCTCGAAGTGCGTGGTGAGCGGCGTGGCGTGCCGGGCATCCCAGTTGCCCCACAGGATGGAGTTCGTCACCAGGGCGGGGATGCCGCCTCCTGTGAGCAACCCATAATCGGCCGGATCATCGCTCGCCGGGGCGATCACGTTGTGGGCAAACGTTGTGTTGACGTAGGCGATGCTGCCGGCATTGCCGTGCGCGCACAGCATTTCCAGGTTGCTGACGTTGGCGAAGAAGACCGAGTTTTCGACGAACACCGTTCCCCGGACCAGGGTCCCCAGAACAGGCCCGGAGAAGTTGCCCGCGAAACGGCTGTTGCGAATCCGCAGGGACGAACCATTGGCCTCCACGGCCGTGGCGCCCCGCCACGCCGTCCGGTTGCCGACGAACTCACACCGATCGAGGTCCAACGCGCCGTCGCCATCGATTCCGCCACCGGTATCGTCCGCCAGGTTTCGTTCGAAGCGGCAGTCGGCGAACCTGGCCGTCGATTCCCAGGAGTACACGGCGCCACCTTCGCATTGATAGCCAGCGCGCGAAGCGATGTTGTCCAGGAAACGACTGTCTTTGGCAACGAGCGGAGTGCGAGCGCCGGCGACGGCGCCGCCTTTCTGAGCGCGATTGCCGGTGAAGACAACACCGTCGAGCGAAAGATGCGCGCCGTCCGCGGTGTAAATGGCCCCGCCGGCAACCACGGCGGTGTTCCGGTCGAACGTGCCGTGCGAGATGGATCCCTCGGCTTCCGCCAGATGGATGGCGCCGCCCTCCCCTCCGGCCGCCTGGCCGGCGAATGCCGAGTCCCGCGCATCCAACCGCCCGCCGTGCAGGGCGATCCCCCCGCCGTCTTCCTCCGCCTGGTTGCCGCTCAGGGTCACGCCCGAGAGGGAGATTTCGGAGAAGAAGCCATCGATGGCGCCGCCGTGCCGGGCTCGATTGGTGGCGAAGGTGGTGTCGACGACGTCCAACCGGCCGTCGAAGACGCCGGCCGCGCCGCCGCCGATCGCCTCGTTCTCCTCGAAGCGGCAGTTCGCCACCGTCATGGCGCCATCCTGCAGAATCAGCCCGCCGCCGTAGCCCTCGGCCACCCAGGGCTCGCCGGGAAGACCGGCCGCCTTGCCGCGACGGATGGTGAAACCGTCCAGCCGGGCGCCGTTGGCGCCGATCACCACGTGGTACACCCGCACCCCTTCGTCGGCCGGGTTGGCGCCGTCGAGCTCGGTCGGATGGGCGGCGGGATCCCGCGCTTCCAGGTCCGTCTCCGTCCCCGCAAACCCACCGTACAAGGCCACGAACGGCCTCAGGACCACCGCATCGGCGGGCCCGCTCTGGAAGACCGCGTAGCGCCCTTCGGCCACCCAGATCTGGCACGTCTCGCCGTCCTCCTTGTCGACGGTGGATTCGGCGGCCAGGACCACCGAGTCGAATGCCGAGGCCCAACTCCCTCCGTCGCCGCCCGGCGCCGCATCGGCGCGAACGTAGCGCCGGCACAACGAGCAGTCCGGCCCCTGCCAACCCGCCAGGCAGGAGCGGCAATCGTCGGCGGGATCGCGATGCCCGGCGCAGCGGCACGCCGCGGAGATCGAGGACGTCGCCACGCACTCTTGAAACGGCGCCTCGCATTCGTCCGCCAGCGGGCCCTCGGTCCCGGCGGCGTCGTACCAGTGGACGTTGCCGTCGGCGCCGCAGCCGAGATGGTCCCACCAGCCACCGTCGGAACCTCCGTCGGTCCCATGCCCGTCCGCCCCGGCATCCCATCCCGTGTCGCCGCCTCCGTCCGGCTCAGAAATTCCGTCGGGATCACCACCTCCGTCCGGTTCAGATATTCCGTCGGGCTCCCCGCCCCCGTCCGGCTCGAACCCTCCGTCCCACCCGGCGTCGCCGGCCGCATCCATGGCATCGGGATCGCCCCCCCCTCCGCCGCTTCCACAGCCCGTACCGAGAACGAGGCCGAGCAAGAACACCGCACAAGACACGCAACGGTGCGAGGTCATGTGGCATCTCCTCCCGGGTTTTTTCGCCACCGAGGTGTTCATGGGTTCACCACCATCTGCACGGCACTGGCGCCGAGAGCGTCGACGTAGGCGCCCGCGCGGCCGCGGATTCCGGAGATCGCCGCCTCGTCGTGGAAGGAAGGACCCCAGTATATATCAGAAGCGTCGTATTCCGCGCCCCAGATATAGGTGCCCGGGGTGCAGGTGTCTGCGTAGCCAAGCACGACTTGCGGATCGTCCAACTCGAGATCGAAGTTGAAGCCGTTATAGTTGAACCTGAGCCCGGAGCACATGAACATCACATCACCAACGTACTCCGTGCTCCTGTACTTGACCTGAAAAGTCACCATGACGGTGTTCGGGTGACAGTGGAGAGAGAAGGGGCCGCCGCCGGCGCCCCCGTGATAGGGCATGGGGGTTCCCGGGTCGATCCGGACGCTGTACCGGTAGGGGATCACGCTGGTGTCCTTCTCGACCACGGGCTTGCCGCAGATGGCCTGGATGCCATCGAACCAACAACCGCCCCGGCCTTCGACGCCGATCAAGACCTCGCCGTCGGGGCAGATGTCTCCAAAGGGAATTCCGGCGCTGGTATTGCCATAAATGGGGCCATCGTCGCGAAGACCCGTGGTGATGGTTTGGGGGCAGATCTCGTCGATGCCGTTTTGACAGTCGTCATCGATTCCGTCGCAGACGGTTTCGCGGGCCGGTGGATGGCAGTAGCCCCAGCGGCAAGCGCTGCAAACTGCGCTTCCTCGGGAGCCGCAATGGGTGGTGCAGGCGTCGGTGGAGGACCCGTCCACGCACTCGAAACCATCGTCGGGAACGCCGTCGCAGTCGTCGTCTCTGCCGTTGCAGGTCTCCTGCGGCACCGGGCATTCGGCGGGCACCGTACAGCTCGCGGTGCACAACCGCACGCTGGACGAACCGCACGAGGTCATGCATGCCAGAACCGAGCCGGCGGCGCAGTCGAATCCCTCGTCCACGCCGCCGTCGCAGTCGTCATCGATGCCGTTGCATGACTCCTCCGGCGGGATACAGGCCTCCGGCAGGGTGCAGTCCGCCGCGCAGATCCGCGCGCCGACCGTGCCGCAGGCGGTGGGGCAGGGAGTGGCCGTGCCTGGCACGCAGTCAAAGATCTCGTCGACGTTGCCGTCGCAATCGTCGTCGGCGCCGTTGCAGATCTCCGCCGGCGGGGTGCAGTCCACAGACGGTTTGCAGTCGGAGCCGCAAACACGGATTCCGGCAGAGCCGCACGAGGTCGTGCAGGGCGCGCTCGTGCCGGCCACGCAGCCGAATCCTTCGTCCACTTCGCCGTCGCAATCGTCGTCGGCGCCGTTGCACACCTCCACGGGAACGGCGCAATCGGCCTCCCAGGCGCAGTCGACGCAGCGGCGGGCGCCGACCGTGCCGCAGGCGGTGGGGCATGCGGCGGGCTCGGCCGTGTCGCACTCCTCGCTGCCATCGCGCAAAAAGCCGTCACCGCAGGACGCCAGGGTGCAGTCGGCCAGGCAATCGTCGGCGTTGGAGAGGTTGCCGTCGTCGCACGCCTCGTCCGCTTCCTGAAACCCGTTGCCGCAAGAGACCGGGGCGCACAGACCCGAGCGGCAGACGCCGCGGGCCCCGCCCGCCATCACACACTCGGTGCCGTCCTGGGCCTGCGTTCCCTCCTGGCACACGTGTTCGGCGCAGGTCTCGGCTCCGTTGCAGACATCGCCGTCGTCACAGTCACCCGGCGAGGTGCAGGACCAGCGGCAGTCGGGTTCACAGCCGTCGCCGGCACGATCGTTGCCGTCGTCACAGTCCTCCCCGGGGTCCACAGTGCCGTTGCCGCAGTATGGGGCCTGATCGGCACCGTCCGAGGTGGCGCCGTCTCCGTCCCCACCAGCGTCCCCGCCAGCGTCACCGCCACCGTTCGCGCCGCCGCCACAGGCGAGCGGCCACGCCGCGAGTGACGCCAGCAGCAGCATGCGCAACCGCTCCCACCTCGTACGTCTCATTGCGCTCATCTCGATCCTCTCTGGTTTGCTGGTTTGCTGGTTTGCGGGCTTTCGAACGAACGGACTGGAGTCGTATCCCCGACGGCCGCTCACCTCGGCCGGCTCGGCAGAAGTCCCGGGAAACCCCCGTCGTGGGCCGCCGGCACCAGAAGCGCTTCCGCAAAGACGGGGCGCCCTGCGAGCCCCCTCTCTCCGGGCGAACGCCGCTCCCCGCTACAGGACGGGCACTCTCCGGCACGGGGAGGGTAGCGGGCTCGTCTCGCAAACAGGATTTCCTAAAAGTCGCATTGTAACGGAGGTGCGAGCGCAGATCAAGGCTATTCCGCGGCGGGGATTCTGCCAGGATTTGTGACTGAGCGCACCCTCGGAGAACTCGCGTGGATGCCTGGGCGTGGCACAAATCGAGGCGGGGAGCAACCGGGATGGCTGACACCGGAATCCGAGGCTATTGCGTTCTTTGGTTCGATTGACTACATCACCCACAGAATGGTTTTCCAAGGAGAGCACGCGTGACCAAGCCCCCCATCGGAATCGCCGGAGTCGGCAGTTACCTCCCGGAAAAAACGATCGACGCCTGGGAGGCGGTCGCCCCGACAAGAATATCGCGCGAAAAGTTCGATTCCATCGGCGCCCGCGTGCTGCACGTGTGCGCTCCGGGTGAACAACCCAGCGACATGGCGGTGACCGCCTGCCGCCGCGCCCTGGAGAACGCCCAAATTTCGGCCGACCAGGTGGATTGCATCCTCTACTGCGGCTCGGTCAAGGACCATACCCGCTGGCAGGCCGCCGCCAAGGTCCAGGACGACCTCGGCTGCAAGGAAAGCTTCGTGCTCGACATCTACCAGGGCTGCAACGGCCAGAACATGGCCATGCTCACGGCCCGAGCCCTGATGCGGGACGACCTCGATGTGGACACCGTCCTCATCTGCGCCGCGGAGCGTTGGGACCACTGCCTGACCCATCGCATCCTCGGAGACTCGTTCATCTTCGGCGATGGAGCTTCGGCCGCCGTGCTCCGGCGCGGCCACCCCCGCCTCCGCCTGCTGTCATCCGCCTGCCGGACCTGGGGCGAGCACCACGAGAGCTTTTGCATCCCCGACCTCGGCGCCGCCATTCCGCTCACCCCGGAGGTCATCGCCCGCGGCGGACACCTGTTCCAGTTCTACCGTCCCCGCTACAAGACCCGGGAGGAGGTGCTGGCCTTCGCCGCCGAGGTCAACCGCGGCGCCCGCGAGATGGTGGAACTCGCCTGCCGCCGCGCCGGCGTCGGCCGCGAGGACATCCGCTTCGTCATCACCATCAACGCCTCCCGCAAGCACAACCAACACCTGCTGCGGGCGCTGGGCCTGGCCGACCGGCCCTCGACGGTCGATTTTGTCGCCGAGACCGGCCACCTGGGCACGGGCGACATCTTCTACAATCTCGAGCGCGCCCTGGCCGGACGCCTCTTCCAACCGGAGGATCTGGTGCTGTTCTACACCGGCGGAGGCGGCTATACCTGGGCCGCCACCCTGGTGCGGGCCTGACGCTTTTTTTGAGCCGAGAGATGTGATACGCAGTCCGAGAACCGCAACGCGGGAGCCCGGCCGCCATGGCCAAGCTGATTCGCCTGGGAAAGTACGAACTCATCAAGCGCATCGCCGTGGGAGGAATGTCCGAGATCTACCTCGCCTCCCAGGGCGGCCTGCGCGGATTCGAGCGCGCGGTCATCGTCAAGTGCGTGCGCGAGGACCTGGACACCGATCAGGAAGTCCGCGACATGTTCATGGACGAGGCGCGGATCGCCGCTTGCCTCAAGCACCCCAACATCGTGCACCTGTACGACGTGGGCGAACAGCGCGGCACGGCCTACCTGGCCATGGAATACATCTTCGGCCGCGATCTTCTCCAGATCGCGGAGCGCCTGCGCCTGCTGGGACGCGAGATTCCCGTCCCCTTCGCGGTCAAGATCGCCTGCGATGCCCTGGCCGGGCTGTACTACGCCCACCAGGTGGCGGAGTTCGAGGACCGCCCGTTGCACGTCATCCACCGCGACATCAGCCCGCAGAACATCCTGGTGTCCTTCGACGGGGTCACCAAGGTGGTGGACTTCGGTATCGCCAAGGCCGCCTCGCGCCTGTCCCAGACCCAGGCCGGGGTGCTCAAGGGCAAATACGCCTACATGTCGCCGGAGCAGGTTCGCGGCAAAGACCTGGACCATCGCTCCGATCAGTTCTCGCTGGCCACCGTTCTCTATGAGACGCTGACCGGCACGCGGCTGTTTCTCCGCGAGGATGATTACGCCACCATGGAGGCGGTGGACGCCGCCGAGATCCCGCCCATCCGGGTTCTGCGCAAGGACATCCCCCGCCGCCTGTGGCGCGCCCTTCGCAAGGCCCTGCGCAAGAATCCCGCGCGGCGCTTTCGGAGCTGCCTGGACATGGAGCGCTATCTCCACCCCTTGCTCAAGGGCAGCCCCATGGAGCAGACCGCCATGGTGGCTCGCACCATGCGAGAGCTCTTCGCCGAAGAGATCGCGGCCCGGGAGCGCGCCATCCAGCAAGCGGCCGAGTCCGACCGCGAGCTCATCATGGGCACGGGCTTCGAGATGCTCCCGGCGCAACCGACGCGCACCCGCCCGGCGCCCTCCCCCATCCCCCCGCTGGCACACGAACGCTACCAGCAGATTCTGGCGGCGCGCCAGGGGGAGCAGACCCGGATCCAGGGCCCGGCGCTTTCGCAGGCGTCGAACACCGAGCGCACCCAGCCCCATGGCCGGCCCGGGCGAGCGTCCCGCGGCGTCGACTGGAAGACGTTGCTTGTGGTGTTCCTGGCCGTGCTGCTGGCCACGTTCCTGGTGGTCTTCTGGCTGACCGGACGGCAGCCCGGCGAGGAGGAAGCCCCGGCCACCCTCGGAAAGCCGGTGCCCCTCTCGTCCACCTTCCGGCCCGGCGAGGACGGCTTCATCTCCATCTCGGTGCGGCCCACCGTCCGGGTGATCGTGGACGGAAAGACCCTGGGCCTGGGCGCCTTCCACAAACATCCGCTGCGCGCCGGCCCTCACGCGGTCGAGTTCCAAGACACGGTCAGCGGCGACAGCGAAAAGCTCATGGTGCAGATCGAAGCCGACAGCGAAGCTCTGCTCGGCCCGGCCAAGTGGCAGTAGCCGCTAGTCCGGCAGCCCGGCGGTCACGGCGTCGTAGAAGCCTTCCGGGTAGAAGAACAGAAAAGGCAGCGGGCCGAACTGGACATAATCCCGGTTCTTGAGTTCGACCGCCCGTCCGGCGATGAGCTGTGTCTGATTGATGAAGGTGCCGTTGGTGGACTCGAAGTCCTCGAGCGAGTACCGGTTGGTCTTGCCCTCGAAGCGGAACACCGCGTGCTGCGCCGAGATCTCCTCCTCGTCCAGCACGATGTCGTTCTCCTCGGACCTGCCCAGGGTCACGTCGCCCATGCCGCCGCGCTGGCGCTGGACCTCGATGACGGCGGCGCGCGGGTCGAAGCGGAACTTCTGCCGGCGCACTTGCTGCTGCTCCCGCTCGTCCATCATGCGCGTGCGCGCCTGCTGGAACGACTGCCCCGGAAGCGCCCGCACCGCCACCAGAAAAGGCACCGGCTGGCGGGCCAGAAACTCCTCGCGGGACAGCTCCACCACCATCCGGATGTAGTCCTGAACGATCGGTTCCAGCATGCCGTCTCGCCTTACCCGGCCGCGAGTTCTCCGCGGCGCTTGCGCTCGGACAGCACCCGCAGCATGTCTTCGGTCATGGAGTCGAGATCGTACTGCGGCTTCCAGCCCCATTCCTCCCGGGCGGCGCTGTCGTCCATGCTCCGCGGCCAGGAATCGGCGATGGCCTGGCGCACCGGATCCACGTCGTGATCCATGTGAAAATCGGGCAGGCGCTTTCGGATGGCCGCGGCGATGTCCTCCGGCGCGAAGCTCATGGCGGCCACGTTGAAGGCGTTGCGGTGGCGCAAGCGCTTCGGGTCGGCCTCCATCACCTCGACGGCCGCGCGCAGCGCGTCGGGCATGTAGATCATGTCGAGGAACGTCCCCGGCTTGAGGTAGCAGGTGTAGCGCCCGCGGGCCACCGCCTGGTAGTAGATGTCCACCGCGTAGTCGGTGGTGCCGCCGCCCGGCGGCGAGACGTTGGAGATGATCCCCGGCAAGCGCACCCCGCGCGCGTCCACGCCGAAGCGCCGGTGGTAGTAATCGCACAGGAGCTCGCCCGCGACCTTGGTGACCCCGTACATGGACGTCGGCCGCTGGATGGTGTCCTGCGGGGTGCGATCGCGCGGCGTGGTCGGCCCGAAGGCGCCGATGCTGCTCGGGTGGAAGACGGCGCAGCCCTTCTCGCGGGCCACCTCCAGCACCGTCACCAGACAGCCCATGTTGATGCGCCAGGCGTCCTGCGGGCGCCGCTCGGCCACCGCCGAGAGCAGCGCGGCCAGGTGGTAGATGGTGTCGGCGCGGTGGCGTTCGACCAGCTCGGCCAGCAAGCGGCCGTCGCTGCAGTCCAACGTCGCCGTCGGGCCGCCGCCGCAGGTCTTTTCCAGATCGGTCCGCAGATCGGTCGCCAGAACGCTGTCCGCGCCGTAGATCTTTCGCAACGCGGGCACCAGCTCCGAGCCGATCTGCCCGGCCGCGCCGGTGACCAGGATGCGTTTCATGTCGGCTCTCTCCGAAGTCCCGGATCGCCCTCGACCCGGGCGGTCTGGCTCAGTCGTTGCGGTACTTGAACGATACCCGCACCCGGGCCCGGTAGGCCACCACCTTGTTGTCGTCGAGGCGCATGTCGAGCTCGACCACCTCGGCCACCCGCAGGTCCTCGAGGCTCTTCGCGGCCGTCTCCACCGCGTTCTTGGCCGCCTCCTCCCAGGACTTGGGGCTGGTGCCGATGACCTCGATCACCTTGTACACGCTCGAATCCTTCATGGGTCCCTCCGGGTTCGGGTTCCAGGCGGAGCATGGCAGCAGAGAAAGCGCCTTGTCAAATCCTGCGGCAGTTGAAAACTCCGCCGCCGGGTGCTACCCTGCGCCGCATGTCTCGCCACCCGGGAACGGCCGCCGCGCCTCGTTGCCTGCCGGCCGGCCTCCTGCTCGCCGCGCTCCTCGGCTGCGCCGCCGGCGGCGGGGTGACCATCCCCGACGTGGCCGGCGACGACCACGGCCCGGGCTCCTTCCGCTATCCCTCCCACCCCGCCTTTCCCGCGGGGAGCTTCGATCTGTCGCGGGTGACCATCCGCCGCGAGCGCAGCGATTGGGTGTTCGAGGTCGAGTTCGCCTCGCGCATCGAAACCGCGCAAGTGTTCCTCACCCGCGACGAGCGGGCGTCGCTCTGGCCGCAGACCGTGGACATCTACCTCTCTTTCGCCGGCGAGGCCGGCGCGCACCGCGAGGCGCTGCCGGGGCGCAAGGTGCGCTTCGCCGCCGGCCACGAATGGTCCCGGTCGGTGGTGCTCTCGCCGCTGCCGCGCCTGCTCAAGGAAACGCTGGAAAAGACCGTCCCGGAGGCGCCCGACGTGTTCGTGCCGCAGCGGGTGGAGCTTTCGGGAAAGCGCCTCAAGGCCCGGGTGCCGGCGCGCTTTCTCGGCGAGGGCGAGATCCGGGGGCTCATGGTGCTGGTCAGCGGCACGCGCTTCTTCCGCTCCTTCGAAGCGCTGGACCGGCTGCGCCATCGTTTCGCCCCGGACGGGCTGTGCATGCCGGTGGAGGCCGCGCCCGGGGAATGCCGCCTGGACGATCCGCAAGGGCAGGGCTGCCATTTTTCGGGGTGCTCCCCGTGCGGGGGACATCCCCAGGTGATCGACCTGCTGGCGGGCCCGGGCTTCCAGGAGCGCTGGCTGCGCCGCTACGATCCCGAGACGAACCAGACGGCGGAGATCGAGCTTCTGCTTCTCGACGCGAGGTGAGGCGATCATGGCCGAGGTGGTGCTTTCCGGCGTGGGCAAGCGCTTTGGCGACAACCGGGTGGTCCGCAACGTGGATCTCGAGATCCGCGACGGCGAGTTCGTGGTGCTGGTCGGCCCCTCGGGCTGCGGCAAGACCACCACCCTGCGCATGATCGCGGGGCTCGAGGAGATCAGCGAGGGCGAGCTGAAAATCGGCGGCAGGCGCATGAACGAGGTCCATCCCAAGGACCGCGACATCGCCATGGTGTTCCAGAGCTACGCCCTCTACCCCCACATGAGCGTGCGCGACAACATCTCCTTCGGCCTGCGCATGCGCGGGATGAAGAAGAGCGAGATCGAGGCGCGGGTGGCCGAGGCCGCCGACATCCTGGGCCTGCGGGAGCTTCTCGATCGCAAGCCCAAGGAGCTCTCGGGCGGCCAGCGCCAGCGGGTGGCCATGGGCCGGGCCATCGTGCGCAAACCCAAGGTGTTCCTGTTCGATGAGCCGCTCTCCAACCTGGACGCGAAACTGCGGGTGCAGATGCGGGCCGAGATCGCGAAACTCCACAAGCGCCTCGGCACCACCATCGTCTACGTCACCCACGACCAGGTGGAGGCCATGACCCTGGCCGAGCGCATCGTGGTCATGGACCGCGGCGCGGTGCAGCAGGTGGGGACGCCGCTCGAGGTCTTCACCCACCCGCGCAACCGTTTCGTGGCCGGCTTCATCGGCAGCCCGGCCATGAACTTCATCCCCTGCGACCTCGGCGAGGGGCCGTCGCTCTCCGGCCAGGGCTTCCGCCTGAGGCTGCCCGAGACGCACCGGGCCGCGGTGCAGGGCCGCGCGGGCAAGGTCGAGCTGGGCCTGCGCCCCAATCACATGCGGGTGGCGAGCCGAAAGGAGGCGGGCGCGAGCGATCTCCTCCCGGCCCAGGTCGAGGTGCGCGAGCCCATGGGCACCGAAACCTACGTGTACCTCTCCTTCGCCGGCCAGATGCTGTGCGTGCGCGAGGAGGCGGGCTTCTCGGCTCCGGTCGGAGCCCAGGTCGAGCTCGAACTGGACCTCGGGGCCGCGCACCTGTTCGATGGCGCGACCGGCGAGGCCATCTTCTGAGGCGGCCATGCGCGCCGGGCTCTCCATCCTGATCGCCGTCGTCCTGGCCGCGCCGGCCCGGGCCCAGGAGCCGGCCGAGGTCGAGCTGTGGCACTCCTACCGGGAGAAGGAACGCGCCGCGCTGGAAAAGACCGTCCGCGACCTCGCCGCCGCCAACCCCCGCATCCGGGTCAAGACCACCTTCGTCCCCTACGACGCGTACCTCGACAAGCTCACCGCCTCCATCCCGCGCGGCCACGGGCCGGACATCTTCATCGTGGCCCACGACCGCATCGGCGGCTGGGCCGATTCCGCCCTGATCGCGCCGCTGGACGGATACCTGCCGCCGGGCCTGCTGGATCGCTTCTTCAAAAAGACCATCGACCCGCTGACCTACCGCCGGCAGGTCTACGGCCTGCCGACCTCGTTCAAGAGCACAGCCCTGTTCTACAACCGCGCGCTGGTGCCCAGCCCCCCGCACACGACCGGCGAGATGATCGCCCTGGCCGAGTCGTATCGGGGCAAGAGCGACAAGAACGGCGATCCGATCTACGGCCTGGTGTACGAGCACAGCAGCACCTACTTCCACGCCGCCTGGCTCTTCGGCTTCAAGGGCCAGATCTTCAACTCCCGCGGCGAGCTCACCCTGGACCACCCCGGCAACGCCGATTCGCTGCGCTTCTTGCAGCAACTGGTGCGCGAGCACCGCCTGCTGCCGGAGGACGTGACCTCCATCAAGGTCACCTCGCTGTTCAACGCCGGCCGCGCCGCCATGGTCATCAACGGGCCCTGGTTCCGCGGCGAGATCGATCCGGGTGTCGACTACGGCGTGGCGCTGCTGCCCGAGATCGCCCAGAGCGGCATCCGCGCCCGGCCCTTCGTGGGGGCCGAGGCCTTCCTGCTCTCGGCCAAGGCCAAGAACCCCGAGGCGGCGTTCGCGGCGATGGAGGCGCTGACCCGCGATGAGGCCGCGCGGGTGCGCTGCATCGAAGGCTTCCAGCCCGTGGCCAACGTGGCGGTGTACGACGATCCGGCCGTGCGCGCCGATCCGGTGATGCAGGTGTTCCGCGAGGAGCTCGAGTACGCCGTGCCCATGAGCAACGACCCGGCCATGCGCATGGTGTGGGTGCCGCTGGATCACGCCCTGGGCAACGTGGCCGCGGGACGGGCCACGCCGGAACAGGCCCTGGCCGAAGCCCAGCAGCGGGCGGGCTCGCAGATCGCCGAGTTTCGCAAGGGCGCCGCGCTGCGGGGCTCCGACACCGGGCACGACGAGTTCGTGCGCGCCATCCTGTGGGGACTGGGCGGCGGGCTGCTGACATTGCTTCTGGTGATGGCGGTGATGTGGAAGCGCGTGAAGCGCGGCTTCGCCGAGGCCGTGCGCCAGCGTTCGGCCTACGCCTACATCGGCCCGGCCATGCTGGCCATGGGCCTGCTGGTCTTCGTGCCCTTCGCGGTGGGACTCGGGCTCTCGTTCTTCCACTATTCGCAGGGCGAGTACTACTACGCCGGGCTCAAGAACTTCTCCGACATCCTCTCCTCGCGCGAGTATCCCGTCACCGACCCGTTCAGCTTCTACTACAAGCTGTTCGTCACCATCGTCTGGACGGTGAGCAACGTCTTTTTGCACCTCGTCATCGGGCTTGCACTTGCGCTGCTCCTCAAGAACCCCCTGCTCAAGCTCAAGGGGCTCTACCGGGTGCTGCTGATCATCCCCTGGGCCATCCCCAACTACATCACCGCCATCGTGTGGCGCGGCATGTTCGACGCCGACGAGGGGGTGATCAACCACCTGCTGGGGATCACCGGCTTCTCCTGGTGGAACTCGCCGGTGAGCGCCTTCTTCGCCAACCTGGTGTGCAACTGCTGGCTGGGCTTCCCCTTCATGATGGTGGTGAGCCTGGGCGCGCTCCAGTCCATCCCCAAGGATCTCTACGAGGCGGCCGACGTGGACGGGGCCTCGCGCTGGCGCAAGTTCCGCCACATCACCCTGCCGCTGCTCAAGCCCGCGCTGTTTCCGGCGGTGATCCTCGGGGTAATCTGGACCTTCAACATGTTCAACGTCATCTACCTGGTGAGCCGGGGCGCGCCCAACGGCGCGACCGACATTTTGGTGATCGAGGCCTTCCGCTGGGCCTTCGAGCGCGGCGACCGCTACGGCTACGCCGCGGCCTACTCCACTCTGATCTTCATCATCCTGCTGGTGTATACCCTGATCACCAACCGGGTCACCCGGGCCACCGAAGGAGCCTTCGACTGATGGACCGCCCGAGCCCCAACGCCGCCCTGCGCCGCGCGGCGCGCACCCGCACCGTGGCCACCCACGTCTTTCTGGCCGTGTTCACCGCCGGGGTGCTGTTTCCGGTACTCAAGGTGATCCAGATCGCCTTCCAGAAGCAGCAGACCTTCGACATGAGCCTGCTGCCGCTGCCGCGCCCCGAGCTCTTCTCGCTCTCGAACTTCGCCGATGTCATCGGCCGCTCCAAGACCGAGGGGATCGGCCCCGAGATCAGCGATGCGGACGCCGCCGTCTTCGCCGAGTTTCTCGCCAAGGCTCCTCCCCCGCCGCCTCCCGCGGCGGCGGACGCCGACGATGAGAGCGAGCCGCCCGAGTGGGTCATCCCCGAGGACGTGGGCCAGCGTCTCACGGCGCGCGGCTGCACCGCCTGCCACCTCATCGGAGAGCTCGGGCGCGACGGGCTGGGGGGCGACCTGCGCCGCGCGGGCAAACGGAGCCCGGAGACGCTGCTGTCCTTCTTGCGGGACCCTTCGCGCGACAACGCCCGGCGCCTGGGACTCTCGGAAAACCCCAGCGGGGCCATGGAGCGGCGCTCGGTGTGGATCTTCGGCCACCAGCTCAAGAACTCCCTCGTCTGCTCGCTGGCCGCCACGTTGCTGGGGATCTTCCTGGCCTGCACCGCGGCCTATGCCTTCTCGCGTTTCCGCTTCCCGGGGCGGCGGGCCGGGCTGCTCTCGTTCCTTGTGGTGCAGATGTTCCCCGGCACCATGATGATGATCCCGCTGTACATCCTGGTGGATCGGCTGGGATTGCTCGACCAGATCCTGGGCCTGGTGCTGGTGTACTCCACCACCGCCATTCCCTTCTGCGTGTGGATGCTCAAGGGCTACTTCGATACCATCCCCAAGGAGCTCGAAGAGGCGGCCATCATCGACGGCGCCAGCCGGGTGCGCATCTTCTGGACCATCATGCTGCCGCTGGCCCGGCCGGCCATCGCGGTCACCGCCCTGTTCTGCTTCATGACCGCCTGGAACGAGTTCATCCTGGCGGCCACCTTCATGAACGACGAGACCGCCCAGACCTTGCCGGTGATGCTCAACTCCTTCGTGTCCACCACCACCGTGGAGTGGGGCCACTTCGCCGCCGGGGCCATATTGGTGTCGCTGCCGGTGGTGGCCCTGTTCTTCGCCCTTCAGCGCTACCTGGTCAGCGGGCTCACCGCCGGCTCGGTCAAGGGCTAGGCGGCGACCTTCGATATCCGAGGAGGACCGCCATGTCCCCTCAACACCCGCCATTTCATCGAAGCCGCGGCGGACTGTGGTCGGTCCTGTGGCTGGTTTGGATCTCGTTGGCCTGCAACCCGGCCAAGCGTGTGGATATCCTGCGCGTCGACAATGGCGTGGACATCTCCTACGCCGGCAGATTCGCGAACCATCCCGCCTTCCGTTCCATGCTGGCGAGTATCCCGGAAATCCGCAAGGAAGCGCTCGAACGGGTGAAAGTGCGTCTGGGAATCTCGCCGCTGAATCCGGATCGCATCGTGATCCGATTCATGGACTACGGGGCCCGGGGAGCGGGCTCGGGGTTAGAAGGCTGGGCAGCAAAACGGCGGCTCGGGAGCAGGAAGATCTTCCTTGTGAACGTCAACCTCACCGAGCCCTTGCTCGTGTGGAGGAACATCGCCACGCTGCTGGCCCACGAGTTCGCTCACGCGGTGATGAGGCAGATTCTGGAGCATAACGGCCGCCGCGACCCGCTGCCGATCTGGTTCATCGAAGGAACCGCCACATGGGGAGCCGCGAACCTGCAGAACCGGCTGCATGACGCCTTCTGTTCCGGCATTGATCCCGAGAAGTACATCGATGGCCTGGAGCGGGTCGAACTGCGCGCCTCGCATCGGCCATCCGACTACCTCGAGGATGCGCTGGTTTTCGAGTACCTGGCGCGGCACTACGGCCTTCCGGCGGTGCATCGGCTGGTACGGATGGTCCTGGACGGCGCCGATCCTCCCGCCGCCTTCGAGACATTATGCGGTGTGGATTGGGCGACCCTCCAGGAGCGCTTCCGGGTTTTCTCCATCGAGACCCTCCAGGCCTTTGACACGGAGGAACGCCTCCGGCTGCGCCGGGCGTCTGTGATGTTCGACCAGGCCGACCTGCTGCTGTCGCAGCAGCGCTTCGAGGAGGCCCGGGACCTGCTGTTGCAGAACGCCGACGCCTGGCGCGGCATATCCTGCTGTTTTCTGGATCGAGACTACGGAGAGGACTGGGCACATTACCAGCTCGGCCGCTGCGAGGCCGCACTGGGGCACCGGGAGAAAGCCGTCGAGTACTTCCAGAAAGTGGTGGACAACCCGACGGCCGGGAGCACGCTCGTCAAACAGTGCCAGGACTGGCTGCGCCGGCTTGCGTCCGGGTCCTAGGTCCATTATCGTCTTCTCGTCACCCGCACCGTGGAGGGCGCATGACCACCCCCAACCCCTACGGACTCAGCCGCCCCGACATCCTCAACCTGGCCCCGCCCCAGCCGCGCAACGTGGAGGAGACCGGCCTGCCCCAGGGTTTCCTGGTGGATCTGGCGCTCAAGTTCCTCTACTACGGCGGCGTCATGGCCGGGGTGGAGATCGCCGACCAGATGGGCCTGCCCTTCGCCGGGGTGGTGGACGCCATCATCGACTTCATGGCCCAGGAAAAGATGGTCGACATGCGCGGGGGCAAGGGCTTCGGCCGGGCCTCGTTCGACTTCGTGCTCACCGAGCGCGGGCGCGAGGTGGCGCGCGAGGCGGTCAAGCGCACCGCCTACACCGGCAAGGCCCCGGTGCCGCTGGAGCAATACATCTCGCTGGTCCGACTGCAGATGCAGGACGTGCCCTTCGTGGGCATCGACCGCATCCGCGAGGCCTTTCGCCAGCTCATCCTGCCCGAAGGTTTCTTGGAGCGGCTGGGCCCGGCCATCAACTCCTCCCGCTCGCTCTTTCTGTATGGACCGCCCGGCAACGGCAAGACCACCATCGCCGAGGTGGTGTCGGGCATCCTGGGCGGCGAGGTGTTCGTACCCTACGCCGTCGAAGTGGACGGCCAGGTGATCAAGGTGTTCGACCCGCTCAACCACAAGGCGGTGGACCTGGAGCGCCCCACCGCGCCGCCGCCGCTCAAGGTCGGCGTGCGCGGACCGGCGCCGGCGGTGAAGAAATCCGGCCCGGAGTACGACCGCCGTTGGCTGCTCTCCCGCCGGCCCTCGGTGACGGTCGGCGGCGAACTCACCCTGGAGACGCTCGATCTCATCTTCAACGAATCCACCAACTTCTACGAGGCGCCCTTCCAGGTGAAGGCCAACGGCGGCATGCTGCTCATCGACGACTTCGGGCGCCAGCGGGTGCACCCCACCGACCTGCTCAACCGCTGGATCGTGCCGCTGGAGAAGCGGGTGGACTTTCTCACCCTGCACACCGGAAAGAAGTTCGAAATCCCCTTCGACCAGCTCATCGTGTTCGCGACCAACCTCGATCCCAAGGAGCTGGTGGACGAGGCGTTTTTGCGCCGCATCAAGTACAAGGTGGAGGTGGGCAACCCCAGCGAGGAGGAGTACCGGGCCATCTTCCGGGCGGTGTGCGCCGCCAAGGGCATCCGCTACGACGACGCCATGGTGAGCTACATCCGCGACACCTACTACAAGCAGTACGACCTCGAGTTGCGCTCCTGCCACCCGCGCGATCTGGTCAACCTCATCATCGACGTCGCGCGCTTCCGCCAGATCAAGCCCTCCCTCTCCCAGGACCTGGTGGACCAGGCCTGCAAGTCGTTCTTCGTGGTGATGTGAGGACGACGGCTCGGCGGCGTACCTCTACAGACGGTTCGAGCGACATCACGAATTGGTTTTCCAGCGGGGCGCCTGCGGCTGTTCGCGCGCCGGCGAGAGCGCCGACAGCGCTCTGTTTGAATCAGACAACACCCGTGAAACGCCACGACAATCGCGGCGGCGGACCTCAACCTGGACCGACAAGAAATTATCCTGCCTTTTCGATACTTAAGACACAGGTCATCTCTGGCCCTGAAATTGCATGATCCCGGGCAGACATTTTCAATGAAAGGATGGTCCCCATGAAAAAGAGTCTGTTGGCGCTGACTGCCTGCTGGTTCTCGGTCGCGTCCGTAAGTCCCGTGAACGCGCAAAACAAAAACCTCGGCGCCTCCTTCGGCCTCTGGACGCAGGCTCTCTACTTCCCCAATGACAGTTATGGCAAAATCGTGTCTTCCCTTTCCGGCGACATCGCTTTCGAATATCGCACCAGCGATCGATTCGGCACAGGCATCTCCAACCGGGCCGCCATCGGCTATTCGGAAGGCTTCGTACATCTGGAAGACGAGTTGCGCTTGTACGCACTGTTCGAATCGCGCGTCGGCACGAATGCGCGCCTGCGCCTCACCCCGGGGCTCCTCGCGGGATTCGACTCGTGGCTCGAACATGAAGGCTGCGACTACAACTTGTACCAGGTCGGAGGGGGATTCTTCTTCGATGTTTCGATGACCTGGGAGGTCAACCAGACCTGGTCCGTCGGGACATCTCTGGATTATGCGCTGAAGCTGCTGTTCTCCATCGGGGAGAACAGCTACTCGCAATTGGCACACGTCATCGCCTTGCATGTTTTCGTCAGGTTCGACAGTCGATTCTGAGCAGGGACCCCAAGACACCTCGAACCGATAACTCTTGTCAGTCGGAAACGGCGTCCTTGGGCGACTGCGGGGTCCCGGTACGCGGAATCTATTGACAGCCCCGCATGCGCCTGAGTAAGATGCGTCACCCGATGGCGGGAGGAATGTACAACCCAAGAGGAATACGGGTTTTTTTGAGTCTACTCAATCCTTTGCGGTGAAAGGAGATTCCATGAAAGCGTTCCTTTGCCTCGCTCTTTCTCTGAGCGTGCTCGGCCTCGGCGCCGTGGCCTCGGCCCAGGTACAGGTGTGCCAGAACCCGACGCCGCTCGCCTGCTCCGACTTGCTGAACGGCGATTCGAGCCAGGGGACCAACCGCATCAACTCGAGCTCGTGCTTTGGCTACAACCTCGCCGGGAAAGAAGCCTACTACCTGATCACGCTCACCCAGGCCTCCCCGGTCCACATCGTGCTGACGCCCACCACCAACTGGGATCCGGCGCTGCTGGTCTTCCCGCAGAGCGCTTGGGACTGCGCCACCACGGCCTGCGCCGCCGCCGCCGACGACGGCATGGACGGCGATCCCGAGGTGCTCGACGCCGTGCTCCCTGCCGGCAACTACTACGTGGTGGTGGACGGCTACGGCGCCACCGGCCAGGGACCGCACACCATCCAGCTCCTGTGCCAGGAATGCTCCATGGAGACCTGCGGCGACAACATCGACCAGGATTGCGACGGGTCGGACATCGCTTGCCCGGCGCTCGCCGCGGACGCGTCCATCACCTGCCCGCAGAGCCCGCTGGCCATCGACACCGCCACCCAGGGCCACGCCAACATCGACGACTACGCGGGGCTCGGCGCCGCCAACGGGTTCGACTGGAGCGCCAACGAGTACCTGCTGCGCTTCGCCCCGACGGTGCCGACCGCCTACACCGTCGCCACCGATCACCTGGACCTCTTCCTGCTGCTGGCCTTCGCCCCCGGCGTCCCCAACCCGGACGCGCTGCTCACCTTCGCCGGCGAGACCTTCGTGCCCTACGGCTACCCGCAGTCGATCACCTTCCTGGTCCAGGCCAACGAGGAGATGTTCATCTCCATCGATGGGGAAGGCGGCGCCACGGCCGCGGTGACCACGACCGTCACCTGCTTCGAGAACGAGACCTGCCCGGCCCCGGCGGGCGCCCTCACCTGCCAGTCCTCCGGCGTGGCCGGCGACACCACCAGCCGGCCCAACACCATGAACGTCTACAGCATCGTGCTGGCCGAGTACCCCGGCCCCGACGCGGTGTACAGCTTCACCTCCCCCACCGCGCAGCGGGTCACCATCAACACCTCCATGGGTTCCAGCTTCCTGCGGCCGCGGCTGTTCGTCATCGAAGAGGCCGGCGGCGCCTGCAAGCCGGCCAACACCATCGCCCGCTGGACTCCAACGAGCCCCCTACCGAACCCCATCCCGGTGACCTTCAACGCCGAGGGCGGCAAGACCTATTACTTCGTGGTGGACGGCCGGGGCGCCAGCGACTTCGGGACCTTCACCATCGGCGTGTCCTGCGCCGCGGCCTGCGCCGCGAACGAGGTCAACTGCCCCACCGGCTGCGCTGCCCTGCCGAGCGATCCGTTCAACTGCGGCGGCTGCGGCAATGACTGCGCGGCCCTGCTCCCGAACGTGGCCACCGCCACCTGCGCCTCCAACGCCTGCGGCATCGCCACCTGCGACGCCGGCTTCGGCGACTGCGACACGAGCGTGGCCAATGGCTGCGAGACCAACACCCAGACCAGCTTCGAAAACTGCGGCTCCTGCAACCATCCTTGCCAGGCCGGCCAGGTGTGCCAGGCTGGCGTATGCGTCTCCGGTTGCACGCCCCCGCTGGTGGACTGCGGCGGCTCGTGCGTGGACACCCAGACCGATCTCGCCCACTGCGGCGGCTGCGACCAGCCCTGCGCGCGGGAGCACGCCGCCGAGAGCTGCGTCAACGGCGTGTGCACCCTGGGGACCTGCGATTCTGGCTTTGGCAACTGCGACCAGAACGCGACCAACGGCTGCGAGCAGGCGCTCAACACCCTGCAGCACTGCGGGCTGTGCAACCAGGCCTGCACCCCGACCCACGGCACCGGCAACTGCGACAGCGGCACCTGCGTGGTGGTGTCCTGCGAGGCCGGATACGAGGACTGCAACCACCAGGCCAGCGACGGCTGCGAGGCCCAGCTCGCGAGCGATCCGGCCAACTGCGGCGCCTGCGGCACGGCCTGCAGCTTCCCCCACGCCACGGCGAAGTGTGAAAACTCCGCCTGCGCCGTCGACTATTGCGACCAGTACTTCGGCAACTGCGACAACGATCTGGCCAACGGCTGCGAGACCCCGCTTTCCAGCAAGGACAACTGCGGCCAGTGCGGCGTGCAGTGCACCCGCATCGAAAACTGCATCAAGCAGGGGCTGAACTACCGCTGCTCTTCCACCTGCAGCGACACCGACCAGGACACCTATGCCGCCGCGACCTGCGGCGGGGACGACTGCGATGACAGCGACGCCAGCATCCATCCGGCCGCGACGGAGACATGCAACGGCAAGGACGACAACTGCAACGGCGCCATCGACGAGGGCTTCGACCAGGACACCGACGGCTACACCACCTGCGCCACCCCGGCCGACTGCAACGATACGGATCCCAGCGTGCACCCCGGGGCCCCGGAGATCTGCGGCGACGGCGTGGACCAGGACTGCTCCGGCAGCGACCCGACCTGCCCGTGCCCCGACGCGGACTTCGACGGCGAAGCCGACAAGGCCTGCGGCGGCACCGACTGCAACGACGGCAATGCCCGCATCAACGCGCATGCCTTGGAGATCTGCGACGGCATCGACAACGACTGCGACGGCGTGATCGACATCGCCACCGTGAACAACAAGACCATCGACGTGTGCGACAAGGAGGTCGAACAGGGCTGCGGCTGCGCCTCCAACGGGAGCGGCTCCCCCTGGACCGTGCTGCTGTTGCTCGGTCTGGGCTGGATGCTGCGCCGGCGCGGCTAATCCGGGAAGCCTCGCCCCTTTTCTGCGGCACCGCATTGACGGTCCAAGCCCCCGCTGCGAAAGAGCGGGGGCTTTTTTTTCCATGTCGCCGGAGTCTCCCATCTTCCCGCCGTCCATCGAGGCGCTGCTCGCTCCGCTCCTGCGCGAGCGACGGGCCCGGGCCGGCGGTCTCGCGCCACCGGCGCGCGCCTGGCTGGCCGCGCACGTCGCCCGGCTCCTGCCCGGCGGAGCCCTGTGGCTCCTTCCCGACGAGGCCGCCGCCGAGGACGCCGAAGAGGCGGCGCGCTTTTTCTTGGGGATGAGCCCCGGCGAGCCCTTCGGCCCCGGCGCGCCGCTGGCTCGCTTTCCGCTCCAGCAGCCGAATCCGTACGAGGATCTCTCGCCCGACCGGGATGCCTCGCTGGAGAGGTTGGGGCTGCTGTCTCGTCTGGTCCAGCGAGATCCGCCGCGCCTGATCGTGACCTCGGTCCCGGCCTTGCAGCGCCGCTGTCCCGGGCCGCGGGATATCGACGGGCTCTCCCTGATGGTGATGAAGGACGAGGATCTGGACCGGGAGGCGCTGGTCGCGGAGCTGACCCGCGCCGGATACCGTCGCGTGCCGCTGGTCGAGGACGGCGGCACCTTCGCCATCCGCGGCGGCATCATCGATGTGTTCGGGCCGCCGCTGCCGCAACCGGTCCGCATCGAGCTGCTCGGCGACCGGATCGAGCGGCTGCGCCTCTTCGACGCGGCCAGCCAGCGCACGCTGCGCCAACTGGACTGCGCCATCCTGGGACCCGCGTCCGAGATTCCGCTCGACCCGGCCCGGACCCAGGAGGCGCTCCAGGCGCTCGACCGCCTGGCCACGGAGCAGGACACGCCCGCCGCCCGGCTGCTGCCGATGTTGCGCGCGCTCCGGGCGGGTCAGCACCCCATCGGCGTCGAGAACCTGCTTCCGGCGTTCTTTGGGCGCCTGGCCGACCTGTTCGATTTTCTTCCCGAGGACATGCCGGTCATCCTCGACAGCGCCGCGGTGAAAGCGTCCGCCCGCGACGAGTACGCGCGCGTGCAGCAGTGCCGGCAGCGGGCCGGCCGCGATGGCCACCTGGCCTTCGAGCCCGAGCGCATCTGGCTGTCCCCGGACGAGCTGGCTGCCCGCATCGAGGGGCGCGTGCGCCTGGAACTGGGCCTCGCGGAGGCGGAGGGCCCCGAGATCCGCCTGGGCTGCCAGAGTCTGCGCCTGGCCCGCGAGGGCGAGGCCCGTCCCGCCGCGGGCGACACTCCGCTGCGGCCCCTGCTGGATCTGCTCTCGCGCTTGCGGGCCGCGGGGAGAAATGTGTTCATTGTCACCCGCTCTCCGGCGCGCAGCCGCGAGCTTCGCTCCCTGCTGGGCGCGCGCGGCGTCCCGACCCGCATCGAGGCGGGCCCCTTCGATCCGCGCTGGCAGTCCGATGAACTGCCGGCCCGGGCGGTCCGGCTGGTGGAGGGAACCCTCGCCGGCGGCTTCGAACTCGAGGCGGCGTCGCTGGCCTTCCTGCCCGACAGCGAGATCTTCGGCGCGACCCGGCGGCGCCCGCGCCTGGCTCCGGTCCGGCAGACTCTGCGTCTCGAGCCGGGCGATTTTGTGGTGCACGCCGACTTCGGCATCGGCCGCTTCGAGAAGCTCATGCGCCTGCGGGCGGGCGGCGCGGAGGGCGATTTCCTGCTCCTGGGCTACCGGGACGGAGACCGGCTCTACCTGCCGGTCACGCGCATGAACCTGCTGGAGAAATACCGCGCTCCCGAGGGAACGACCCCGTCGCTTTCCCGGCTCGGCGGCACCGCCTGGCTCCGCACCCAGCAGAAGATCAAGGCCTCCCTGCTCGAGATGGCCGCGGAGCTGGTGCAGACCGAGGCCCGCCGCCGCGCCCGGCCCGGACGCGCCACCCCCCCGCCCGGCCCGGAGCTGAGCGCCCTGGAAGCGTCGTTCCCGTTCGAGGAGACCGAGGACCAGACGAGGGCCATCCAGGAGGTGCTCTCGGATCTGGCGCGACCGCAGCCGATGGACCGGCTGGTGTGCGGCGACGTCGGCTTCGGCAAGACCGAGGTGGCGGTACGGGCCGCCTTGCTCAAGGCCCTCGATGGCCAGCAGACGGCGGTGCTGGTGCCGACCACCCTGCTGGCCATGCAGCACTTGCAGACCTTCCGCGCCCGGCTGGCCGATCATCCAGTGCGGGTCGAGATGCTGTCGCGCCTGGTCCCCGCCATCCGGCAGAAGGAGATCCTCGCCGACCTGGCCGCGGGCACGGTGGACGTGATCATCGGCACCCATCGCCTGCTGCGCGAGGACGTGAGGTTTTCCGACCTGGGCCTGCTGGTGATCGATGAAGAACACCGCTTCGGCGTGCGCCACAAGGAGCGGCTGAAAGCGCTGCGCGCGGACGTGGACGTGCTCACCATGACCGCCACGCCCATCCCGCGCACGCTGCACATGAGCCTGCTCTCCTTGCGCGACGTGAGCGTCATTCAGACGCCGCCCCGCGGCCGGCGCGCCATCCGCACCCTGCTCATGCCCTTCTCGACGGCCCGAGTGCGGGAGGCGGTGCGCCAGGAGCTGGCCCGCGGCGGACAGGTGTTCTTCGTCCACAACTGGGCACGGAGCCTGCCGGCGCTCCAGCGGTTTCTGGAGCGCGAGATCCCCGAGGCCCGAGTGGCCATCGCGCACGGACAGATGCCGGAACGCCGCCTGGAAGAGGTGATGACCGCCTTCGTCCGCCGGGAAGTGGACGTCTTGCTGTGCACGTCGATCATCGAGTCCGGGCTGGACATCCCCTCGGCCAACACGGTCATCGTCCACCGCGCCGACCGTTTCGGACTGGCCCAGCTCCACCAGATCCGCGGCCGGGTCGGCCGGGCCAGCGAGCGCGCCTACGCCTATCTTCTCACTCCGCCGCTGGACCTTGTGAGCGCCGACGCGCGCGAACGCCTGGAGGCGCTGGTGGCCCACAGCGAGTTGGGAGCCGGCTTTCGCATCGCGAACGAAGACCTGGAGCTGCGTGGCGCCGGCAACCTCCTGGGCCGCGACCAGTCCGGCCACATCGCCGCGGTCGGCTTCGAAATGTATTGCCGCCTGCTGGAGCGGGCCGTGGCCGAGGTCAAGGGACAGGCCGCTCGCGGCACGCTCGATCCCGACGTGCGCCTGCCCGTGGCCGGCTTTCTACCGGAAGGCTACGTTCCCGATCTGGACCAGCGTCTGGACCTGTACGCCCGCCTCAGCCGGGCCGAGAGCGAACAAGACCTCTCCAGCCTGGAGGCCGAGATGGAAGACCGCTTCGGCCCGCCTCCGCCCGAGGCGGAAAACCTGCTCGAGCTGCTGCGCCTGAAGCAGAAGCTGCGCCAGATCTCGGCGCTCTCCATCGAGTGCGCCGGCCTGCAAGTGACCCTGCGCATGACGCAAGACAACCCGCTGGACACGGAACGGCTCATGCGGCTCGCCGTCTCCCGCCCCCAGGAAATGTCTCTCAACCCGGACGGCACCATCGTTTTACGGCTACCAACTGCGGCGCGGAGCGATCCGCTGCCCGCCATCACCGCCTGGATCAATGAGTTGGCCGCTGGTTGCCGAGCCGGCTAGCCGCGGATCTCTTCGAAAACCGGAGCCGAGACGGGCGTGGGCGTGCCGATGGCGATGCGGCGCACCAGCCGGTCCAACTCCTTCATCGAGGACGGATCGTCCTTGGCGAAACTCACCCCGAATCCCTTGCCGGGCTGCACCCAGGCGACCTTTCCGGCCAGATCGATCGGCGTGTCGCGCCCGGGCGGATAGAGCTTGAACAGGATCTGGCGCCCGATGGCCGGCGGGTTGCGGCTCTCGATGAAGGCCCCGCCGGACGAGATGTTGCGGGCGTAGTCCACCACGAAGTCGGTGGCGCTGCGGTAGGTCACTCGCAAGGTGGTCGCGAAGCGGGGGGAGCGCCGCTCGGTGGAGTTCGCGGGGGCGGCGCGCCCATTGAGCAGCGTCTCGCGCTTTTCCACCTCCGAGGAGAGCAGTCCGATGCCGGCGATGCGCTGCGCCCCTTCGCTGCGGCACCAGAGCACGGCCCCGCGCAGGGCGTGCTGCTCGCCGTCCTCTGCCACCCGAATGCAGAGTTCGATCGGCGATCCCACCTCGAGGTCGTCCGGCACCGGCACCATGAAGCCGCCGTGCGGCGCTTCGCTGAGATAACAACGCGCCAGATCCCGCCGCCGCTGGACGTTCCACCGAAGTTGCCTCAGCCAAGCCTTCATGCGCTCATCCGTCATGTCTTCCCCCGCGGGCCGAACGACCTGCGACCCCGCTGACTGCACCGTACTCGAAATCCGGCCGCCCCGTCAAGCGCCGCGTTTGCGGATGCCAAGCCGGCTGGAAAGGTACACCAGCCACAGCAGGGAAAGCGTCCCGGCTCCCGTCGCTCCTCCCGGGGTCGACTGGCAGCCGCCGCACGAACCGACAAGCCGCTCCCGCCCCTCCCCGTCTCCCGCCGCCGCATCGGTCCCGTCGCCGCCATCCGCCGCGCCGGGATCTGCGGCCGCGTCGCCGCCATCCGGCCCGTCACCGGGGTCGCCCGGCCAGGAATCCGCCCCGCCGTCCGCGCCGCCGTCGCCGCCGCCGTCCGGCTGCGCCTCGGTCCTCGATGCCTTGAGCACGACCGCCGAAAAAGGCGGCAGTGTGAGCCGGATCTCGTCCTGGAGCTGGCCCGAAAGCGAAGCATGCTGCGGCACGACCGTCTCGCCGTTTTCGTTGTTCTGATTGATGTCGGCGCCGGTGAGCGTGACCGTGGCGAGCGGCGCCAGCCGGTGGGGAAGGCGCACCTCGCGCGGCTCGCTGCGGTGGCGGTTGATGATTAGCACCGAGTAGGCGTCTCCCGCCAGATACGGATAGCAGGCCACGAAGGGCACTCCCCGCTCGCCGGTGAGCGCGTCGTCCCAGCTTCCGCCGCCTTGGACGGTGCATCCGACCAGATCGCCCTGGAGGTTCTCGCCAAACATCTGCAAGGCGAAATAGGCCGGCTTTCGCCAGACCTCGGGATAGGGGCCGGTCGCGCCCCAGATGTTGCCACCGTAATGAAAGTGGTTGTTCACCGTGATGCCGGCGCGGTTGGCCGCGGCATAGACGTCGAGCAACGACACCGCCGCGCCCAGGCTCACTTCCTTGTAGTAGATCGGCGAGGGGTTTTGCAGGTCCGATTCGTACGGGCCCCAGGTCGCGTTGCCCTCGTACACCGCCGTCTCGATGTCTCGTCCGCCGTTGGCCTGGCGAAAAGCCGCTTTCATGGCCGCGATGGCCCGCTCGTGCCACACGGCGTTCGCGAACAGCGCACCGTAGATGGCATCGTCGGAATCGCTCGCGCTTCCCTCGCCATAGTAGAGATCGATGGTGGAGAAGTCGGCGCGGGCGCCGATGGCCGGGATGAGCGTGCCGTCGTAGGAACCGGGCCAGCCGCCGATCCAGATGTCGGGGCTGCGGCCGCAAAAGCCCGCGCGCATGTTCGGCCGCCAGCCGGGCCGGGACTTCATCTCCGAGAGGCGACGGTCGCAGTAGACGGCGTAGTTCTCCATCTGCTGCCGCTGGCTCTCCTGGCCGGTGAGATCCATGTCCCATTTTCCGTCGGGCGTGCCCCACAACTCGTTGCCGAGCTCGAAGTAGATGCTGCCAAAGACCGTATCCCAGCGGGGGAACCCGTCGGCCTCGCGCCGGGCGCCGTAAGCGGTCTGGGCATCCCCGCCGATGTAGTCGATCAGGTTGCCGTGGTCGGCGTAGATGCTCTCCAGCACTTCGCGAGTGAGATCGCCAAGCTGCCAATGGCTGCCGTCGGAAAAGGCCGGCGGCACCGTGATGAAGGGATCTGCGCCCACCCGTCGGCACAGGCGCAAGAAAGTATTGAGGTCCATGTCGGGCTGCAGCGCCGGAGGCCCGTAATCGAGATCCCACCAGTGCCGCAGATAGCTCTCGAGCGGGATGCCGTTCACGCCCAGGCCCCCCAGGCGCAGCGTGGCCGGATGAAGGCCGGCGACCCGGGCGACGAAGGTGGCCGAAAGCCCGGTGGCCGGATCGATGTCGTCCAGGTCCCAGGCCACCAGGTCGTCCAGCCAGAAGGTGCCGGCGTCGGAAAAGCGCACGCTGATGCCGCGTAGCAGGTGATCGGCCGCGGGACGATAGTCGCTCTCGAGGACGGTCCATTCGGTGCCGACGGCCAGGTCCGATCCGTGGATGCCCTGCCAGTTGCCGTCCAGGACGCCGAGGCGAAGGCGCAGGCCCGCGGCGGCGGCCTTGGCCCGAACCTTGATTCGATAGGTATGTCCCGCGCGGGCGATCATCCGCATCGGCGCCTGGGGCAGATCGGCCCGGCCCTGGTTCATGGAGGCTCCGGCGGCGGCGACCGCGATCTTCTGGCACTGCGCGCCCGAGGTCCCGCCGGCCTCCACGCTCGCGGTGAGCGAGCCGCTGGCGTACCAGGGCCAGCCGTCGCGGGCGAAGCCATGCTCGTCCGCCGGCCCCTCGAAGCTGGGGTCGTCGACCAGGATGGCGCCGACGAAATTGTAGAATGAGCCGCCGCCGTTGACGCCGATTCCGAGCCGGCTCTTGGGCGCGATGACCGTATTGTCCAGCGTCAGCGTGACCGTATCCTGCGCCGCCGCTCCATTTTCAAGAAAAGAGCCGAAAAACAAGATCATCGTGCAAAAACAAGCCGTTGTGTTTTTCATGGTCTGGAGCATACCACACGCCGGCCAATGCTCGACAACCCCCGGCACCCCCGGCCGGTCGACCGATGGTCTACGACCAGTCCCGGTGATAGGATGTCATGGTTCTCGAAGGGTAACGGAGATCGCCTCGTCTGGAGGTCATCCATGGTTCGTAGAATTTCGATTGCGTTGTCACTCTCGTTGGTCCTGGCCTGTTCGAGCAAGACGGCGCCGGGGCCGACGCCGTGCAACACGCCGGCGGACTGCCCGCCGGGACAGGGGTGCGTGGGCGGGTTCTGCGCCATCGAGTGCAGCGTGCCGGCCGACTGTCCCTCCGATCGGGTGTGCGTCTCGGGGCATTGCCTGCTCCCCTGCGACGACGACGCCGACTGCGGGCCGGACGGCGAGTGCAAGAACGGCTACTGCACCCGGCGCGAAAAGCCCGACGGCGGCTCCGACGGCGACGGATATTCCTGTATCGACAAGGACGGGGACGGCTTCGGCGACGGTTGCGCCGCGGGGCTGGACTGCAACGACAGCGACGGGCGCATCCACCCCGGAGCCACCGAGGACTGCCACGACGGCATCGACAACAACTGCGACGGAAAGAGCGACGGGGACGACCCGGCCTGCGCCTGCCGCCAGGGGGAGAGTCGCGCCTGCTACTCCGGCCCGGCCGGGACGGAGAACCGCGGGGTTTGCCGCTCGGGGATCTCGCGCTGCGGACCGGACGGGGTGTTCGGCGCCTGCGAGGGGGAACGGCTGCCGGCGGAGAACCCGGAGACGAGCTGCGACGGGCTGGACAACAACTGCGACGGACAGACGGACGAGGGGCTCAAGAACCGCTGCGGCGCCTGCGCGCCGCCGGACAATGAACTTCAGGAGCTGTGCGGCAACGGGCTGGACGACAACTGCGACGCGCGGGTGGACGAGGGGTGTTCCTGCGATCCGGACTGCGGCTGTCCGACGCCGCCGGGGACGTGCACCTGCCATCCGCCGGTGCACCAGCCGTGCTATTCCGGGCCGGTGAACACGCTGGGGTTCGGGGAGTGCCGGGGCGGGTTCCACGACTGCGTGCAGCAGCCGGGCGGGACGTACGCATGGAACGAGTGCGCCGGCGAGGTGCTGCCGTCGGCGGAGTGCGCGGGCGGGGTGGCGGACGCCAAGGACAACGACTGCGACGGTATGACGGACGAGGATTGTCTGCCCGACCGGGACCAGGACGGACACCGGCCGCCGCAGGACTGCGACGACAACGACGCGGCGGTGAACCCGGGAGCGGCGGAGACGTGCAACGAGCGGGACGACAACTGCAACGGGCTCACCGACGAGGGAGTGCTCAACGCCTGCGGGACGTGCGGGGCGGTGGGGGCGGAGGCATGCGGCGACGGGCTGGACAACGACTGCAACGGGGAGGTGGACGACGGGTGCGGCGGGTGCCAGGGGACGGAGACGAAGCCGTGTTATCGGGGGCCGCCGGAGACGGCGGGACACGGGAACTGCAAGTACGGGGAGATGGCCTGCGACGGGGAGTACTGGGGGCCGTGCACGGGAGACGTGACGCCGCAGGCGGAGGTATGCGACGGGGCGGACAACGACTGCGACGACGAGACGGACGAGCGCTGGGCGGTGGGCTCGAACGGCTGCGGCTTCTGCGCCGGGGACGAGACATGCGACGGGGCGGACAACGACTGCGACGGGCTGACCGACGAGGGGCTGCGAAACGGCTGCGGGCAGTGCCTGCCGGTTCCGCCGGAGACGGAGTGCGACAACACGGACAACGACTGCGACGGGCTCACCGATGAGGGGTTGCTCAACGCCTGCGGGGCGTGCCCGGGCGGATACTGCTACGAGGAGGACTGGGACCAGCCCTCGGACTGCAACGCGCCGGGACGGCAGTGCGACGGGGTGGAGCCCGACCCGGGCGACCCCGACTCCATCACCCTGGGACAGGGCACCCTGCGCACACCCTTTATCTATCTCGCGGTGAACGAGCGCGATCAGGTGGCCAAGCTCGACACGGTGGACGGCCACCGTTACTGGCTGGCGGCCTCCCACGGCGACGACCCCTCGCGCACCGCGGTGGCGCTGGACTACTCGGTGTGGGTGGCCAACCGGGGCTCGTCCAATATCTGGGATCCCTTGCTCTCCAACGTGGCCCACCTCAACTCCGAGGACGGCAGCCTGATCTGCCGGGGCGACGCCCCGGGCCGCGCCCGCGGCGTGGCCATCGACGGAGACGGCAACGTCTGGGTCGGGACATGGGAAGGGCAGACGCTGTACCAGTTCAGCGGCAGCGAAGTGGTCCAGACCGGCTGCGCCTCGCCGCCCTGCTGCCGACTGCTGCGCAGCATTCCGATCAACACTTCCGTCTATGGTCTGGCGGTGGACGGCAACGGTTATCTGTGGAGCGCCTCGGGCACCGCGCACTCCCACACCACCAACAACACCGTCAAGGTCGACACGCGCACCGGCACCGTGGAGTACGTGTCCAATCCGTCGTGGTACGGAATCGCGGTGTCTCCGGTGGACGGGAAGATCTGGTTCGGGAGCTGGTGGGGCACGGGGTGCGTCCACAGCCTGCTGCCGACGCCGCCCTATACCGTGATGAACTCCCAGGCCTGCGGCGGCAACGTCACCGGGGTCACCGTGGATTTCGAGGGCATCGTCTGGGCCAGTTCCTTCTCGCACAACGTGCTCTACAAGATCGATCCCACCAGCGGACAGATCCTCTGCACCATACCCGTGCCCATGACCGGCCCCGACGCCACCGATGCCCGCGGCGTGGCCATGGACGCGGCCAACAAGGTCTGGGTCGTTCAGCGCATCGGCGGCTACGCGCATCGCTTCAACCGCGACTGCACCTTCGATCAGACCTTTGTGGTGGAGCACGGGGCCGGCATGTACACCTACTCGGACATGACCGGCTCGCAGCTTCGCACCGTAACCACCCGCGAGGGCCACTGGATCCAGAACTTCGACTCGGGCTACCCGAACCCGATCTGGCACAGCGCCACCTGGACCGCCACCGTGCCGGCCAACACCTCGGTCAGCGTGTCCTTCGTGGCCGCCGACACCGAGGGTGGGCTCATCACCAACCCCAGCCCGCGCTGCGGCCCGTTCACCGCGTCTCCCGCCGATCTGCGCTCCTGCGCCGGCATCCAGGGCCACCGCTGGCTCTCCGCCGACGTGATGCTTTCCAGCACCCAGGACGGCGCCCGTCCCATCTTCAGCGACCTGCAGGTCTTCTGGAGCCGCTAAACGTTCAGGAATCGAGCAATGCCCTCACCCGCTCGGCCAGCTCGGACGGCGTGAAGGGCTTGACCAGCAGCTCGGCGTGCCCGCGCTCGATGCCGTGACACAGCACCTCATCGTCCGGATAGCCGGACATGAACAGCACCCGGCACCGGCTGCGGACCTGAAGCGCTCGTTCGGCCAGTTCGCGGCCGTTCATCTCCGGCATCACCACGTCGGTGAGCAACAGGTCGATGGCGCGCTCCCCGTCGGCCAGCCAGCGCAGAGCCTCGCGCGGGTCGCCGGTGGCGAGCACCCGGTAGCCGTACGAGAAGAGCATCTGCTCGAACATGCGCCGCAATGCCACCTGGTCCTCCACCACCAGGATGGTCTCTCCGGTCCCCATGGGCGCAGTCGATGGCGCCGGCGGCGGGGCGGCCGCCTCCTCGGGCGAGGCGATGGGCAGAACCACCCGGAACCGGTTGCCCTTCTCCGCGTGCGGCTCGCACTCGACTCCTCCTCCCGCGCTCTGGACCACCCGCTGCACCAGCGTCATACCGATCCCGCCCGCGCCGTCTTTCGCCGCGCCCTTCCACTCGAACACCCGCGCCCGCGCCTCGGGGCTCAGCGTCGCGCCCTCGTCTTCCACCTCCAATATCGCCCGCCGCGCCCCCGATGCCGAGGTCTCGCGCCGGCAGTGGATGGCGAGCCGTCCTCCGCCGGGCATGGCCTCCTTGGCATTGAGCACCAGATTCATCACTACTTGCGCGAGCTGCCCGCGATCCATCCATACCGGGCCGGCGCCGGCCTGGAGATCGACTTCGAGGCGGACGTTCTCGGGGATGACCCGCTCCAGCATGGAGAGCGACTCGCGCACCACGGCGCCGATCTCCAGCGGCTCCCGCCGCCGCAGCGCCGGCCGGGAGAAATTGATGAGCTGTCGGGTGAGGTCGGCCGCCTTCTGGCCCGCCTCGCGCATGCGCGCCACGGCCGCGCGCGTGGGAGAGTCCTCGGCGAGGGCATCCTCCAGCAGCGAGGCCTCGCCGATGACAACGCCCATGAGGTTGTTGAAGTCATGGGCGATGCCGCCCACCAGGTTGCCGATGGCCTCCCAGCGCGCCGCCCGCAGGGCCTCCTGTTCCGCCTGTTCCCGCACCCGCATCTCCTCCAGCAGCCGGCGGTTGAGCTGGGTGAGCTCCGAAGTGCGCTCCGCCACCCTGCGCTCGAGGTCATCTCGCGAGCGCCGCAGTTCCTCCTCCAGGCGCTGACGCACGAAGAAATCCGGGATCCGCACCGGCGGCGTCCCGGCCTCGCGCAAATGCGGGAACTGCTGCGCCAGGTGTTCTTCGATCCGGCGCGGCGGGGCCATGAGGAAGAGACAGGAATCCTCGCCGCGGCCGCGGCAACAAATCTCCACCGCCACCAGCGGCAGACCGAAACTCTCCTCGCACCACCCGGACGAATACCCGGCGTTCATCACGCAGACGGGGAGATTCGGCCGGTGTTCCCCTCCCGCCCAGGCATCCGCCTCGAACGAGCCGTGGTGCCGGTAGATCATCATGTAGTCCGGACCCGACATCAGCCGCGAGCGGGGGTCGATCTCCACCGTGGCCCATCCCGTGAAGGCGAAGTGCTGCGGCCCGCACGCCAGTCGCGAGATGGGATCGCGCGCCTGCGACCAGGCGTGGAAGCGTCGCGCGTCGTTCTTGCCCAGTGCATGGGCCATGTCAAACACCAGATCGCGGGCGAACAGATCCGCTTCCCGCTCCCGTCCCTCTCCCAGGATCTCGCTCACCAGATGGAAGAATTCGGACGAGAGCGAGGCCGCGCGGATCAGCAGGTACCGCTCGCCCGAAATCTCGATGCAGCCGCGGGCGGGGTCCTCGCGGCGCTGGCTGAAATAGCGGGACACCATCTCCCGCGCCGCCTGCAAGACCCGGTCGAGATCTTTCGGGAGCCTCTCCGTCGATTCGTTGGCCATCGCAACCCCCAGCGCGCGGGAGGGGTTTCTCCCGCCATCCGCCTCCGCTCGGCATACACCAGACTCCATTCATCCGCAAGCCGAACGCCCGGCAGCGCCGCTGATGTTGCGCCGAATGAGTTGAACGCCCCCGGGCCCGAGGCTAGACTGCTCCCGTGACCTCTCGGCTCAAAGGCCGCCGCCCGTCCCCCCGGCCCTCCTTTCGCATCGGTAAGCTCGTGGTGTACGGTCTGCTGGCCGCCGTCACCATCGCGGTGCTGTGGTGGCTGTACCTCTCCCGGGAAACCGTGCTCGACCGCCAGGGGACGCCCCACCAGGGCTTACCCGTCGAGGGAGGAGGCGCCCTCCCATGAGGTATGTGTCGCTGCCCGCCCGACGCCCGGTCATGGACGAGGATCGCATCCGAGCCGCGCTGGGAGGAGAGCTGGCCCTTCGGCCCGAGGACGCGGCCCGCCTGGGGTTTCTGCGCGAGCGAGTGCTGGCCCTGGCCTCTCCCGCGGGCCGGGTGTGCTTCGCCGAGATCCGGCGCAAGGGAGCGGATCGCGTCGTCCTCGAGGACGGCGTCGAGTTGGACGGAGCGGGCATCGGCGCCTTGCTGCGCCGAGCCGACGCGGTCGCGCTGTTCGTGGTGACCCTGGGCCCGGGACCGGAGCGGGAAGCCGGCGCCGCGGCCCGGGCGGGCCGGATGCGCGACGCGGTGCTGCTCGACGCCCTGGCCAGCGAGGCGACGGAGGACCTGGCCCGCGCGGCGCAGCGTTTTGTGGAAGAGCGGGCCGCCCAAGAAGGCCGCGCCGCCACCCGGCGGTTCTCGCCCGGGTACTGCGACTGGCCGCTCGAGGCGCAACGGGTGCTGGACGGCCTGGTGCGTTTCGAGGACGTCGGCGTGCTCCTGAACGAGAACTGCATCCTTCAGCCCGAGAAAACCATCACCGCGGTGATGGGCATCGGAGCCGCCGGCAGCCTGGGCCGCGCCATCGCGGCCCGTCCCGCTTGTGCCGCCTGCGAACGCCGCCATGCTTGTCCAGGCCCGGACATCGACCCGAGGAGACCCGCATGAACCAACTCGCCACGCTGTTGCTGCTGTGCGTACCCGTGCTGGCGGCCCCGCCGCGCCCGGTCCCGGACAAGTCCGCGCCCGCGCTGGACCGCCGCCCGCTGCTGTTGCGAGCCATCCAGGAAGAAGTGGATCGCACCCGCGCGCGGCTGCGCCTGCCGGATTTCGAACCGCCCTACTTCGCGGCCTTCGAGATCAAGGACATGGAGTCCATCCATCTGGAGGCCCGCCACGGCGCCATCTATCAGAACGATCGCAACCGCAACCGCCGGCTGCGCACCGAGATCCGGGTGGGGAGCTACGCCTTCGACAACGTGGGCACCAAGGCTATGGAATACGATTTTTCCTCGGCCCCCGGATACATGGCGCCGCGCATCGCGCCTCTCGACGATGACCCCATCGCGCTGCGAACCTCCCTGTGGCTGCTCGCCGACGAGAACTACAAGTCCGCGCTCAAGGCCTACCTCAAGCGCAAAAGCAAAAAGGTCACCGAGGTCGACGACGGCAAGAGCATCGCCAGTTTCTCGCAGGAGCCTCCTTCGAGCTACATCGAGCCGCCCGGGATCTTCTCGTTCGACGTGGCCCGCGCCGAGCGCATGGCGCGCAGCGCCTCGGCGGTGTTCGAGCGCCACCCGAAGATCTTCGATTCCTACGTCACTTGCGACGCCAGCCGCACCACGCGGTATCTGGTCAACAGCGAGGGCACCCGGCTGGCCACCTCGCAGACGTTTTACTCGCTGACGGTGTTCGCCGTGTCCCGGGCCGAGGACGGCATGCTGCTCACCAATCAGCGCACCCTGTACGCGCAGCGGGAGGACGAACTCCCCTCCGACAAGGAGATCCTGGCCCTGGTCGAGACGGTGGCGGCGGAAATCGAGGCGCTGGGACAGGCGCCAGTCCTCGATCCGTACACCGGGCCGGCGATCCTGGACGGCGAGGCCACCGGCGTGCTGTTCCACGAGGTGATCGGGCACCGGCTGGAGGGCGAGCGCCAGCTCGACGACGACGAAGGCCGCACCTTCAAGGGGCAGGTGGGCAACCGCATCATCCCGGAGTTCATGTCGGTCGTCGACGACCCTACGCTGGAGAATCTCAACGGCAAGCGGCTGAACGGCTTCTACCGCTTCGACGACGAGGGCGTCCCCGCGCAGAGGGTGGTGCTGATCGATCACGGCGTGCTCAAGAGCTTTCTGATGAGCCGCACTCCGGTGGAGGGGTTTGCCCGCAGCAACGGACACGGCCGCGCCGCCGCCGGCGAGAAGCCTCGCGCCCGCATGGCGAACACCATCGTGCTCTCCGAGCGCCAGGTTCCGTTCGGCCGGCTCAAGGAGATGCTGATCGAGGAGGTCCGGCGCCAGGGCAAACCCTACGGGCTCATCATCCGCTCCATCGTCGGCGGCGAGACCCACACCTCGACCTGGGGCTTCCAGGCCTACAAGGGCGTGCCGCAGCTCACCTACCGGGTCTTCCCCGACGGCCGCGAGGAGCTGGTCCGCGGAGTGGAAATCGTGGGAACGCCCCTGGTCTCGATCAACAAGATCATCGCGACCTCGGACCGCACCGCCACCTTCAACGGTTTCTGCGGCGCGGAGAGCGGCTACGTGCCGGTCTCGGCTTCGGCGCCCGACGTCTTGGTGAGCGAGCTCGAGCTGCAGCGATCGGCCAAGAAATCCGAAAAGCCCCCCATCCTGCCTGCGCCGGGCCTCCCGGAAGAGCCCCGGCCGCGGCCGGCTCCCTGAGGCCGCCGTGGCCGCGCCGCCGCGGACCAGCGATGCCTCCCCGGCCGTCCGCGCGCGCGGGGTGGGCTTTTCCTACCCCGACACGCCGGCCATCGTCGATCTCGATCTCGAGGTGGAGCGGGGCGCTTTTTTCGGCCTGTTGGGCCCGAACGGCGCGGGCAAGAGCACGCTGCTTTCGCTGCTGAGCGGCGTGCTTCCTCCGCAGAGAGGCAGCCTGGAGATCCTGGGCCGCCCCACCGGGCGCTGGCCTCGCGCCGAACTGGCCCGGCGGGTGGCCGTGGTGCCGCAGCGCTTCGAGATCTCCTTTCCCTTCACGGTGTCGGAGCTGGTGTTGCTGGGAAGGATGCCTCACCGGCCGGCGCTGTTCGGGGAATCGGAGAGCGATCGGCTCATCGCGCGCCGGGCCATGGAAGCCACCGGGGTGCTGCACCTGGCTGCGCGGCGGGTGACCGGGCTCTCCGGAGGCGAACAGAAACGGGTCCTGGTGGCCAAGGCGTTGGCCCAGCAGCCGGAGTTGCTGCTGCTGGACGAGCCCGCCGCGCACCTCGACATCCGGCACCAGGTGAGCCTGCACCGGCTTATCGACGAGATTCGCCAGCGCGAGAAACTCACGGTGATCGCGGCCATGCATGACCTGAACCTGGCCGCGGCCTTCTGCGACCGGGTGGCGCTGCTACAGCAGGGTCGGGTCACCGCCGCCGGGTTGGTGCCCGAGGTCATGACCTACCGCCGACTGCGCGAGACCTTCGGCATCGACATCTACGTCGGCGTCAACGAGATCACCGGCCACCGGCTGTTCACCCCCATGACCGGCGACACCGGGAACGAAGCTCAGAAGTCCAGCACGAAACTGTAGGTTTCGCCCTCCAACCGGCTGCGCACCTTGAGGCCGGAGCGGTTAAGCACCGTCTGCATGGCCTTGTTGTCCCGCAGCACCTCCGCGGTCAGGCCGGCGATTCCGTTGCGCTTGGCGATGTGGATCAGGTGCCGCAGCATGAAGCTGCCAATGCCGCGGTTCTGCCAGTCGTCGCGCACCACGAAGGCCACCTCGGCGCGGTTGGTGCGCGGATCGAGATAGTAGCCGCCGATGGCGATGATGTCCTCGCCATGCGCCTCGGGCAACGTGCCCACGATGGACACCTCGTTGCGGTGATCGATGTAGACGAAGTTTTGCACCTGCTTCTGGGGCACCCGCTTCATGTGCGACATGAACCGGTAGTAGATGGTCTCGCGTGAGAGGGCGTAGAAGAGATCCTTCATGCGCGGCTCGTCGGTGGGATGCACCGGGCGGAACACGATCTGGGTGCCGTCGTCGAGCAGCAGGCTGGTGCGCAGCTCCTGCGGACCCACCACGATGCGGCCTTGCACGTCGGCCAGATCCGAGCGCACGTACCGGGCCTCGATGGCGGCCTTGAGCAGCGCGGCGCGGTAGTCGGGATGGGCGATGGAGATGAGCGCCAGGGCCCGCTCCTGGACGCTCTTGCCGTGCAGGTAGGCCACGCCGTATTCCGTGACCACGTAGTGCAGGTCGCCCCGGGTGGTGACCACCCCGGCGCCGGGGCTGAGTTGCGCCACGATGCGCGACACCGTGCCGTCGCGGGCGGTGCTGGGCAGGGCGATGATGGCCTTGCCGCCCACCGAACGGGCCGCGCCGCGGTTGAAGTCCACCTGCCCTCCGATCCCCGAGAAGAACCGCCCGTCCAGCGAGTCGGCGCACACCTGTCCGGTCAGATCGACTTCCAGGGCCACGTTGATGGCCACCATCCGATGCTGCCGGGCGATGAGGTGCGGGTCGTTGACGTATTCCGTCGGATGGAAGGAAAACAGCGGATTGTTGTCCAGCGCCTGGTACAGACGCCGGCTGCCCATGGCGAACGAAGCGACGATCTTGCCCCGATCCAGGGTCTTGCGCCGGCCGGTGATGACGCCCGCCTCGATGAGGTCCAACACCGCGTCCGACAGCATCTCGGTGTGGATGCCGAGATCCTTGCGCTCGCGCAAGAACGGCAGCACCGCCGGCGGCACCCGGCCGATGCCCAGCTCGATGGTGGACCCGTCCTCGATGAGGGCGGCGATGTACTCGCCGATGCGGCGCACCACCTCGTCAGGCGCCGGCGGCTGGGTCTCGATGAGCGGCGTGTCCACCGGCACCATCACGTCGATGTCGCTCGCCGGTATGAAGCTGTCCCCCAGGGTGCGAGGCATCTGGGGGTTCACCTGGGCGATGACCAGCGAGGCGCTCTCGGCCGCCGCCTTGACGATGTCCACCGAGATCCCCAGCGAACACTGGCCGTGCTCGTCGGGCGGCGTCACCTGGATCAGGGCCGCGTCCAACGGCAGCTGTCCGGAGGTGAAGAGCCGGGGGATGTCCGAAAGGAAGATGGGCGTATAGTCGCCCAGCCCCTCCTGGATGATGTGCCGGACGTTGTCGGCGATGAAGAAGGAATTGACCTGGAAATGCTGGGTCAGCTCCTTGTGGGCATAGGGGGCGTCGCCCGCGGTGAGCAGATGGACGATCTGGGTATCCGACAGCTCCGCCGAGCGCGCCGTCAGGGCGCGCACCAGCTCCTGGGGTTGGGCGCAGCCGGTCCCGATGAACACCCGCTGGCCGGGCCGGATGCGGGCCACCGCCCGCTCGGCGCTTTCGATCTGCGCGGCGTACAGGCGTTGCCACTCGGGATCGAACGAAGGTCGCCGTGCCATCGGAGGATTCATGGCTTCTCCGTCGGTCGCAGCATCACCTGGGCGTCCACCACCATCGGCTCGGTGCCCGGAGCGCCGACCAGAAAGGGGTCGATCTCCAGCGACTGGATCTGGGGAAAATCGGTCACCAGTTGGCTGATGCGCTGCAAGCCCACCGCGATGGCATCGAGGTCCACCGTTGAGCCCTCGGAGCCCTTGAGCAGCTCGAAGGAGCGGGTCTGACGCAGCATCTGCGCCGCTTCCTCCGCGGTGATGGGGGCCAGATGGAAGGCCACATCCTGCATCACCTCCACGAAGATGCCGCCCAGCCCGAACATGAGCAGCGGCCCGAGCTGCTCGTCGCGGTTCATGCCCAGGATCACCTCGCGCCCGCCGTGGACCATCTTTTCCAGGTAGATGCCTTCCAGCCGCGCCTTGGGCGCCTGGCGCGTCAGGCGCAGCGCGATGAGGTCGAAGGCGTCCCGGATCTCCTCCGGCGAGCTCAGTCCCAGCCGCACCCCGCCGACCGCGGACTTGTGCGGAATGTCCGGGGACACCACCTTCATGGCCAGCGGATACCCGAGCCGTTCGGCCATCTCCAGGGCCTCATCGATCGTCTGCACCAGGTACCCCTCGGGCACCGAGAATTCGTAGGCGCGCAGCAGTTCCTTGGCCTTGATCTCGCCGATGGCGCAAAGACCGGTCCGCTGTTGGCGGGCGATGATGCGCTCGACGCGGCGGCGGTTGACCCGGAATCGGGTGACGACCCGGGGCGGACGCCGGCGCCAGGCGGCATAGTCGCACAGGTTGCGCAGCGCTTCCACGGCCCGCTCCGGCGCGCGGAAGTGGGCCACCCCGCCCTCGTCCAGGACCCGGCGGGCCTCCTCGAGAGAAGCGCCGCCCATGAAGCAGACCAGCATGGGCTTGCCCCGGCCTTGCCGGCGGGCCAGAACCCGGGCGGTTTCGGCCGGCTGGGTCAGCGCCTGGGGCGTGAGCAGCACCAGGATGGCATCGACGCCGCCGTCGGCCTCCGCCAGGTCGGTGGCGAGCCGGTATTGCTCCGCTCCCGCGTCGCCGCGCACGTCGATTGGATTGCGCAACCGGGTGGAGCGGGGCAGCGCCCGGGCCAGATTCGCGATGCTGTCCTCGGACAGGGAGGCCACCTGCAACCCGGCGCTCTCGATGGAGTCCGCGGCCATGATGCCGGGCCCGCCCGCGTTGGTGACAATGGCCACGCGGTCGCCCGCCGGCAGCGGCTGGCGCAGCAGCGCCAGGGCGGTGTCGAAGAGCTGCTCGTAGGTCTGGGCCTGGATCACGCCGGCCCGGCGGAAGGCCGCCACGTAGGCCAGCTCCCGGTTCTGAATACCGCCGCGGTGCCGGAAGAAAGCCTGAGCGCCGGCGCGGGTCGTACTGGCCTTGAGCAGGACGATGGGCTTTTTCGAGGCGACATTCTCCGCCACCTTGAGAAAATCGTCCCCCGAGCGCAGGCTCTCGAGATAGACCACGATCACGCGGGTGTTCTCGTCGCTGCCCAGCGCGGCCAGCAGTTCGGCATCGCGCAGGCCGGCCTGGTTGCCCAGGGAGAGCAGGCGCGAGATGCCCTGGCCACGGGCCTCGGCCCAATCCAGCACCACGGTGCAGAACGCTCCCGACTGCGAGATCACGCCCAGGCCGCCGGCCCGGGGGCGCTGGCGGGCCACCGCGGCGAAAAAGCCCACGGCGGTGTCGATGCATCCCAGGCTGTTGGGGCCGAGCAGCAGCGCCCCGGCGCCGCGACAGAGCGCGGCCAACTCGGCCTCGCGCCGCTCGCCCTCCGCTCCGGCCTCGGCGAACCCCGAGCTCACGACGATCAGCCCGCGCGCGCCGGCGCGAAGACACTCCTCGGAAATCGCGACAACGGTTGGAGCGGGCACGGCCACCACCGCCGCGTCCACCCCGCCGGGAATGTCCGCCACGCGGGCAAACACCCGCCGGCCGCTGCGTTCACCGCCGGCCGGGTGAACCGGAAACACCTCGCCGCCATAACCGGCCAGGTTCTCCATCAATATCGCGCCGACCGTATCCGCCTTGGCGGAGGCGCCGACCAGCGCCACCCGGCGCGGGCGGAACAATGCCTCCATGGCCGTATCCTGCGCGGGCCAACGCCGTTCTGCCGGGCTCATGTCCGCCTCCCTGCCCCTGGGTTCGACCCCGCCGGCGCCGCGCCGCTCATCGCGGCCGGACGTTCTGCGGCAACAACGGGCGCAGCGTCTCGGGATCGGCCACGGATTCGAGTTCCTCGATCGGGATCTCCTCCCCGCGGGCCACCCGCCGCAGCACCGAGCGCAAGAGCTTTCCGGTGCGGCTCATCGGCAGTTGGGCGACGCTCTGGAGCGAATCCGGCAACGAGGCGTCGCCCAGACGCTGGCGCAGCCTCTCGCGAACCTGGTCCAGATCGGGCCCATCCGACGCCAACCGGACGAACGCCGCAGTGCGCAGGATTCCCTGGGCGTCGTTGTAGGCCACCACCGCCGCCTGCTCCACGCCCGGCATCGCCGCCAACACCGCCTCCAGTTCGGGCAGTGAAGTGGCGCTCGGGCCGCGAGGGGGAGACCATTCGCCCATGGGCCACAGGCCGTTGTCGGCGTCCATGCGCACGCGCACGCCCAACACCCAGGGCGGCTTCTCCCGCTGGAGTTCGAGCGGCAAACCGGGGCAGGCCTGGCGCAGCGAAAGCAACCCGCCGTGGTGCACCGGGCAGGGCTGGCCGGCGCGGTCCACCACCCATAAATCCAACCCGGGCGCCGGCAAGGATACCGAGGCCGGCCGGACCGGAATCAACCCCGGGCAGGGCCCGGCGACGAAACCGCCGGCCTCCGGGCGGGAGAGCACCTGGACCACGTGGGTATCTTGCGCAAACAACCCGCCTTTGACCCAGTGGTAGATCCGTGGCGCAACGGACTCGCCTTCCAGGGCCACCAGTTCCGGGCCGGGGTGCGACGGCGGCGGCGCGCCCGCGTCGGGCGCCGGCGGCAGATTCTTGGCGCGGACCAGCAACACCCGCACCCCCAGGGCCCGCGGCGCTCCCCAGCCGGATGCGTCCGCGGGCAACGGCAGCGGAGCCGCCGCCCCGCCGCAGGCCAGCGCGCCCGCCAGCCCCGCCAGCAACGAAACATGGTGGCTGGGGCACAGAAAGCCATGGATATCGTCTCCGCCCCGGCCATCCAGCAACCAGCGATAGGCGAGCTTCGCCTGGACCAGAAAACCGGCCGCAGGCAATGCCAACAGCCGCCCGGTGGCGTCCGCCACCACCAGGGCGGGGCTCATGGCGGAAACCTCCACCGGATCCGGAGCGGTTCCGCCCGGCCCCGCCGCCGGCAGGACGAGCGCCCTCGGAGGGACCAGTTCCGGCTCCAGCGCCGGTTGCGGCTCGGCCAGAACGGCCGCCGCGCAACCGGCGTCGCGAATGCGCCGGGCGCGCCGCCCTGGCTCCATCGCGGGATCGCAGGGAACCGCGCACAACCCCAGGCGCCATACGGCCAGCAGGGCCACCACCAAATCTTCCCCGGGCGGCAGCAGCAGCAGCACCCGCTGGCCGGGAGACAGCGCCCACCCGGTCAACCGGCCCGCCAGCGCGCCGACCTTTTGCCCAAGCTCGCCCCGCGACAGCCTCCGCAGCGCGCCACCCGCGTCCGCCGCGATCAGCACGCTCCGGCGCTCGCCCTCCGTCCGATGCCGGTCCAGGCACTCCCGGCACAGGTTCAACGAACCACCGGGGAAAAAGCGGCCCGGGCCACCCAACGCTTCTGGCTCCCGCGACCAGCAAAGATCTCGGGCCTGCCGCATCCAGAACCCCTCGGGATCGTGCCGGCTCTGCGCCAGCAGCGCCAGGTAGGCGGCGGCGTCGGCAAGCGGCGCCGAGCGCCGCAGCACCTCGGAGGGCGGAATGGGCGCCGCTTCCGGGAGCAGCGCCGAATCGCGAGTGCCGGATTCCATGCTCATGCGGCGCTCCCTTGCTTCTGGCGGCGGGTGATGGCCAGCGCCAGCGCCACCGAGGACAACTTGCTCTTCGAGCTGTCGCCGCGCGAGGTGAGCACGAACGGCCTCGCCCCGCCGATCACCGCGCCCGCGATGGTGGCCCCCGAGGCGACCGTGAACGCCTTGTAGATGGCGTTCCCGGCGTCGATGTCGGGCACCAGCAAGAGGTCGGCATCGCCGCGAATGCGGCCCGGGTAGCGCTTTTCCCTGGCTGAGAACGGCGACAGCGCCAGGTCCACCGAGAGCGGGCCCTCGATGATGAGGTCCTCGCGCTGCTGCAATCGCCGGGCAATGGCCTCGCCCTCCACCGAGGAGGCGACCGCCTTGGACGCCTTCTCCACCGCGGACACCACCGCCACCTTGGGCCGGGTCCAGCCCAGCAACCGCATGGCCTGCAACGCGTTCTCCAGGATCTCCACGCGCGCTTCCGGATCGGGGTAGGTGTTGATGGCGGCATCGGTGACGGCCACCAGCCGCTCGCGGCCCGGGATCTCGAACAACCCGAGGTGGCTGAGCCGAGTCCGGCGCGCGCCGGCGGAGATCCGCTTCTGGTAGTCCAGGTAGCCCTTGAGCAAGGCCGCGGTCATGACGCTGCCCTTCATGACCGTGTCGGCCAGCCCGCGCTCCAGCAGCTCCATGGAGGCGGCGACCGGGTCGGCGCTGTCCACCAGCGCAACGCGCTCATCGTCCAGGACCACATCCAGCTCCCAGGCCAGCTCCGAAACCGGCGTGTAGGGGCCCACCAACAGAAAGCGGGCCATGCCGCCCGCCTCCACCGCCAGCTTCACCGCCAGCAGCGCTTCCTCGTTGTCCGCGCCCACCACCGCCACGTTGAGCAACTCGTCGGCCCGAGCCAATTCCACCAGGTGCTCCAAGCGGGTCGGCGGCAGCGCCGGCCGGCGGGGCGGCCGCGAAAAGAGCGGAAGATCCAACAGCTCGTCCTCGCGGCGGCGCCGATCCTGAAGCTCCTCTCGGGCCGTCACGTAGTCCGGCTGGCGCTCGGGTTCGGCGCAGCAGCCGAGCCATCCCGCGGCCAGGGCCTGCTGCTCCACCGAACCCGGCAGCCTTACCATCGGCACGCCGAGGTGCACCCGCTCGCACACCTCGCGGCAGAAAGAGGCGTCCCGGGCCAGCCCCCCGGTGAGCACCACCGCGTCGAGCCGCTCCGGCGAGGCGGAGAGCTCCAGGATGGCCTGCGCGATCCGATCCGCGAAGAAGCGGCGCAGAAGTTCAATCTTGCGCCGCACCTCTGCGCTGGGATCGCTCTTTCCGCGCTCGAACAGGGCCCTGAAATCCTGCGTGCCGGCCAGCGCCAGCAGTCCGCCGCTGGACAAAAGCTCGCGCTTCAGATCCGAAAGCGAGAACTCGTGCTGCTCCAGAGCGCGAATGACCTGGTGCAGCGGCAGCGCGCCCGCGCGGTTGGCCGAGGGTATCCCGGAAAATCCCGGCGACACCTGAACCAGGCGCCCGTTGCGGTGCCGGGCCGCCGACATGCCTCCGCCCATGTGGCAGGTGACGATATGGAGCTGGTCGGGCGAACAGGACAGCTCGCGGGCCAGGATGCCGGCCGCGGCGCGATGATTGAGGTAGTGGGCGGCCAACCCGTCCCGGCGCATAAGCGACGATCCGGTGAGGCGCTGCTCGGGATCGAGTTCGTCGCAGGTCACCGGATCGGTGATGGTGACGACAACGTCGGGCCCGATGCTCTCGGCCAGCCGCAGCGCGGTCGGAATGGCCAGGTTGCTGGCATGCTGGAAGGGAGCCTGCTCCAGATCCTGCAGCATCGCCGGCACCACCCGGAACGTGCCACCGGGGACAGGCGCCAAAAAACCGCCGCGGGCGGCGATGCCGCTCAATTCGGCCAGCTTCAGTCCGCGGCGGGCCATCCAGTCGCGCACCGCCTCCGCGCGCGCCTCCACCCCGTCTTCGCGATCGGCCGCCACGGGCAGCTCATCCTGGGCCAGCAGCACCAGGCCCGAATACACGGCCACCTTGGTCGAGGTGGAGCCGGGATTGATCACCAACGCGCTCCAGCGGACCTTGCGCGCGACGTCGGCCACCTTGGGGTGGCAGAGACGAACGAGCAGCGGATCCTCGGCGCCCTCGCGCACCGCCTCCAGCTCGCTGGCCAGGATCCGCTGAAGCTCTTCGCCGATTGTCTTCGAGGCCGCGCTCGAATCGAGGTTCGTCGCGATGCTTCGCCGCAAGGTATCCAGGTCCACGGCGATTCCTTTCCGGTCGGTCGCATATATGCCAAATTCCCGCCCGGCGCGCAACCCATCATTGCCGGCCAGCAATGCTCTTGCGGCACTGCGGGGAGCGGACCTATACTGGGGCCGTTAGCAACCCCGGCCTTGCCACGGGACCAGGACGCCCCCCCCGCCTGGCTCCAACGGCGGCCGGGGTTGCCGTACCGGAGCCAAGGGGATTTCTGGCGGGAGTCAAACATGGCCCAGACGGAGATATTGTTTCCGTACAAGAAGAAGCACGAGCTTCTGTTCGCCAAGGAAAAAAACACCGCCCTGATCCGGGAGTGGGGACAGCGCCTGACCGAGGCCGGCTGGCTTTCCGACGCCATCGATTGCTTCGCCGCCGCCGGCGACACCGATGGACTCCAACGTCTCCGGCAGATGGCGATGGACCAGGGCGACATCTTCTTGTTTCGGCGGTGCCTGGCCGAGGAGAAGCGAGAGGCGTCCCCGGAGGAATGGGCGGCGCTGGGACGGCGAGCCGAGAGTCTGGGAAAGCTGCGCTTCGCGAGAGAGGCGTTCCGCATCGCCGGCGATCGCAAAGCGCTGGATCGCATCGATGCGCTGCTGGCGCCGCCTCTGCAGCCGCCGGCGGAGGCCACGGCCGGGTCCGAGCCGGCCGGCTCGGTCCCGTCCGTCGGCTAGGCGACGAGCGGGGCCGGGCGTTCATCCGCCGCCGCCCAGGTTCCCGACGCGAATGCGCACCTCGTCATCGGGGACCCTGAACCACAGCAAAAAGACAATCGAACCGGCTCCGAACAGCGCCGCCGCCCACATGGGCGAGCCGAGCCAGCGGCACAGCAGGCCCAGAACCCCGACCGACGCGACCATGCCCCAGCCGAGCACCCAGCCGGCGCTCACGCGGGTCAGGTAGACCGCCTGGCGGCCGATCCCGAGGTCCAGCCGCTCCGGAAGGCCGTAGCCGCGCAGCTCCTCGGCGCCGGCGCGCACCACCCGGGCCGGGTCCGAGAAACACCGGGTCACCCACCGGGATGCCGCCAGCATCGCCGCCGCCGTGACGCCGAGGCCGATGGAGGCAAGCGCTACATCGTCCGCCGCCCCGACACTCGCGCCCTCGGGCAGGAAAAAACCGGCCGCTACCACGGCAACGGAAAAGATCAGCATTCCCAAGCGGATGCGCCGCAAGCTGCGCAACTGCCGCTCCAGAATATCCGAAAGCAACGGGTGGAGCCCCATCACATCTCCCGCCGCCCCTGGAGCGCGCGACCGATGGTGCCGCGGTCGACGTATTCCAGCTCTCCCCCCACGGGAATGCCGGAGGCGATGCGGCTGACCCGTACGCCCGCGTCTTGCAGGCGCTGGCGCAGATAGAGCGAGGTGGTCTCGCCCTCCACGCTCGAGCCAAGGGCCAGGATGACCTCGCGCACCTCTCCGGTGAGGCGCGCGAACAGCGTCTCCAGGTTGAGTTCGCCCGGCCCCACGCCCTTGAGGGGATCCAATACGCCGTGCAGCACATGGTACAGGCCGCGGTATTCGCGGCTGGCCTCGATGGCCAGCAGATCCGGGACCCGCTCCACCACGCACAGCAGGCTCCGGTCGCGCCGGGGGTCGGCGCACAGCTCGCAGGGCGCGCTCTCGCTCAGGTTGCCGCACACGGAGCAGGGCCGCACCCGCTCCACCGCCTCCTCCAGGGCCCGGGCCAGCTCCCGGCCGAACTCGGCCGGCGAGGTGAGCACGAACAGGGCCAGGCGGTGGGCGGTCTTTTCCCCCACGCCCGGCAGCCGACGCAGCAACGTCACCAGACGGCGCATGATCTCGGACATGGCTCAACCGCCGCGCGAACCGCTGCCGGCATCCTTGGAACCCGCCTCGACGGCATCCACCTGGGCGCCGAAGATGCGGATCGCCTCCTGGACCGCGGGGTGCTCCACGGCCCGCCGCTCGAGGTCTTGTTTCTTCTGTTTCGCCTCGAGCTCCTGAGCCTGGGCCAGGGTCAACCCCGAGGAGCGGGACAGCGTCTCCACCTCGATCCTCGGCTGGCTCCCGAAGAACTCGGCGCAGCAACGGGCCAGCTCCTCCCGATTGCGCGGGTTCTTGAGCTGGTCGAAGTAGAAGGAGCCCGGCTCGAGCGCCAGCTTCACCTTCTGGGCCGAGACTTCCTGGGGGCAGGCATGCTGGAGCACCGAGCCGAGCGCCGGTTTTCTCCGGCACACCAGCGCCACCAGTTTCTGCCACTCGTCGGAGAGGGCCGCCCCTCCCGCCTGACTGCACTCCGGCGCCAGCGGGGCCGGGTCGCCGCCGCCGGCCTGGGCCGGGTCGCCGTCCGCCGGCGGGGCCGCCGGTTCGGCGCGCGGAGCCAAAACCGCGGGAGCCCGCCGTTCGGTCCGGGCGCCGCCGGAGGATCCCGAGGCGGGAGCGGGCCCGCCCACTTCCAGGCGGCGCGAGAGCTCGTCCAGGCGCGCGATCAGCTCGTCGACACCGCACAGGCGATCGAGCGCGGCCAGGCGCAGCAAGCTGCACTCCAACAGCAGCCGGGGAAAGGGGTGGCGGCCCAGGTCGAAGAGGGTCCGCGACAATCCCTCGAAAATCTGGTGCCAGCGCAGGGCGTCAGCGAGCTTGGCCTGCTCGCGCAGCCGCTGAACCTCGTCGGGAAGCAGTTCGAGCATGGTGTCCGCGTCCGGGATGGTGGCGAACAGGATGAGCCGGTGGATCCGCTCGATCAGCCCCTCCAGGAACCGCTTGAGATCCGCGCCCTCCTCGAAGAGCTTGCCCACCCGGCGCACCAGCTCCTCCGCCCGCCCTCCCGCGAGCGCGGCGCACATCTCATCGAGCACGGCGTCGGGCGCCAGCCCCAGCGCGTCCTGGACCTGGGACACGCCGATCCTCTCGCCGCCGAACGCCAGCACCTGATCCAGCAACGACAGCGAATCCCGCAAACTCCCCTGCGCCTCGCGCGCGATGAGGCGCAGCGCCTCTCCGTCCGCGGCGGTGTTCTCGGCCTGGCACAGGCGCGAAAGGTGCTGCAGGATGACATCGGTGCCGATGCGGCGAAAGTCGAAGCGCTGGCAGCGCGACAGCACCGTGAGCGGGATCTTGTGCGGTTCGGTGGTGGCGAAAATGAACTTCACGTGGGCGGGCGGCTCCTCCAGGATCTTGAGCAGGGCGTTGAAGGCGCTGGTGGAAAGCATGTGGACTTCGTCGATGATGTAGATCTTGAAGCGGCTGCGGGCCGGCAGGTAGGCGGCGTTGTCGCGCAGCGCGCGCACGTCGTCCACGCCGGTGTTGGAGGCGCCGTCGATCTCGAACACGTCGGGCGAAGCGCCGCGGGCGATCTCCTGGCACAGAGAACAGGTGCCGTCGGGCTGCGGCGTGGGCCCATGCTCGCAATTGAGCGCCTTGGCCAGGATCCGGGCCACGGTGGTCTTGCCCACGCCCCGGGCGCCGCAGAAAAGGTACGCGTGGGCCACCCGGTTTTGGGCAATGGCGTTTTTCAGGGTGCGGACCACCCCCTCCTGGCCGATCACCTCGTCGAAGGTGGCCGGCCGCCACTTGCGCGCGAGCACCAGGTAGGACATCGCGATCCTCTCGAAGAAGAAAAAAGGGACGGCCAGGCGGACCCGCAACACACGGACGAAGATGCTACCGCTGCTCCCTTCCGGGCCTGACGGGGTTTGCAACCCGCCGTTGCGCGGGGCCCGGCCGTCCCAGACCTGCTACGGAGAGAGCGGGATTCGAACCCGCGGAGCTTGTTAGGCTCATACGATTTCCAATCGTACCCCTTCAGCCTCTCGGGCATCTCTCCTCATTCCAACGCGACCCGGGGCGCGGCCCGGGTTTCTTGCTACGGAGAGAGAGGGATTCGAACCCCCGGTACCACAAATGGGTACACCTGCTTTCGAGGCAGGCGCCATCGACCTCTCGGCCATCTCTCCACGCCGTCGCGTCGGAATCGCGTCTTATCAAAGATCGCCGCCGCGGCGTCGCCGCGCGAAAAAGCCCTTCAGCAAATCCGCGGCCTCCTCCGAGCGAAGGCCGCCTTCGACCGCCATGCGATGGTTCAGGCGGCGGTCGTCGGCCAGGCGAAACAAGCTCACCGCCGCTCCCGCCTTGGGATCGGCGCAACCGAACACCAGCCGATCCACTCGGGCCGAGAGCATGCCGCCGACGCACATGGGACAGGGCTCCAAGGTGACGAACACGGTGCAGCCGGTGAGCCGCCACCGTCCCAACACCCGCGCCGCCTCGCGCAACGCCAGCATCTCGGCGTGGGCGGTCGGGTCGGCCAGGGCCTCCTTGCGATTGTGCGCGCGAGCCACCACCTCTCCCCGGCTCACCACCACGCACCCCACCGGAACCTCGTCTTCGGCAAGGGCCGCGCGCGCTTCCGCCAGCGCCTGCTCCATGAATTCAAGGTCCGTCTTCACCCTGGCCTCGGCTACGTGCCCAAGAGGATTCGAACCTCTGGCCTTCGGATTCGTAGTCCGACGCTCTATCCAGCTGAGCTATGGGCACATCACACGGAGAGAGGGGGATTCGAACCCCCGATACATCTTTCGACGTATACTGGTTTAGCAAACCAGCGCCTTCAGCCTCTCGGCCATCTCTCCATCCTTTGATCCAATCGCCAAAAATCAAAGAACACCGCCGCTCGGCGAGGTGCCTGTGTAGCACCAACGCGCATGCCGTGTCAAGGACGACATCGAGACGACCTGGCGAGATCCAGGGAGTATCCATCCCGGGATATGCAACGAGGTCGGGAATTGGATTTTCAAAACCCAGTAGCGATCCGATGAGCGCCGGCGTTTATTACAAAATCACTGAAAACCATTCTAATGATTTCAACATCTTGACTCACTGCGCTATATCATCTCAAAAACTGTTCGATTTTTCTTGATTTTCGTCGATCAAGATTCTACATTTCGCGACTGCCGGGTGTCCGGCGCTGTGGTTTTGAGTAGCATTTTGTCATCCGAAGTTTTCTCGTTCGATAAAACTCGGATGTTCAAAGTGGAGGCCATGAGCGGCGGACCGACAGGCGGGTCCGTCGCGGCAATGTGGTTTTCAGCCTGAGCCGGCGTATGGAACTCCCGTACGCCACAATCGAAGGAGGAGTCATGAGAGTGCAGGAAACCAAGACCCGAAAGAACGCAACGGCCGCCATGCCGCCCATGACGGCGAAGACCAGCGTGCCGTCCAAGACCGCAGGCAAGAGCACCTCCCCGTCGACGCGCAAGCCGACCGCGGAGGAGATCGCCACCCGGGCGTACTACCTCTATCTCGAGCGCGGGGGGCAGCACGGCTGCGACCAGGACGACTGGTACCGCGCCGAGCAGGAACTGATGCACGAGATGAACAAGAAGTAGCCGTCCGCCTCGTCTCGTCCGGCTGCACGCTCGCTCTCGCTCCCATCCCCGGATTTGCGCCCTTGTCCTGGGGCGCAACGGTCCGAGCCCGGCGCCCTCTCGGAGCCGCCGGGCCGGCAGGGCCCGATCGCCGAAAGGCCGGACGCGGGGCTCTCGCCACGGTTGACTCGCCGGTTGAAAATGTCCATCCTCACCCAGAATGGAACCCGGCGGCCCGACCCCCACCCTGCGATCGCGTCTTCGCCTCGCTCCGGTCGAGCTGCGATTCGGCACCAGCGGCAGGCGCGGGCGCGTGGCCGACCTGAGCCAGCTCGAGATCTATCTCAACACAAGGGCCGAGCTCGACTTTCTGATGTCGCTACCCAGGGAGCGCGGCGGCGTGCGCGCCGGCGAGGAGTTCTTCCTGGCCTACGACCGCCGGCCCAGTTCCACCCGCCGCTGCCCGGAGTTCGGCGGCCGGGGCGAGATCCTGCAAGCGGTGGCGCGCGCGGTCGCGGACGCCGGACTCGAGCCGGTGAACCTGGGCATCCTGCCTACCCCGGCGCTGTCGCTGTTCTGCTGGCGCCGGGCGCGCGGCGGCATCATGGTCACCGGCAGCCACATTCCCTTCGACCGGAACGGATACAAGACCCTCACCAGCGCCGGCGAGCTGGCCAAGGAGGACGAGCCGGCCATCGAGGCGCTGTCTCGTCTCTGGCGGGAGCGTCTGGAAGGTGAGCCGTTCGAGCGCTCGCCTTTCGACGAGGACGGCATGTTCAGGCGCGGGCGGGCGCCGGAGCCGCCAGTCCGGCCGGAGGGAGCCGAGGAATACCGCGCCCGATACCGTGACTTCTTCGGGCCCGGGTCGTTGGCCGGCTGCCGGGTGCTGCTCTGGGAACATTCGGCGGCGGGGCGCGAGCTGCTGCGCGACATCCTCGCCGATCTGGGCGCCGAGGTCATCCCGGTCGGCCGCAGCGACGGCTTCGTCGCGGTGGACACCGAGGCGGTGGACGAGGCGATGCTGGCGCAGGTACGCGCTCTCCTTTCGGACAGCCCCGAGGGCCTGCAGGCGGCGGTCTCCAGCGACGGCGACGGGGACCGGCCTCTGTTCTTCTCGATCGAGCCTCAAACGGGCCGGGTCCGCTTCGAGCCGGGGGAACGCCTGGGCCTGATCGCGGCAAAGGTTCTGGCGGCGGACGCGGCGGTGGCCCCGGTGAGCTGCACCGACGCAATCGAACTCGCCCTCGGCGCGCGGGCGGCGCCCCGAACCCGCATCGGCTCGCCCCACGTGATCGCCGGCATGCGCCGCCGCATCCAGCAAGGTTTTCGCCGTGTGGTCGGCTTCGAAGCCAACGGGGGATTTCTGACCGGCAGCGACATCGAGCGCTCCGGTCGGGTGCTCGCGGCGCTGCCCACCCGCGACGCGGCGCTTCCGATCCTGTGCGCCCTGGCGGCGAGCCGCGAGCGGGGGCTCTGGCCGTTTTCGCTCTTCGATGAGCTGCCCCGCTGGTATGGGGCCTCGGCCCGCCTTGCCGACGTGCCGCGCGAGCGTTCGCTCGCGGCGCTGCGCCGGCTCTACCCGTCCCGCCCGGAGGTGATCGAGATCCGCTTCACTCCGGAGCCCGTCGCCTGGCGCGGCGAGGAGGAGGAATTTCGCCCGGCGCTCCCCGGTGAGGAACGGGAATTTCTCGCCTTGCGCGCCGTGGCGGAGCGGTGGCTGGCACCGGCGGCCGGCGGCGCCGAGGTGGCCGCCATGAACTTTTTGGACGGGGTGCGGATCCGCCTCGCCGGCGGAGACGGCGTCCACCTGCGCGCCTCGGGCAACGCCGACGAACTCCGCATCTATGCGCAGGCCCAGTCCCGGGAACGGGCGGCGCGGCTCGCCGAGACGGGAATCTGCCGGCCCGACGGGATCCTGTGGCGGATTCTCGACGAGCGAAGCGGCGGCGGGGACGAGCCATGAAATTGGCGGCACGGTTGTTCGGCACCCGGAGCCCGGAGGAGCTGGCCGAGAGCGCGCGGGTCGGCGGCGGGCTGCGCCGGGTGCTGGGGCCGGTGGATCTGGTGGCTCTCGGCATCGGCGGCATCATCGGCGCGGGCATCTTCGCCCTGGTGGGGACCGCGGCCGCGGGCGACGCCACCCGTCCGGGAGCCGGCCCGGCCATCATGCTCTCCTTCCTCATCACCGGCCTGTGCTGCGGCTTTTGCGGCCTGTGCTACGCCGAGTTCGCCTCCTCGGTGCCGGTGTCGGGCAGCGCCTACACCTATGCCTACGCCACCCTGGGCGAGCTCTTGGCCTGGATCATCGGCTGGGATCTGATCCTGGAGTACGCCGTGGGCAACGTGGCGGTGGCCGTCTCCTGGTCGGGGTATTTCTGCGAACTGCTGCGCTCCTTCGGGCTCGAATTTCCCCGCTGGCTGGCCACCGACCTGCGCACCGCACTGGCCTCGCCGGACATCCTGGCCGCGGCGCCGCGCGTCCTCGGCGTGCCCATCGTGTTCAACCTGCCGGCAGTCTTCATCGTCACGGGCCTGAGCGCGCTCCTCTACATCGGCATCCGCGAGAGCGCGCGCTTCAACCTGGGCATGGTGGCGGTCAAGCTCGTCGTGCTCGGGGTGTTCGTGGCGGTCGGCGCGGCCTACGTCAACGCCGAAAACTGGACGCCCTTCGCGCCCAACGGCCTGGCCGGCATCCAAGCCGGGGCGGCGGTGATCTTCTTCGCCTTCATCGGCTTCGACGCCGTCTCCACCACCGCCGAGGAGTGCCGCAATCCTCGCCGCGATCTCCCCATCGGCATCCTGGGCTCGCTGCTCATCTGCACACTGGTGTACGTGGTGGTGGCGGCGGTGCTCACCGGGATCGTCCCCTGGCCCAAGCTCAACACCGCCGAGCCACTCTCGGTGGCCATGCGCGGCCTGGATCTTCCCGGGGTGGCGGCCTTCGTGGCCTTCGGCTCCATCGTGGCGCACACCGCCGTGCTGCTGGTGTTCCAGCTGGGCCAGCCGCGCATCCTGTACGCCATGTCGCGCGACGGGTTGCTGCCGCGGTTCTTCTCCCGGGTGCACCCGCGCTTCTGCACGCCGCACGTCGCCACCATCGCCACCGGCCTGTTCGTGGCCGCGGGCGCCGCCCTGGCCAGCCTGGAGGAGATGGCCGACCTGTGCAACATCGGCACCCTGTCGGCGTTTGCCGTGGTGTGCCTCGGGGTGCTGGTGGATCGTTACCGCCGCCCCGGGCGCGAGCGGCCCTTCCGCACGCCGCTGTTTCCCGTGGTGCCCGTGCTGGGGCTGCTGGCCTGCCTGTTCCTCATGTCGGGCCTGCCGGCCAGCGCCTGGATCCGCTTCGCGGTGTGGCTGACGTTGGGCCTCGGCCTCTATGCCGCCTACGGCTACCGGCGCAGCCGCGCCGGCCGCTCGCAGGGCGCGGAGGCCCCGAAGACGCCATGAGCCAAAGTCGCCCGTCGCCGGATCTGGTGGTCGCGCGCTATCGCGAGCCCGTCGCCTGGCTGCGCAAGGTGCCGCGTTCGATCCGGGTTTTCCTATACGACAAGGGCGGCGACCTCGCGCCGGCCGACGTTCCAGGCGCCGAGATCACCCGGCTGGCCAACGTGGGCCGGGAGGCCCACACCTACCTCACGCACATCGTGCGACACTACGCCAGCCTTTCGCCGCTGAATGTCTTTTGCCAGGGGAAACCCTTCGACCACGTGCCCGAGTTCCACCGCGTGCTGCGCGAGCTGGCGGCCGGAACGCCCGTCCCAGGCGGCTTTCGCTGGCTGGGGTTCATCGTGGACACCGACGATCCGCGCGGGCGGCGGCTGTTCGTCCCCTGGAGCAAGAACCCCGACCGGCGAGAGCTCGCCCTGGATCGCTTCCACCTCGAGCTGTTCGGCTCGCCCTGTCCCGAGCGAGTGCGCTTCTTTCCGGGCGCGAACTTCATCGCAAGCCGCGAGCGGATCCGCAGCCGCCCGCTGGACTTCTACCAGAAGGCGCTTCTTCTCGCCGAGGCCTTCCCGGACGCCGCCCATTGTTTCGAGCGGGTGTGGGACGAGATTTTCGGGATCGCGGGCGTGGACGAGGCGCTGCTGTCGGGCCGGGACACCGCCTACTTGCGGCCGGTCAAGAGAATCACCCGCGCGACGTCTTGAGGCGGCGCCCCACCTTCCGCTCCACCGACTCGACCTTGGCGCGCAGCCGGCCGGACTTTCCCTTTCGCCAGTCGAACTTGAGCGAGCAGGAGATGCGGCCGCAGTCCTGCGCCATGGCCTCGAAGCACTTCTTCACCACCGCCATGACCTCGTCGTACTCGCCCTCCAGGATGGTGCCCATGGCGTGAAGCTCGTAGGAAAGCCCGCTCTGGTCGATGATGTCCAGGCTGCGGGCCACGTACGGGCTCAGGCTCTCGCCCCGATCCAGCGGAAAAGCGCTGAACTCGCAAAGCATCATGGCTGCCTCCTTTGCGCGGCCGGTCGCTCTGGCCCCGTCGGCCCGCGGCCGGCCGCCAAACCCGCGCTCGGTCGAAGAATCGCTCATGCCCGAGAAAGCCTCAAGCGCGGGCCGAGCGCGACAGGAAACGCCGCTTGACCTCGGCGACCCGGATGTCGGCGATTCGCGTCGGCTCGGGCAAGCGGCGCCCGCGGCAGCATTCGAGGACCAACCGCTCGGCGCCGGCGAAATCGCAGCGGTGCCCGGGGCTGACAAAGACGGGTCTGATGCCGCTGCGGGTCCGGAGCACGCTGCCCACCCGCTCGCCTCCATCGAAGAGCGGCTTCGCGCTCCCGGCCTCGCGCTCGACCGGATCGTGTTCTCCCAGGAGCCGGCTCTTGGCGCATCCCACCGCCGGGAGATCGAGCCATAGCCCCAGATGGGCGGCCAGCCCCAGCCGCCGCGGGTGAGCGATGCCCTGGCCGTCGAAGATCACCGCGTCGGGCGCCCGCCGCAGCTTGCGAAAGGCCGCCAGCAGCACCGGGCCCTCGCGAAAGGAGAGCATCCCCGGAACATAGGGAAACGTCGGCCGGTGCCGCGCCGAAACATCCTCCACGATATCCATGTCCGGGAGCGAAAACACCACCACCGCGGCGAAGAACACGCCGCGCGCCTCGTCGAAGGCCACGTCGGCGCCGGCCACCCGTCGGATGGCGGCCGGCAGCGGATCGAGACGGACGCCCTGCGACAGGCGCTCCTGGAGCGTTCGTCCCCGCGCCACGGTCGTCTTCCAACGGTGCAGCGGGGGGATGACCATTGGCCTCACCCGTGGGCGCGCCGGCGCTCGGTTGCCACCGCCGCCCTAGCCGTCAGAGCCACCCATGTCGATGCCCAGCTTCGACTCGGCGCAGGCGTTCATCTCGGCCTCGAAGTTGGCACAGCTCGCGGCCTCGGCGCACCCGGCCAGGGTGGAGAGCGCCCAGCTGCTCATGCACTTCATGAAGGCCATGCTGGACTGGCCCTGCATGGAGGCCTTGCACTGCTCCACGGTCACGCCGCCGCCCTGGCAGGAGATGACCTTGTTGCACAGGCGGGTGAGGAAACTGTCGATGCTGCCGTTGCAGCTCTGCATGGCGGTCTGCATGCAGGCTTCTGTCTGGTCACAGCTCACGCCGAGACAGGAGGTGACGGCGCTCCCGAAGGAGCTGTTGACGAGCTTGTTGTAGCTGACGCACTGGGTCTGGCACTCGGCCAGATCCAGGGTGGGCTCGCACTCCTTGCCCTTGTTGCAGTAGTCGTCGCAATTGATGCCGCCCGAGCCGCCGCCGCTGCCGCCGCAACCGGCGAACAACAGCCCCAGGGACAACAGCGCAATCATTCCAGACGATTTCACGAGGCACCTCCATGGTTTTCACCCAAAAAACAGACCCCATTCTAGCCAATCTCGACGGTCGACTCCATAAAAACTTCAAAGGCTTTCGCTGGCGTTGCCGGGGACGACGATCTAGCATGACGCCGCATGAGACCGTTCGGCTTCCAGTGGCACCTGACCGACCGCTGCAACCTGCGCTGCGCCCACTGCTACCAGGAGCGCTTCGACGCGGCGCGGGAGCGGCCGCTTTCGGACCTTCTGGCCATGGCCCGCGCCATCGCCGGCACCCTGCCGGATCGCTCCATCTCCGTCAACCTCACCGGCGGCGAGCCGTTGTTGTTCGAGGGCCTGTGGCCGCTGATGGACACTCTGGACGAACTGAAGAACGTCCATGAGTATCACATCATCACCAACGGCACCCGGACGCAAGGCGAGACGCTGAACCGGCTGCGGGGGCGCCAGAAGCTCGCGGGGTTGAAGATCTCGCTGGAGGGCCCGGACGCGGAGACGAACGACGCGGTGCGCGGCCCGGGGAACCTCGCCGAGGTGCTGGGCAACCTGCGCCGGTTTTCCGATACGGGCCGGCCGCTCCATCTCATGATGACGCTCGACCAGAGCAACATCGAGTCCATCCCGCTCGTGGTCGAACTGGCGCGGGAGAAGGCGCTGGACGGGATCATCTTTGAGCGTTTCGTGCCGCTGGGGCGGGGCCGGCAAAGGGCCGCATCGGCGCTGGACGCGCGCGGCTGGATCCAGGCGCTCGCAGAGATCGCCCGTTCGGCCGGGCTCGAAGCCGCGATCGAGGAGCTGGCGCCCTTCCACGCCTTCTGGCTGCGCTTGAAAGGAGAGGAGGCGCTGAGCGGCGCCCGCTGCAACCTGGGAGACGAGAGCATGGCGCTCATGCCGGACGGGACGGTGTTCCCCTGCCGGCGCCTCCCCTTGCCGCTGGGCCGCCTGCCCGAGGAGCCCTTCGCCAAGATCCTCGCCCGCCTGCGCGAATTCGCGCCCGAGCGGTTGCGGCCGCGGCTGCGGGGAGAACGCTGCCGCTCGTGCGCGGTGCCGGGTTGCGCCGGCTGCCGGGCCCTGGCGCTGGCCGTCTCCGGCGATCCGTACGCCGACGATCCGCGCTGCCCGCTGCCGGCGATCCCGACGGCAAAGACCTACGAAAGCTTGTAGCCGAACTTTCGCACCAGCTTGCGCCGCTCCTCGGCGTCTCCGGGCGTCTCCACGCCTTTCGGCGAGCTGCCGTCGATCACGCCCAGCACGCCTCCGCCCTGCGCGGAACGGGCCACGATGACCTGGACCGGATTGGCGCTGGCGCAGACGATCTCGCACACCTCGGGGACCTCGCGGATGCGCGAAAGCAGGTTGATGGGGAAGGCGTTCTGCACCAGGATGACGAAAAAGTGGCCGGCGCCGATGGCCAGCGCGTTGTTCGCCGCGGCCTCGCGCAGGGGCGCGTCGTTGCCTTCGCACCGGACCAGGTAAGGCCCGGAGGCCTCGGAGAAGGCCAGCCCGAACTTGATCCCGGGGACGGTGTTCACCAGGGCCTCGTACAGGTCCTCCGCGGTCTTGATGAAGTGCGCCCGGCCCAGGATGAGGTTGGCGCCGGCCGGAATGTTCATCGCCACGGCATCGAGTTTCAGTTCCATGTCCACCTCCTTGGCCCGCGGGGCCGATCGCCGCAGCCATACCCAAGCGGGCAAAAAAACGCAAACCCCGCCCGCGGCTCGCGAGTTGACATGGCCGCGCGGACGCGCCGATACTGCCGTGCGACACCGGTCAAACCCGATGAAACGAGTCCATCCCAGGCAGATCGGCGCTTTCGAGATCATCGCCCACCTGGACACCGGCGGGATGGCCCGCGTGTATCTCTCCCGCCGCATCGATGACGCCTCGCTGCTGGGCGTGACCAAGATCCTCAAGCCCGAACTGGCGGATGACGCGAACGCCATGCGCGGGATGGCCCAGGAGGGGGGCGTCATGGCCCGGCTGCGCCACCCGAACGTGGTGCGGCTCTACCAGCACGGCACCACCGACGGCCTGCCCTTCATCACCATGGAATACCTCCCCGGAGAGAACTTCTCCGCCCTGCGCCGGGCGGCGCGCCGGCGCGGCCTTGTGCTTTCACCCACCCTGGCCGCCCGCCTGCTGCTCCAGGCCAGCAACGCCCTCGAGTACATCCACGGGCTTGCCGGCACCGACGGCCGGCCGCTGGGCCTGGTGCACCGCGACATCAGCCCGCAGAACCTCCTGTGCACATACAGCGGCCAGGTGAAGCTGCTGGACTTCGGCATCGCGCTCGCGCCCGGCCGGGAGGTGAAAACCGCCACCGGGCTCATCAAGGGCAAGCTCCGCTACATGTCGCCGGAACAGGTTCAGGGACTCCCGCTCGACGGCAAGAGCGATGTCTTTTCGCTGGGGATCGTCGGCTGGGAGCTCTTGGCCGGGCGGCCGCTGTTTCAGGCCGAGTCCGAGTACAAGTGCATGCGTCTCATCTGCGAGGAACCCATCCCGGACCTGCGGAGCGAAAGGCCGGACCTCCCCGACCCGCTCGCCGGCGCGCTGATGGCTTGCCTGGAGCGCGATCGAGACAAACGCCCCACGGCCGGCCAGGCGCGCGACGCGCTGTCTTGCTGGCTCTTCTCGGGGACCGCAGCCGATCCCTGCGAGATCGAGCGCTTTGCCGATGATGTGCTGGCCGGCGCAAAGGCCCGGCGCGAGGAGCTCATTGCCACGCTGCGCCGGAGCGATACGCTGCGGGAATTTTTGTTCCGGGATCTGGAGGAGGAACTCGACGGAGAGATCGCGCACACGCCCAGCCAACCAGCCGTCCACGTGGCCTTCTCCGCGCTCTCGTCTCCAGAAGAGCGGGCGCATGAGACCCCGGCCTCAAAGATCAAGACTCCGCGCGCGCGCTGGAAGCGCTGGGCCCTTGCCGGCGCCGGTCTGGCGGCCGCGGCGCTGGCGCTTTCGCTCTGGTTCGCCGGCCACCCGTCCACCACCGCCTCCACCGCCGCTCCGCCGGCCGCCGGCGACGCAGAAGAAGCCGCCATGGCGCAAGATGCTGGCGCCGCCGCCGCGCCCGACGCGGAAGCCATTCTGCCGGACGCGGGGACTTCGTCCCCGGCTCCGCCTGTCGAAGCGGACGATGCTTCGGGCGGCGACGTCGATTCGGCGCCGCTGTGCGACGACTCGCTCGACGCCGGCGAACCATCGGATGCGGCGGACGCCGGCGACCGCGGGCCTCCAGTCGGGTTTTTGCGGGTCCGCACCCGGCCGCCGCTGGACGCCTTTCTCGACGATCGCTACCTGGGCCAGACGCCCATCGAGGACATCGAACTCCCTCCCGGCAGCTATCGCCTGCTGTTGCAGGACGCCGCCCGGCGCACCCTGCGCTCGGTGACGGTGCGCATTCGTCCCGGAGAGGTCGCCTCGTTCGAGTATATCTTCTGAAATGGCCTTGATTCGGCCCCGGCTCGGGATATGATGCCTCCATGGAAAAGATCCTCTGGTTGCTCTACCTGACGCCGGCGATTCCCCTGGGCGCGGAACTGCTGCGCTCGGGCGGCGTACCGGCCACCCTGGGCGATGCCGCCGCCGGGATCACCGGAGCGGTGGTGACGGCCCTGCTGGCCCATCTGGCCTACGTGTCGACGCGGGCGGCCCGCTCGCTCACGGTGTACGACCCGCTGACGGGCCTTTTCAACCGGCAGCGCTTCGACATCGAATACCCGGCCGAGGTGCTGCGGGCCGAGCGCCAGGGCCAGGCGCTCACCCTGGCCACGGTCGACATCGATCGCTTCCGCGCCATCAACGAGCAATTCGGCCACGATGAAGGCGATCGGGTGTTGTTGCGGCTGTCCCAGGCGCTGCGCCGGCTGGTGCGCGCCGAGGTGGACCGCTGCTACCGCATCGGCTGGGACCAGTTCTGCATCCTCATGCCCGGCGCCACCGACGCCGAGGCGGCGGCCATCATCGAACGCATCTGGCACGCCGCCCACGGCGAAGAGGTCGGGCTCGACCGATTGGGCGGCGGCCTGTCCATCGGCGTGGTCAACCTGCGCCAGGGCGAGGCGCCGCCGGCGCTGCTGCGCCGCGCCGAGCAGATCATGTTCGAGGTCAAGCAAAAGCGAAAAGCCCAGATCCCCGTCTCTCCCCCTGCGGACAGTGACGCATGAAACCCGACGAACGAGAACGCCTGGAGGATCTCGAACGCAGAGTGGAGCGGCTGGAGCGCGAGCTGGCTCACCGCGCCGGCGCGCATGTTCATCCGCGGACAGAACCCGAACCCGCGCCGTTCGGCCCGCGGTGGATCCACGACCGGCGCCACGCCATCATCGGCGTCTCCATCGTGGCCGCCCTAGCCCTCGCCGGCGGCCTCGCCTGGGTGCTGGTGCAAACCCTGAGCACCAAGATGACCGGCTCGCTGCGCGCCGAGGGCGAGCCGTTGGGCTCCTTCTCGGCCACCTGGACCGGCTGCGACGCCGGCACCGGCTTCGTGCCCCAGTTTCTCGGGGTCGATCTGGAGGCCCGCGGCGCCGAGGGAGACGTCCGCTACCGGCTGCGGCTCCACGCCGACACGCGGCAGGCCTTTCTCACCCTGCCGGGGCGCGGCGATGCCCTGGTCCTCACGCCCGAGATTTGCCCGACCTTCCAGATCGACATCCGGCTCACCAACGTCACGGTCAACGACGTCCGCGCCCTCGACGGCCGCTTTTTGCTGGAGTGCTCGCCGCCGCCGGGCGGCCGGCTCCGCGCCGAGGGCCAATTCGAAACCTGCTACTGAGGTCAGCGCCGGCTCACCCGTCCCAGTTCGCACCCGCCCTCGCACCGATCCGATCGAGCACTGGGGCTGAGCAGCGTGTCCTGGCCGGTGCGCATCCGCCCGTTGGCGCTGCGGATTGCGATGCGGCCCGCCCCGCCGCCGCCCCCGCCGCCGTTCTGGTTGATCTCGCCGGCGCCGCCCGAAAGTTCGCCGGCAGAGCCGCCCGCCCCCCCGGCCCCTCCGAGCCCCTCGGCTTCGCCGCCGGCCGCTCTCGCCGAATCATCCGACCCGTCGGCGCCGCCGGCCGCGACGCGGGAGGTATATCCCTGATTGTCGCCGAATCCCGCGCCACCGCCGCCGCCATTGGCCGTGATCCGACCCCGCACCTCGACTGTGGCCGCCTCGAGCAGGACGGCTCCGCCGCTGCCGCCGCCGCCGCCCGCGCTGGAATCTTGCCCGTCGTGGCCCCCGGCGCCGCCGCCGCCCGACGCCATCACCCGGCCAGTGTCGCTGATCACGATGGCCAGGTTGCTGCAAAGCTGCAGGGCGCCGCCACCGCCGCCGCCGGGTCCGCCCGAGGGATCGCCGCCGGCGCCGCCGCCGGATCCGCCCCAGAGCGGAACGAGATCCTTCGTCCCCGCCACCGCGCCTCCCGCGCCGCCGGCCTCGCCGCATACGGCCGGATCGCAGGCGTCGCCGCCGCCGCCCCCGGGCCCGCCGAAGCCGCCGCCGCCGCCGCCGGAATCGCACAGCGCGTCGCAGCCGGCATCTCTCCCGCCCCGGCCACCCCCGGGACCGAGGCCGTCGGGCGCTTCTCGCCAACCGCCCCGGCCTCCGCCGGGTCCGCCGGCGCCCGGGATGGAGGTGCCATCGGGCGACATCTGACCCGCCGTGCCGGAGCCATCCAGCACTCCATCGACGCGGATCTCTCCGCAGGCCAGCAGCACCAGCGCGTGCGGGCCGACCACCCGCAGGCGTGCGCCGGCCTCGATCTGCACCGAGCTGAAGGCCAGCACGGCCAGAGACGGCGCGCCGCCGGCCTGGGGTTGGACCGCGAACCGCTGCGGCAGGATCTCGGAATCGCTCGTGCGAATCGCCCCGCTCTGGGTATCCAGCGTCGCGTCCTGGGACAGGATCAGCTTCTGGCTGCCGGAGCACAACAGCGCCTTGGCGGCCGGATCGAGGTTGGACGGGTCGAGCAGGTAGCAGCGGTTGGGCTTGACCTCGGCGTTGCACCCCAGCGGACAGTCGATGGCCACCTCCCGGCCCTCGGCATCATGGCTGATCAGGCGATCCGCGCGGCAGAACCGGTCCTCGGGAGACCCGTTGGGCACGCACAGGTTGGACGACGGCACGCAGGCGTATCCCGGCAGACACCGTCCCTCTTCGTCGCACTGCTTGCCGGACAGATAATCCCCCTCGCAGCCCCAAGCGGCCCAGCTCAGCACGACGGCGACGAATGCCCAACGGCGCATGGGTCGATTATACGCGAAATCGGCGCCATTCGCCCGCGCGGCGGCCCCGGTCAGGCCGGGCCCCGCCGCCGGCCCAGCGCCAGCACTGCCAGCGAGGCGATCCAGCCGAGCACGAAGGCCCCCACCGTCCAGCCGACCGTGGCATCCAGCGCGGCCGGAAGCACGTTGGCGCCGGCCGACAACGACGCCCCCGGCGGCACAACCTTGAACGGCCACAACACCCACAACGATCCCAGGATGAGCCCGATCAAGAAGGCCAGGGTGATGGCGTGATGGCGCCGAAGCAGCCAGTTCAGCAGGCGCACGAAGGAGAGGAGCCCGACCAGACACCCCAGGGCGAATACCGAAAGACGCAAGAGATCGAAATGGTTGATGGCGTCCAGCACGTGTTCGTATTCGCCCAGCACCATGAGCACGTACGATCCCGAGATGCCCGGCAGGATCATGGCCGAGATGGCCACCGCCCCGCACAGGAATAGTCCCAGCAGGCCAAAGCCCGTCCCGGATGTCCCCGGCCCGACCAGGGCCAGGCCGATCAGCAGGGCCACACCGGCCAGGCAGGCCAGCGCCTCCCGCCAGGTGCGCCGCTCCAGCAGCCGATAGGGCACCAGGATGGAGGGAAGGATGAGCCCGATGAAAAACGCCAGCGTCGGCGCCGGATGCGCCTTGAGAAGCCAGGCGACAAGTCGGGAACTCGCCAGGATGGCCGCGCCCGCGCCGCCGACGAGCAGGAGCAGCCAGTTCGCGTCCAGCCGCCGCCACTCCTCGACGAAGACCCGCCTTCGTTCGGGCCTGCCGGGGGCGCTCACCAGGCCGAAAAACGCCCTCACGGTCGAGAGGCCCAAGGCGCCAATGGACCGAAGCAACCGCTCGTAGATGCCGAGCACCAGGGCCAAGGTGCCGCCGGAGACGCCGGGGATCACATTGGCGACGCCGATCAGCAATCCCTGTACAACGGTCCAGGCGTTTTCCATCATGGGGTCTCCTCGCGCGGCGCGTTCGGTGGCGGGAGGCTAGGCGGAACCGGGGATGGAGTCAATCCCCTTCGCCCTTGCGGGCGGCCTCGGCGCGCTGCCGATCGCGCTGGACCAGCGAGGCGGGCTTGAGCGCCGCCGGCAACACCTTGAGCAGCAACGGCAGCAGCACGGCGCCGCCGGGGAGCGTGAAGATGGCCAGGCTGGGCACGGTGCGCAGCACGCCCAGCAGTCCGCGCCGCAGCCGGGCCCGCTCGGCGTCGTTCAACCGCTCGCCCATTCCCCAGCGCCGCACCAGCTCCGCCAGCTCGCCGGTCGAGCGCACCTCGGCGGCAATCACGCCCAGGTTCTCCTGGATGGCCCGCTGCAGGCGGGAGAGCAACTGCTGCCGGTAGGTCTTGACCGCGGTGCTCACCATGAAGGCGTCGAGGTACGCCTTGTGGGACTGGTAGAAATCCAGCACCTGCGCCTCACGCTCGGCGAGACGCGCCGGCGGCACCTGCAGCAGCTCGGCCAACCGACCGATGTAGAGCGACTCGCGCTCGCTGACGTGCCCGTCCAGCAGCGAGCCCAGGATGACCTGCTCCAGCAAAAAATCCCCGAAGCGCTCGTTCTTGACCGCCCGGGCCACCACCGAAGCGGGATCGGGATGCCGCAGCATCCGGCGCAGATCCCAGCGGCTGCACCAGGAAAGCCCCGAGGCTCGGATCTGCGCCCGCACGATGCGGCGCACCTCGGCGCTGGCGGGGCGCTCGGCCAAGTTGAGCCCGATGAGGCCCTCCATCAGCATGCGCCGCTCCTCGTCCTGGTGTTCGAGCACCCGACGCACGGCCGATCGATCGACGCCCCCCCGTTCGAAATAGGCCACGGCCAGACGCCCGAGCGTCTTTGCGTCGATGTAGTTGAAGCCGTTGTGCACCGGGAGCCCGATCAGCGGATTGCCGGCCAGGTAGGCGCGGCGCTCCACCCGCTTTCCGATCCGGCGGGCCAGCGAGAGCAGGAACTCGGGCGCCGGACCGTCCTCGGGAAGCTCCCGGATGCGCCGGTGAATGCGGCGGGCCAGTCCGAACCGGCGCGCCAGCAACGCGAAACAGACCAGGAGTTCGGCCACCCGGATGAGCCCGCGCGAGCAGTGGGAGACGGTGCAGCCCACTTCCATGGCCAGTTCGGCCTCGATGCGCAAGATGGCCAGAAACACCGCCCGGCGCCGCGCCCAATCCGAGCGGCCGCCCTGGGTCACTTCCTCCTCCGTGACCAGGGGCGTGCCGTACACCACCCCGGCCTGCCGCAAGCGGAACTCGATCCAGCGCCGCACCAGTTCCTTGTTGTCGTAGCCGGGGTGATCGCGGCGAAAGTTTTCCAGTCGAGCTTCCACCTCGACGTCGGAGAAGTTCGCCGCCGTCTCGCGCAGCAGCGAAAAGAATTCGTCGCGGCCCATGCGCCTTACCTATCCCCAAATCGAATCGATGGCAAACGGCGCCGTTTCGCGCCGGCGCCAGCTCCGGTCGCGTTTGACCCGCCGCCGCCGAGCGGCTAGCGTCGGATCGCCATGAAGCCGTCTGTCCCAAGACGCCTGCGCCAGCGCCTGCTGGACTGGTTCGACACCGAGCAGCGGGACCTCCCCTGGCGCCGCACCCGCGATCCCTATCGCATCTGGGTCTCGGAGGTGATGCTGCAACAGACCCGGGTGGCCACGGCCATCCCGTACTACCGGCGCTTCCTGCGGCGGTTCCCCTCGTTGCGGCGCCTGGCCGCCGCCGAACTGTCGACCGTGCTCAAGGCCTGGGAGGGGCTGGGCTACTACGCCCGCGCCCGCAACCTGCACCGGGCCGCGCGGCTCTTGGTCCGCGAGTACGGCGGCCGCATCCCGCGCCGGTTCGAGGAGTTCGCCCGGCTCCCCGGAGCGGGCGAGTATCTGGCCGCGGCGGTGACCAGCATCGCCTTCGGCGAGCCGCAAGCGGCGGTGGACGGCAACGCGCGCCGGGTGCTGGCCCGTTGGCTTGCGCTCCGCTCGCCGCCGGAGCGCGAGCCCGGTCGCTCAGCGATCCGCTCCTGGGCCCGGCGGCTGCTGCACCCGGATCGGCCTGGCGATTCCAACCAGGCCATGATGGAACTCGGGGCGCTGGTGTGCACGCCGCGATCGCCGGCCTGTGAGCGCTGTCCGTGGTCCGACGACTGTCGGGCTCGCCGGGCGGGGGCTCCCGAGGCGTTTCCGCCGCGGCGGCCGCGCCGGGAGCACCCGGTGCGACAGGCCGCCGCCGCGATGATCGAACGCCGCGGGCGGCTGCTGCTCGTCCGGCGGGAGGAGCAGGGGCTCCTGGGCGGGCTCTGGGAACTCCCCGGAGGATTCGTCGATGCGGGCGAGACACCGGCCGCGGCCTGCCGGCGCCATCTGCGCAAACGGCTGGACCTGCGCGTCGAGACGGGCGCGCCGGCGGCCCGGGTGGCGCACGACTTTACGCACTTTCGCATGATCCTCTGGGTGTTTCATTGTCGCGAGATCGGGGTGCGAGCACGCCGGGTGGACGGTCCCGATCGGCGTTGGGTTCGCCCCCAGGACATCGACTCGCTCGCCTGCCACCGCGCGGTCCACCGGGCGTTGGAACAGGCGGGATACCGGAAACCCGCCGTCACTGCGACAAGGGCTTGAACTCCGCTCGCCGGTTTCGCGCGAAGGCTTCCTCGCTCTGACCGGCATCCGCCGGCCGCTCCTCGCCGTAGGAGATGACCTCCATCCGGTCCGGCTCGACGCCCAGCTTCACCAGGTAGGCCTTGACCGACAGCGCCCGGCGTTCGCCCAGGGCCAGGTTGTACTCGGTGCTGCCGCGGTTGTCGCAGTGGCCCTCGATCTGGACCTTGGAACCCGGCCGCCGCGCCAGGTACTCGGCGTTCTGGGCCAGGGTGGCGCGGGCCTCCTCGGTCAGATCGGAGGCGTTGAAGGGGAAGTACACCGTCTCCATCGCGGCCGGCCCGGCGGGCTCGGGGGGAGGCGGCGCCTCGGCCGAGCGGGACGCCGCCTGGGCCTCGGCGGCCTTGCGCCGGGCCTCGGCTTCCTCCTGCTCGCGCTTCTTCTGGCACTCGGCGTCCGCCTTGGCCGCCTGGTTGCGCGCGGCCAGCAGCGCGGCCTTGGCCTCCTCGTAGCGCTCCTCCTTGAGCAGGGCCTGGGCCCTGTCGTGGAGCTGCCGGGCCGCCGCGTAGGCCACCGGCGCGCAGTCCTTCTTGGCTTCCAGGGCGTCCATGTCGCTCTTGGCGGCGTCGATCTCTGGCTGCGGGATGTGTTTGGGGCAGCCGGCGAAAAACAGGCCGGCGAAGGCGATGGCGAAAAGTAGCGATAGGCGGTTCATGGTTCCCCCTCAACGCATCTCGAACCAGGGGCTGAAGCGGGGCGTCGAATACTCGCCCTTGCCGCGCGAGACGAGGCGCTGGTTGGTGCCGTCGGCGTTCATCAGGTACAGCTTGCTCTCGCCGCTGCGCGTGGATGAAAACACCACGTGCCTGCCGTCAGGGCTGAAACTGGGCTGCTCGTTGTCGCCCTGGTCCTGGGTCAGGCGGACGATCTCTCCCGAGTCCGGATTGACCTTGAAGATGTCGAACACCCGCCGCTCGTCGCGCGCGGTGAACAGGATCCAGTCCCCGCGGGGCGACCAGGACGGCGTGGTGTTGTAGTTGCCCTGGAAGGTAAGCCGGCGCACGCCGCTGCCGTCGGCGTTCATCACGTAGATCTGCGGCGACCCGGCCCGATCGCTCACGAAGGCGATCCGCTTTCCGTCCGGCGACCAAGAGGGCGAGGTGTCGGCTCCCCAGTCGCGGGTGAGCCGGCGCTTGTCGGAGCCGTCGGGGTTCATCAGGTAGATTTCCGAATTCTCGTCGCGGCTCAGTGTGGCGGCCACCCGCTTGCCGTCGGGCGAAGGCGCCGCGCCGGTGTTGAGCCCGGTCTCGCGGCTGATGGCGGAGATCTGGCCGGAGGCCAGGTCCAGCAGGTACAGGTGCGGTCCGCCGTGGAGATAGGAGGAGTAGTAGATCCCGTCGCCGCTGGCGGACCAGGAGGGAAGGAGGTTGATGGCGCCGTTCTGGACCACACAACGCTCGTCGGCCCCATCGAAGTCCATGACGCAGATCGACTTGGCCTCGCTCCCGAGACGCTTGGCGAACACCACCCGGGTGAAGAAGATGCTGCGCGTTCCGGTGTAGTACTCCACGATGGCGTCGGCCAGGGCATGGACCAGGTAGCGGAGTTTCTTCTCGGGCCCGGAGAGGGTCATGGGCTTCTTGGGCACCAAATCCTGCCCGGAGGCCACGTCGAACAGGTGCCCTTCCAGCTTGACGTCCTCGCCCACCTTGGCGATCCCGACCTTGACCAGACCCGCGGCGCCCACGTTGCTCCAGTCGGCGAAATTGATGGAGGCGCCGGAGAGCCCCTCCTTGCGCGGATCGGCGATGTAGGAGCGGGGATCGAGGATCTTGAACACGCCGGCGATTTCCAGATCGTTGCGCAGCACCTCGGTGCACAGGGCGGCCTGCGGCCCGCTGTTCTGCCCGGTGAGGTCCTTGCAGGCCGGCACCGCGAGCGGATACGGGCGGAATCCCGGATCCTCGATCTTGATGTAGTCTCGAGCCGCCGCCGGCACGGAGAGCAGCCAACACAGTAACAACAGTCCCATTCTCTTCATCGAATGTCTCCTCGCGGGCCGACACCGCCCGCACCTCGCCTGCCATACCACAACCGCGGCCGGGCGGGCAAAATTTCCCGTCTTTGCACCGGCGTGACGCGAGCTCGACACGCCCGATTCACAAATTGCTTGCCGGAGCCGAAAAAGCATTGTACCTTTTCATTCTTGTAAAAAGGACAGGCACCCGAATACCGATGAACGAGAAGAAACAATACCAGGCGGACATTTCCGACGACGCGGTGGCCGAAGCCTTGCGCGCGGTCGAAAAACCCGCCGGCGCGGACACGCCCGCGGCGGGTGCGGGGGGCGTCGAGATCCAGGTGGAAGAGACACCCTCCGGCCCGGCCGGCGGGGAGGCGGAGGCCGGCCCGTCGCGCCAGGACCTCATCGAGACGGTGGAGAAACTCCGCCAGGAGGCCAAGGCCGCCCGGGAGCGGATGCTGCGCATCGCCGCCGACGCCGACAATACCCGCAAGCGCGCCCTGCGCGAGCGGGACGAGGGCATCCGCTTCGCCAACGAGGAGCTACTCAAGGATTTCCTGCCGGTGGCCGACAACCTGGATCGGAGCCTTTCGGCGCTGGCCGCCGCGGATTTTCCCGAGGCGTTGACCGCTCTGCGCAAGGGCGTGGAGATGGTCCGCGACCAGTTCCAGGCGGTGCTGCGCAAGCACCAGGTGGAGAAGTTTTCGGCGCAGGGGCAGCCGTTCGACCCCGGCCTGCACGAGGCGATCTCGCGGGAGGAGTGCGCCGATGCGGCCCCGGGCACGGTGATCCGCGAGATCCACTGCGGCTACCGCTACCGCGACCGACTGCTGCGGCCGGCGCTGGTCACCGTGGCCTGCGCCCCCGCCGGCGCAAAGGCGGATGAAGGGACCTCGTCCGCCGCGGGATCGGCTGAATCCGTCAACCCTTGAGAGTTTCGCCATGAAGACAGGGGAGAGATAACACCATGCCAGGCAAAATCATCGGAATCGACCTGGGCACCACCAACTCCTGCGTGGCCATCATGGAACGCGGCGAGCCGGTGGTCCTGCCCAACTCGGAAGGCTCTCGCACCACCCCGTCCATCGTCGGCTTCACCGAGAGCGGCGAGCGGCTGGTAGGCCAGATCGCCAAGCGCCAGGCGGTCACCAACCCGGAGAACACCATCTTCGCGGTGAAGCGCCTGATCGGCCGCAAGTACACCGCCGAGGAGGTCAAGAAGGCCGCGCCCATCCTGCCGTACAAGATCGTCAACTCCAAGAACGGCGACGCCTGGGTGCAGGTGCGAGGCAAGGACTACAGCCCGGCCGAGATCTCGGCCATGGTGCTGATGAAGATGAAGCAGACCGCCGAGGACTACCTGGGCGAGGAGGTGCACGACGCCATCATCACCTGCCCGGCCTACTTCGACGACAGCCAGCGTCAGGCCACCAAGGACGCGGGCAAGATCGCCGGGCTCAACGTGCTGCGCATCATCAACGAGCCCACCGCCGCCGCGCTGGCCTTCGGCCTGGAGAAGAAATCCAAGACCCTCAAGGTGGCGGTGTTCGACCTCGGCGGCGGCACCTTCGATATCTCCATCCTGGAGCTGGCCGAGGGGGTGTTCCGGGTGCTGGCCACCAACGGCGACACCTTTCTGGGCGGCGAAGACTTCGACCTGCGCATCGTGGACCACCTGGTCAAGCACTTCCTCAAGGAGACCGGCATCGATCTGCGCAACGACCGCATGGCCATGCAGCGGCTCAAGGAGGCCGCCGAGAAGGCCAAGCAGGAGCTGTCCTCCTCCAACGAGACCGACATCACCCTGCCCTTCATCACCGCCGACGACTCCGGCCCCAAGCACCTCAACCTGAGCCTCTCGCGCAAGGCCCTGGAAGAGCTGGTGCCCGACCTCATCCAGCGCCTGGAAGGCCCCTGCCACATGGCCCTCAAGGACGCCGGCATCTCGGCCAAGGATCTCGACGAGATCATCATGGTCGGGGGCATGACCCGCATGCCCAAGGTCCAGGAGAAGGCCAAGCAGATCTTCGGCAAGGACCCCAACAAGCAGGTGAACCCGGACGAGGTGGTGGCCATCGGCGCCGCCATCCAGGGCGGCGTGCTCAAGGGCGACGTGGAGGACGTGCTGCTGCTGGACGTGACTCCGCTGTCGCTGGGCGTGGAGACGGCCGGCGGGGTGTTCACCAAGATCATCGAGAAGAACACCACCATCCCCACCCGCAAGAGCCAGGTGTTCTCCACCGCCCGCGACAACCAGGACATGGTCAGCGTGCACGTCTGCCAGGGCGAGCGCGAGATGGCCGAGGACAACAAGACCCTGGGGCGCTTCGAGCTGGTGGGCATTCCGCCCGCTCCCCGCGGCGTGCCGCAGATCGAGGTCACCTTCGACATCGACGCCAACGGCATCGTGCACGTCTCGGCCAAGGACCTCGGCACCGGAAAGGAGCAGTCCATCCGCGTGGTGGCCAGCTCCGGCCTCTCCCAGGAGCAGATCGCCAAGATGCAGAAGGAAGCCGAGGACTTCAAGGCCGACGACCGCAGGAAGAAAGAATTCGCCGAGCTCCTGGTCAACGCCGACGGGCTCATCTATTCCACCGAGCGCTCCCTGGAGGAGTTCCCCGATCTGCTTTCACAGGACGATGTGAAGGAGATCCGGGAGAATCTGGCCGCCTGCAAGGACATGGTCGAGCGCGCCACCCGCGCCGATTACGACAAGCTCAAGGAGGCGGTGTCCCGCCTGGAGACCGCCGCCCACCGCATCGCCGACGCCATGTACAAACAGTCGGGCTAGCCGCCCCCCTCGTGCCCGCGGATCCATACCAGCTTCTGGGCGTTCCCCCGACGGCCTCCCTCGAGGAGATCAAGCGCGCCTATCGCCGCAAGGCGCAGCGGTTTCACCCCGATCGCAATCCTCACCCCGGCGCCCATGAACGGTTCATCGAGCTGACCGAGGCGTACCGCGCCGTGTCGGCGGCCGAGCCCGCGGCGCCGTCTCCGCCGGATCCTGCGGCCGAAGCCGCTCCCGGCGAGGACCTGTTGCTCAAACTCGTGGGCTCGCTCAAGCAGGCGGCGCTGGGCGACCGGGTCATGGTGGAGTATGCGCGGCGAGCGGTCTGCCCCGCCTGCGGGGGGAGCGGGCGCTGGGCGAAGGGCGCATGCCTCTTGTGCCGGGGGACCAGCGTGGTGCGGGATCGCGTCGTCCTGGAGGTCCGTATTCCGCCCGGCATCGAGGACGGCAGCCGCATCCGGATCGACGGCGCCGGGGATGCTGGAACTTTCGGCGGACGGGCGGGGGCTCTCATCGTCGAGGTGCGCATTCCGCCTCATCCGCTGTTGCACCGGGAAGGACAGCGGCTGCGGCTCGACCTTCCCCTGCCGTTTCCGCTGGCCGCGCTGGGAGGACGGGTTCGCGTGCCCACCCCGACGGGCAGCGCCGAACTCGCCATCCCCGCGGGAACCCAGGACGGCGACGTGCTGCGCTTGCCGGGCCAGGGACTGCCCCGGCTCAACGGGCGCCGGCGCTCCGACCTCGAAATCCGGATCCGGGTCGAAACGCCTTTGAAGCTCAACGCCGAGGCCCGGGCGCTGCTGTCCGAGTTCGCCGCCACCGCCGGCGAGCGGGCCTATCCCCGCCACGCGCGCTACCGCGAACTCTTGTCTCGCGTCTTGGCAGACTGACCCCGCCCCCCTCAGAAGCCCCCGCTGGAATCGGGAGCGTCGGCCGGTTGCAGATCCGAGAGCAGCTTTTTGCATTTTTCGTAGGCGCGCGCGGTGGGCGGCACGATCTGGAGCACGGTGCGGCACAGCCCCTGGGCGCGCTCGGCGTCCGAGGACTTGACCACGTAGGCGGTTTCGAACATCCGGTTGGCGTCGGATTCGAGAGCCTTGAGCCGCTCCCGGGCCATGTCCAGATCGGGCTTGTAGGAAAGCGCCTTGTTGAAACAGCGATAGGCCTCGGGCAGGTTCTTGCCGTTGTAGGCGTCGGTCCCCTTGAGGAAGAAGGCTTTTCCCAGACGCGCCTTGATCTCGGCGGAGAACTTCCCCTGGCCGCCCCCCAGGCGCCGGTCCAGTTCCTGAGCGTCCACCAGGGCCAGGACCATCTCTTCCACCTGTCCGCCCTGGCCGGCCACCTTGGCGGTCTTCTGGTACAGCTCGCCGAAACGCGCCAGGCCGTCCTGCGCGGCGGGGTCCGCTCCGGCGCGGGCTCGCTCCAGGTTGCCCTCGCGGTAGGCCGCCAGGGCGTCTCCCGATAGCAGCAGCCCGCCTCCGGGCCGCGGCCTGGGCCGGAGCGGCTTTTTCTTCTTTCGCTGCTCCTGCTTGCGCCGCTCGCGCTCGGCCTTGCGCTCCTCTTCGCGCAGGGCTCGCTCGGCGCGGTTCTTGATCTCCCGGGCGGCGCTGTCGCCGGCATCACGGGACAGCATGCTCTCGGCCAGGGCCACCGCATCGCCGAAGCGCTTTTCTTGCATGGCCTTCTGCAACTCGCCGAACTGCTGCTCGCGCGACGCCTGCTCGATCATTTTCTTCAGGTCCGGCACCTGGTGCGCCTGCAGGCTCTCCGCCGGGACCTTTCCCAGTTCCGCCAGGGCGGCGGCGAAATCCTTCTGCTCCAACTTCGCCCGCGCCTCCGCCAGGGCCGCGGCGGCCGCGGCCTCGCGCTCCACCGTCTCGGCGTACTCCTTCACCCGCGGGTCCTGCGGCCATTCCTCCGCCAGGGCGCGCACCGGCTCCAGGGCGTCCTTCCAGCGTTCCTCGCGGATGAGTTGCTTGAGCCGGTCCAGCACGGCGTCGCGCTCGGCGATGCGGCGCGCCTCCTCCACCCGGGCCAGCTCCTGCGGCGAAGGCGCCGGAGGCGGCCGCGGCCGAAGCTGCACCTTGACAATCCCCAACACGCCGATCAGCGCCACGATGACGCAGGCGAGGTAAAGAAAACGCCGCCGCGAGCGCACCGGGCGCAGCGCCCTCCCCTCCCCGGTCGCCTCCGGCGCATCCTGCGCGGGCCGCGGGCCGATGTCCGGCGCCACGAACACCACCGTGCTGGATCCGAGCGTGATGATGTCCCCGTCGAAGAGTCGGGCGCGCTGCACGCGCTCGGTGTTCAGAAAGGTCCCGTTGCCCGACCCCAGGTCCTGGACCACCCAGCCTTCGTCGCCGAGTTCGACGCGGGCATGGCGGCGGGACACGCCGGGATCCGGCAGCACCACGTCGCATTCCGCGGCCCGCCCCAACACGCAGTCGTCGTCATCCAGCTCGCGCTCGAAGCTCTGGCCGCCGACCTCGACCGACAGCACCGGGCGGCGCACCCCGTCCTTGAGGATCACGGTATGTGGAACCGCAGCCCCGCCGGCGCCCATCGTCGGCCCCGGCGCTGGCCCGGGTTCCGGCTCGGAATCGGGCTCGGGGACGATCTTGTGTTGGCGTTCGCGTCGAGTGGGCTTCTGCGCGGGGGGCTGACAGGCCGCCTCCTCCGAAGTCTCCTCGCCCTCGACCAGCGGTCCCGTCTCTTTGCCCGAATCCATCTGCGGTGCCGGATGGTCGACAACGGTCCCGCCTCCCTCGTCCTCCGCATCGTCCTCCTCGGGGCCCTCGGCCACACGGGGAAGCCCATCCATCGGCGTCTCGTGCGCATCGGGCGAGGCGCCGGCCATGGGATTGCGCTCCTCGATGGTGGTCCGCCCCTCCGTATCCTCGTCCTCGAGATCCTCCGGCCCGGTGTCGATGGCGGCGCTTCCGATGCTGCGGGGCAACTCGGGCCGGGTGGGTTTCTTCTCCGGATCCTGCGGCGGCCCCTTCCAGCTCACCACCGCCATTTCCTCGTCCGGCACCTTGGGCGTGTCCTCGAACTCGGCCTGCTTCGCCACGGCGATGAGTCGGGCTGCCCGTTCCGGCTCCATTTCCAGGGTGGAATCGACCCGGGGCGGCGGCGCCTCCGGCTCGGCATCCCGCAACCCGCGCTTGACCATGCGTTCGACCAGAGACGACGCATCCACCGTCGACCGGTCGTCATCGTCTTCGTCCGGAGGCGTGGCGATGGCCTGTTGCAGCGCCTTCTCCCGCGGGAGCGGACTCTCCTCGGGAAGCTCGGACAGTTCCTGCGCCTGAGAAAGCCCGGCGTTCGGCGTGTCCTCGGCAAACTCGGCCGGTTGAGACGCTACCTTCTCGGAAAGGATCTCCTGAATCTGCCGGGCGTCGAGGGTATGGGTTTCGGGCTCCCGTTCCTCGTCGTCATCCGGGTACTGTTCTTCGAGGCCCGGGGAGGAAAGCCCTTCGTCCGACCCCGAATTTCCCGGGGGTTGCCGCTTGCCGCTGGTCATCGCAAACGGGTTGTCCTTTCGAGGCTCTGCCTCCCGCATCAAAAAATCCGCGGGCAAAGAACCTCCAACGTGTGAGTTTCACACGGGTTTCGCGGCCGGTCAAATAATCGAGGCGTCGTCGCGCTCGCTTTTTTCTGTCTTGCTCGCCCGGCGAAACCAAGTGCGGTTGTCATGGCCGGCGCGGGCCGCTATAACATCTCCCCATGGCGCGCTCTACCCGAATCCGGACATCGGTCTTTCTCCTTGTGCCGGCATTTCTCCTGACCGGGTGCCGCCGGGACCCAGCGGCCGAGAGCCAGCCGCAAGACCCCGCCCGCCGGACGGCGCAAGCCCGAACCGGCGAGGCGCACAAGCCCCGGCTGGCGCCCGAGCTGGCGCGAAAGCTGGTGCGGCTCTCTCTCGACTGCGTGGACCGCGAGTATCCCAACAAGCCCGGCCACGTGCTGGAATCGGCCGACCAGGCGCGGCCGCACCGCGAGGACACGCCGGCGTTCTTCGGTTGTTTCGACTGGCATTCGGCGGTCCACGGACACTGGGCCATGGCGCGCGTGCTGCGGCTCTTTCCCGATTTGCCGGACGCGGCCGAGATCGAGCGCAAGCTCGACGCCCACCTGAGGCCCGACCTCATCGAGCGAGAGAGGGCCTTCTTGGCCCAGGAGCGTTCGCGCACCTTCGAGCGGCCCTACGGCATGGGCTGGCTGCTGCGCCTGAGAGCCGAGCTCGAATTGCTTTCGCACCCGAAGGCCCCGGCCTGGCGGGCCGCGCTCGATCCGCTGGCCGATGACATCGCCCGGCGCCTGGCCGAATATCTTTCGCGGCTCAGCGTTCCCGTGCGCGATGGCACGCACCAGAACACCGCCTTTTCTCTGAGCCACGCCCTCGACTACGCGGGCATCCGCGGCGACGAGGGGCTCGCGGACGCGCTACGGCGGCGGGCCCGGGATTTCTATCTCGCCGATCGCGCCTGCCCGGCCGCTTTCGAGCCGTCGGGAGAGGACTTCATCTCGCCCTGCCTGGCGGAGGCGGACCTGATGCGGCGGGTGCTCGAGCCGGAGGAATTTCGCTCCTGGCTGGAGGCCTTCATGCCGCCTCCGGAAGACGAGCGTTTTCGCCCGCTCTCCGCCCCCGCCGAAGTCCGCGATCCCCGGGATCCGCGTATCGGACATCTCATCGGGCTCTCCTTCCAGCGCTCGGCGGCGTTTTCACAGATTGCCGGGGCGCTGCGGCCGGACCATGCCTGGCGCGAGGCCTATGCCGGTTTTGCGGCCAGCCACCTGAAGGATGCCATGGAGAGGATGTTCGATGCCGGGTACGGCGGCGAACACTGGCTAGCCACCTTTGCGCTTTTTGCCCTGACAGAAGAAGAAACTTCGAAAAACCCGGATGCCCCACATCTGGGGTCCCTGGCACCACCGGAAGAGCATCGGGAATAACACGCAGCCCTCTGATGTTGCAGGTGATTTTTCGGTTATCCGAGCGATCGGGAACTACAGGGCGAGAGGCGAATCTCCTGACTTTTCCTCGACACACAGGTGCCGCTCGGGCTCCTGGTTGGGCGGGGGCAGGGGCGGCTTCTCTCCCTGGCGCCGAAGCTCGGGCAGGCGCCACAGGAACCACCCCAGCGCCGCCGCGCCCAGACAGAGCCCGATGATTGTTCCGACGGTGTGGTCCAGCCCCAGGCAGCCGTTCTGCCTCTTCTCGACCAAGATGTAGGTGAAGGTCATCACCGTCATGAAGGCAGCCGGCCCGGCGGCGATCCACCACCATCGGCCGCGCCGCGAAAGCGCCACGGCGCAGGCCCAAAGGGTCACCGCAGCCAGCGTCTGGTTGGCCCAGCCGAAGTAGCGCCACACGATGCCGAAGGGGATGAAGTTGAGCGCGAGGGAGAGCGCGAACAGCGGCAGCGCCACCTTGTAGCGGTTGGCGATTTTCTTCTGCGGCAGTTTGAGATAGTCGGCGGCGATGAGTCGGGCCGCCCGGAAGGCGGTGTCGCCCGAGGTGATGGGCAGCACCACCACGCCCAGCACCGCCAGCACCCCTCCCGTCACGCCCATGGTCCCGCGACAGACCTCGTGAACCACCACCGCCGGGTTGTGGCTCGGGCCCATGGCGGCGTCGAGGCCGGCCACACCGCCGTAGTACCCCGATGCCGCCGCGGACCAGATGAGCGCAATGAGCCCCTCGACGATCATGGCCCCGTAGAACACCAGCCGAAGGTGCCGCTCGGACTTGAGGCAGCGGGCCATGAGCGGGCTCTGGGTGGCGTGGAACCCCGAGATGGCCCCGCAGCTCACCGTGATGAAGATGATGGGCCAGGCCGCGGTGCCGGACGGATGGTGGTTGGCCAGATCGAACGGCGCCGCCTGGATCTTGCCGGCAAGCAGCGCGACCAGCAACCCGAGCACCATGACCAGCAGCGCCGCGCCGAAGAAGGGATAGATCTTGCCGATGAGCTTGTCGATGGGCAAGAGCGTCGCCACCACGTAATAGAGGAAGATCGCGCCCATCAGGATCCACACCCATAGCGAGAGCCCGCCATGGCTGGCCCAGAGCGCCTGCACCGCGCCGTCTCCGAACAGGCCCCCCACCATGTCGGGCGTGATCTCGCGGGCGATGAGGTCCGCCGGTCCCTTCACGAACACCGTGCCCACCAGCACCATGAGCGCCAGGATGAAGAAAGTGGCCAGGTGGCGCGCCGGCTTGCCCAGGTAATGTCCGATGAGCTCGGGCAGACCGGCGCCGTTGTTTCGCACCGAGAGCGTCCCCGAGAGCAGGTCGTGCACCGCCCCGCCCAGGATGCAGCCGAACACCACCCACAGCATGACCTGGGGGCCCCAGAGCGCTCCCAGGATGGGCCCGAACACCGGCCCCAGCCCGGCGATATTGAGCAACTGGATGAGGAAGATGCGCCAGGTGGGCATGGGCACGAAGTCCACGCCGTCCTGGCAGGTGGTGGCCGGGGTGGGCCGCAAGGGGTCGGGGCTCATGGTGCGGGCGACGACGGGCCCGTAGAAAAAGTATCCCAGCATCAGGAGAACAAGCCCGATCAAAAAAACGACCATGACGCCGCCTCCCGAGAAACGGCAGCAGTGTACGCCCGTAAAGAGCCTTGCGCAACGCGCCGCCGGCGGTAAATATAGCCGCATGAACCGCGTGGCCTACTTCGTCGTCTTCGTCATCGTGGCGCTCTTGGTGGTCGGCGGCGTCCATTACTACATCTGGGCCCGCCTCATCCGCGACCCGGCCTTCGGGCCTTCCGTGCGCCGCGCGCTGACGCTGGCCCTTCTCGTGCTGGTGGCCACCCTGCCGCTTTCATTTATCGCCATCCGGCTGCTGCCGCTTTCCATCGCCCGCATCGTCACGGTGCCGCCATACCTCTGGATGGGGTTCTTTTTGCTCATCTTCTTTTTGCTGCTTTTCGGCGATGCGCTGCGCCTGCTCGGTTGGCTCGGGGTGCGGCTCTGGGGACACGGAGACTGGTGGAGCGCCCACCGTCTGACGCTGGCCCGCGCGCTCGCGGCCTTTGCTGCCGGCGGGGCTCTGCTGGCCGGGATCGTGGCGGTGTTCACCGGGCTCTCGGCGCCGGTGGTGCGGAAGGTCGAGGTGAGGCTCCCCCGCCTGCCCGCGGCCCTGGACGGGTTCCGCATCGTCCAGCTCACCGACCTCCATCTCGGGCCGACCCTCGGCGAGGGTTGGCTGCGCCGAGCGCTGGATCTCACCCGGGAGCAGAGCCCCGACCTGGTGGCCATCACCGGCGACTTCGCCGACGCCTCGGTGGCGCAGCTCGGGCCCGAGATCCAGGCGCTCGCCGGGCTCAAGCCGCCGCACGGCGTGTTCTTCGTCACCGGCAACCACGAGTTCTACGGCGACTGGCCGTCCTGGCGCGGGGAACTCCGCCGGCTCGGCGCGACGGTGCTCGAAAACGCCCGCGCTGTCATCGAGAAAAACGGCGCGCGGCTGGTCGTCGCCGGGGTTCACGATCCGGAGGTGCGCCGCATGCTGCCGGGCGGGGTCTCCGACGCGGCTGCGGCGCTCGAGGGAGTCGAGCCGGAGCTTCCGGTGGTCCTGCTGGCCCACCAGGCGCGCACCGTCTCGCAGCCCGCCGCCGCCCGCGCGGGGCTCATCCTGTCGGGCCACAACCACGGGGGGCAGATCTGGCCCTGGACGTACTTCGTGCGGCTGCAGCAGCCCATCATCGACGGGCTGCACCGCTTCGGCGACACCTGGGTGTACGCCAGCCAGGGTACGGGCTTCTGGGGGCCGCCCATGCGGCTCTGTACCCGCAACGAGATCACCCTGATCGTGCTGCGGGCGGACGATGCCGGGTCAGGCGAAGCGAGTCCCGAAACGACTGCAAGCCGCTGACAATGCAAGCCGGGCGAAGGTTGTGCGCGCTCAGGATCTGCGGGCGCGAGGCCGCTGGCTTTGTATGGCCCCGGCCTCGCCCAAAGGATGCACAAGAGCGGATGGTCGAGCGTGCGGCTGCTGGCGGCGAGTCCTCTTAGTTGCTCGCCGCAAAGCCGGCTCCGCTACATAGAGGACTCGCCTGGCGCGCCGCGCAAGGATTACACCGGGCGCGAACGCGCTGGCTCTGCGTGGCCCCGCGTTCGCGCGCAAGGGGTTCAAGGACGCGAACGCGCGGGTCAGAACGACCCCTGGACGTAGAAGCTGAGCAGGCGGCCCAACTCCTCGCCGCCCCAGGGTTTGCCGTTGTCCTGGACGCCGCCGGCCACCTCGCGGATATGGAATAGATCCCCCGCCCAGGGCGAGAAGGGCAAGAAGAGCTTCGTCCCGGCTTCCATCTCGATGCCCTCGCCCGAGAGCCAGCGCCAGCCCAGCTTGCCGATGATGAGCATCTGGTTGGGGTAGTAGACCCGCTCCTTGGCCTCCAGTAAGTTCCCCGGCGCGCTCGACTCGGAGGTCTGGCTTGAAAACTTCGAGCGGCTGAACAGGTACAGGCTGCCTAGGAACCCCGAGGGCAGGCGAAAGCGCCCGCCGGCGAACAGGAGGTTCTTGGGCGAGTCGTCCGAGGAATGGTACGTTCCGCTCTCGTCCCGGAGGAACACCTCCCGGTGCGCCCAACCGGCGGCGAGTTGGACGTGCCGCAGCAAGGAGTACCGCACGGTCAGCTCCGAGCCGCCGATGCGGGGGGCCTTGCCGGTGTTCTCGGACATGGCGCTCGAACGCGAGAGGTCGGGCAGCCCCGTGGAGTCGAGCGCGAGCCTCGGCACCATCTCGATCAGATTGTCGTAGAGGTTCATGTAGAGATTCCACTCGACGGACAGGCGATCCGAGAGGAACCGGCCCAGATAACCCGCCTCCGCGGAGAAGAGCTTCTCGGAGCGCAGGTCGGCGTTTCCCAGCACGCGAGTCATGAACTCGTTGAACCCGTCCGGGTCGATCGGGCTGCCTGGCGGGACGGTCGCGGACACGTGCAGCCCAGCCTCGAGAAAGGACGGTTTGCGAAAGGACTGCGCCAGCCCGATGCGGAGATGGTGGCCGGCGGCGGGCGTGAACACCGCCGCCAGGCGCGGGCTCAAATTGAGTCCGCGCCCGGAATCGCCGATCAGGGTGTCCGCTGATTCGCTGTTCCAGTCGAGGCGCACCCCGGCCGTCACGGTGATCCAGTCGGCCGGGCGGTACTCGCCGTGGATGAATGCCCCGGCCCGGCCGGCCAGGTAGCTCAGTCCGCGCTGGTGGTAGCGGGGGCTGTTGATGTCGGCGAAGGTCTCGGCGTCAATGAGCTGGTCCGAAAAAAGCAACCCCAACCGCCCGCCGGCGCCCACGAGGAAAAGGAGCGGCCGGTAGAACTCGGGCAGGCGATACTGCACCTGGACATCGAGGGTGTGAATGTCGCTTTGGGCGTCGTCCACCATGGCCAAGGTCATGCCTCGGTACACGAGCGGCATGTCGAGCTCGGCTTGGGTCGGGGTCCACGTCCAGTAGAGGTGGGCCTGGAGATCCTCGCTGGCATAGGCGGCGCGCGCGGTGATCACGTTGAGCATCCCGAACAACATGCCCACCGGAGTGATCATCCGACCCTGCACGCTGGAGGCGCCGAGATCCAGCCGCAGCCGGTGCTCGCCGAAGGCCCGGTCCACCACCCCGCGCAACCGCCACACCCGACTGCCGGTCACATCGCGGAAATCGAAGGTATCCCGTTGATCCAGCGCACCTCCGAGCGAGACGCCAAAACCGCCGAGGACGGTGTTGCCGCGCGCTCCGAAGGCGAGCTTGCCGACCTCGCCGCCTTCCAGCCGGCTCCACAGCGACGTGGCCTGGGGCACCGCGCGGGTGGTGATGCTGATGACGCCGCCGAATGCCCCGGCGCCATAGAGCGCGGAGGCCGGGCCGCGAATGACCTCGATGCGCTCGATGTCGTCGAGCGAGATGGGCTCGGCCGAAAAAAGCGGCACTCCCAGCAGCTCGAAGTTGGCCTCGCGCCCGTCGATGAGCACCAAAAAGTGGTTGTTCTCGTCGGTCCAGAACATGCGCGCGGTGACGTTCTCGTGGAGCGGAGAGCCGGCGATGACGTCCATGCCCGGGACCATGCGCAGAAGGTCGATCAGCGAGCTGCCGCCGAAGGTCTCGATGTCCTCGCGGGTGAAGATGGTGATGGCCGACGGGCTCAGGCCAATCTCCTGGCGGTGCCGCGCCGCCGACTCGATCACCCGGTCGCTCTCCAAAAGGTCCAGCTCCTCGTCGACCAGTTCGCCGAATTCCCCGGCCAGTTCGGCATCGTCGCCCTCGGGCGGTTCCTGCGCCCATGCGGGCCCCGGAACCGGCGCGCTGGAGAGAAGCAAGAAGCCGACAACCCGCGGGAGTGTTCGCATCGACATCGTGGCTCCCCATCCGAGGAGGTCGCCGATTTCCATACCGATTGTGTCACACCGGCGGCCGCCAGATCAATTTCGCGGCGAGCCGGGTGATGTATCCGAGTTTGTGTCAGGCAAGGAAAGGGGATACCCCTTCGGTTTGAGACAACCTCAAAAGGAGGTACCCCCAAATGCCGAAATTGGCATTCGCCAGGAATCTCGCTCAAGCG